>Ga0114931_10000647_pt1 | contig 43084 bp, 33 predicted proteins | sample 2SBtaG_FD_89579 | JGI IMG/M metagenome (GOLD analysis project Ga0114931, IMG submission 89579) | Deep subsurface microbial communities from Kolumbo volcano to uncover new lineages of life (NeLLi) - 2SBTROV14_V59a metaG | ecosystem: Environmental > Aquatic > Marine > Volcanic | place: Kolumbo... | reverse complement strand
TAATTACTTATGAAAGGGTTAACCCTGCATATTGCCTAATATTGAACCCCCATAGTTGGGTATTATGTTTTTTATAAATAAAGTTTATCTGAAACCTAATGAACAGATTATCAATAATTTAACGTTGAGCAGCCCGCTGGATGGAATATTATGTTGAATTTTTCGGGTTAATGGCAGAATATTTGATAATTCCAAAGACCGGCGGTAACCATACCTTGCTCTGGCCTTTAATTACATCCATCCTGTTGTCATCACTCTAAATTTTACCTTCGACGATGGTGATGATCGTTCGCTCTTCCTCAGCGGCCTTTTTTTCAATCTCTCCACCCCGGGCAATGATCTCATCTGAAAGAGATCGGTTCTTTAGTCCTGCGGCATTTATTTTTACATTCAAAAATGCACCACGAACGGCTGTTCTCGCACAAAGGGCGCCCACGCCTGCATCTGTAACAGAGTTGGGGTTCCCCTTTTTAGCCATGGCTTTCATCACTTCCAGGCTTTCGAGAGCAACTTGCATAACCTGTAAGGGCACTTCGGTAGCATATCGTGTTGCTTCCTGGATAGCATTATCGCGTACTTTTCTCTCGGCATCAGAACCTTTGGGCATACCAAAGCAATCCATTATCCTGTTAAATGCTGCCGTGTCTTCCTCTACCAGGTTAAGGAGCTTTTTTTGATACCTCATCCCTTTTTCCGCCCAATCTGAAAAATCTTCCCAGCGATCATCCCACCCTCGCTTATGCGCTGACAGGTTGGCTACCATGGTGCCTAATGAGACCCCCAGTGCTCCAACATACGCTGATATTGATCCACCTCCAGGCGCCGGTGACTCCGAAGCCGCTTCATCTACAAAGTCAACCAAAGTCATTGTTGTCAGACCTGGGGTCACGGAGCCTGGGAGCATATACTCTATAATCTTTTTGTCAGGATTAAACGGCTTCAAATCATCTAAACCAAGGGACTTTACTGCTATTTTAATGAGTTCTTTCTCACCTACACCTACTGATCGTTTTTGCTTCTTCAGGAAGTAGCGACCGGCGTCAAGCATGGCCTTCAGAGGAACCAACCCCACCAACTCCGAACCTGTTACCCGAATACCCCTTTGTTCTGCTTTCTTACAAGCCTCGTCGAATGCAACATGCATTGGTGTGATAGAAATATTAGTAAGGTTCAGAGATAATTGCGCAATTCCATATTCTTCAATGTACCAGCCAATCCCCTTCACTGCCTTCAAACTACCGGGTATATATACCGGCTTACCCTTCTTGTCATTTACTATTTTACCTGTGAGACTCCCCCCTTCACGTTTAACCCTTCCGCGTTCCCGAATATCAAAAGCTATGGCATTCGCTCTCCGGGTTGAGGTGGTGTTGAGATTTATATTATACGCAACCAGAAAATCCCGGGCACCAATGGCCAATGCGCCTGCAGTCCTGGCCTTATTGAAATCTGCCGGCCCAAAGTCAGGAATCCATATGGGATCGTTTAATTTTGCTTCAAGCCCTTCATATTCACCAGCTCGGCAACTGGCTAAATTTTGTCGCTCTTTTTTTGTTGCTGCATGCTCGTAGAAATAGCCTGGAATTTCTAATTCCTTTCCCACCCTATTTCCTAGTCTGCGTGCATAATCAACAACTTCTTCCATGTCAATGTTGGCTACCGGAACAAAAGGACACACATCCGTCGCTCCAAAGCGAGGGTGCTCACCGTGGTGTCTGGACATATCAATGAGTTCAGCAGCCCTGGCAATTAGCCTGAAGGCCCCTTCTACTACTGGCTCAGGTTCTCCTACAAACGTTATTACAGATCGATTGGTGGCTTTACCCGAATCAATGTCCAGAAGAGTCACCCCCTCCACCTCCGCAGCAGCCTGGGCCACAGCATTAATAATTTTTTCATCACACCCTTCACTTATATTGGGAACACACTCGATCAAGTGACCTGTCATAAACTGGTACGTTGTTTGCGACAAAGCTAAAAAATTTATGCTGATATCCGTCTTAGGGATATTGAGGCTTCAACAATTAATATGTATTTTAGAAGACTTGTTAAATGATGAACAAATACTAAGCCTGGAAGAAAATGAATCGATCCATATTATTGCTTTTTCTACTACCGGTTTTTGGGTGTAGTCAAATCCTGGGAGAACATGGAAATGGGAACATTATAACTGAATCCAGGGAAATCGATTCATTCGATCGACTTTCAGTTGCAGGTAAATTTGATGTTTCGCTAGTGCATGATTATTCAAAGAAAGTACATATTCGTGCTGATGAGAACCTGATGCAGTATATTGAGGTTTACAACCGCGGTAATACCCTGCATATTGATGAAGAGCGTAACCTGATGAGTAGCAATAACATTGAAATTTCTGTACCCTTTCAGTCTCTGGAACGTATTGCAAGCGCCGGGGCATCCAATATTAAAAACGAGGACACCATTGAATCCGAAGAAATGGATATTGACTTATCAGGAGCGGGAAAGCTGAATCTAATGCTTAGATCCAATGTGCTTTCCATTGACTTGTCAGGAGCAGGAATGGTGTACCTGAGTGGTAGAAGCAACAGCCTGGATGCCAGTATGAGTGGCGCCAGGTCCCTGGATGCACTCTCATTACCGGTGAACGTTTGTTCTATGGCAATTTCTGGGGTTGGAAATGCCAGGCTGCATGTAAATGAGAGCCTTCATGCATCGGTGAGCGGACTGGGGGGGATCCAATATATGGGTGATGCAGAGAAAGTAATTAGTGATGTGTCAGGTATTGGAAAAGTAACTCGAATTGAAGATGAGACAGAACATTAAGGTTTTATTTGCATTTTTTTTAACAGGTTTTAGTGTCAGTGCTCAACCACTTGACTTTCTTCCAAGAAATATCAATCATACTTCAAAAAACAATATCTACCCCTATGTAAGCGCTAATGGAAAAACTATGATTTTTCTATCTGACTATTCCGAAGATGACGAATTGTGGGTAATGGAGTCTGAATATAAGGCCGGTAAGTGGCAGGATCCCAAGGAGGTCAACAACATTGGCCCTACACGGGTGAACAATATTGGGGGATATGCTCTTTCCAATGATGGGAAAACCATCTGGTTTAGTTCCAAAAGAGCTGATGGATTGGGAAAATACGACATCTGGTACCTTCAAAAAGGGAAAACTCAATGGTCCTTTCCAAAAAATCCTGGAAAACCACTTAATTCTGATCTTCAGGAAGGAAATCCATCTATTTCCCCGGATGGTCAACGTTTGTATTTCAATCGTTGTCAAAGAATCACACGAGAACTATCTGAGTGTTGTAAGATTTATTATAGTGACAGAAATCCCGGGATTGGGCGCCCATGGAAGGAGCCTGTCCCTTTGCCAGATTATATTAATCTGGGCAACACCCTGTCTCCAAGGATACTCTCTGATAATAAGACGCTCGTATTCTCTTCAGAACGGCCAGGTGGCAAGGGCCATCTGGACCTGTGGATGACACGGCTGGAGGACGGTCATTGGTCTGAGCCCACAAACATGGAATTTGCCAATACGGACATTAATGACCAGTACATTGCTATCTCTCTAAGATCAGATCAGGCCTATGTGTCGCGAATTGACAAATTTGGATTTGGAGCTATTGCCAAGATCAAAGTACCAGAAAAATTCCGCCCGGACAATGTAATTATGGTAATAGGGAAAGTGATTGATGATCATAACACCCCGATCGCTGTTGATATACGCATAAGTAACTTTGATACGGGTAAACTGTTTGCCAGGATGGCTTCCAGTCTAAAGGATGGTTCTTTTACCCTTACTATGCCCGAGCATGCTCGTTATGAAGTGACCTATTCGGTACGGTCAGGGTCTAAGGTCTTCCATACCGATTTTTATGATGCCACATCGATTGCAGGCTCAAGACGCGAGTACCCAACCATTGAAATGCACGATATTCGTCCCGATCTGGAGCTACCCTTAAATTCTCTGGTGTTCCAACCACATACTTCTAAGATTGATGCACGTTCCAAACTCGAACTACTCCGACTTAGTCGTTTGTTGAGAAAGAACCCTGAACTTACAGTTGAAATTGGCGTTTATCAGCGATCGTATCTAGAAGATATTACGCAGTCCAATGAAGACCTCACTGAGACAAGGACGGATACGACTTCCGTTTTTGAACCGGCCATTGAAACCTATGGATTAGCGAATTCAGGAATTGATTCACTGCTATCGAGCATAAATGATACACTTTCAAATACATTTCAGGATACCTTACTTGCCAATGCCTACCTGGAACGTATGAGTGGTACTATGGATTCAGTGGAAGTCATGGCGATCACCCGACACTATCACAACGATCGTTCACTAAAACAGGCCCTTGCCGTTAAGGATTGGTTGATCAATAAAGAGATCGACCCAGACAGAGTCCGGGCCATAGGATATCGCGACAAGCAAGCTCCTTTTGATTTCGAAAAAGGCATCAATCGACTGGTGGTGGTAAAGTTTAACTAGGGTTAGATATTACAGTAGGTTTTTTGAAGGGTCCCAAAAAAGATCGTCAAAATTTTTTACAGAATCATCAACCACATGTACTCCTTCTCTTTCCAACAATATCGCCATTTGATCCGGAGATCCAAAATGGTGCTTCCCTGTTAAAAGACCCTGCCGGTTAACCACCCTGTGTGCAGGTACTTCCGAATGACCATGAGCAGCATTCATTGCCCAGCCTACCATTCGCGCACTCCCTCGAGTGCCCAGGTAATTCGCAATTGCTCCGTAACTGGTCACTCGTCCGGGAGGGATCAGCTTAACTATCTCATATACATCCTCAAAAAAAGATGCCTTATCCATTATACCATTTGGGCCTGGTAGGCTTCTATAGGCGGACAGGTACAAACCAGGTTTCGATCGCCGTAGGCATTGTCCACGCGTGACACGGCAGGCCAAACTTTCTGTTCTCTTACAAATGGCAAGGGATAGGCCGCCTTTTCCCTGGAATAAGGCCGCTCCCAGGTATCCACAATAAGTGTTTCGGCAGTATGTGGCGCATTCTTAAATACATTGTCCAGGGCATCAGCCTCTCCAAGAGATACCTCTTTAATCTCCTTCCTTATCGACAGAAGAGCTTCACAAAACCTATCCAGCTCAGCTTTTGACTCGCTTTCCGTAGGTTCAATCATCAGCGTGTCATGCACAGGAAAAGAAACAGTAGGGGCATGATACCCGTAATCCATCAGTCGTTTAGCCACATCTTCAACCTCAATGCCGTTTGCTTTGAACTGACTGAAATCGACAATCATCTCATGGGCACATCGGCCTTTTTCTCCCTTGTAAAGAACCGGGTAGGCTTCTTCCAGTCTGGCCTTGACATAGTTAGCATTTAGAATGGCCATCTTGGTTGCATTTTCAAGACCTCTGACTCCCATCATGGCGATATAGGCGTAGCTAATGACCAGTACATCCGCACTTCCCCAGGGAGCTGACGACACCGCAGTAATCGCCTTCTCGCCACCGGTAGGAACCATGACATTCCCCGGTAGGAAAGGTGCTAAGTGTTCAGCAACACAAATCGGGCCAATCCCTGGCCCACCTCCTCCATGTGGAATAGCAAATGTTTTATGCAAATTGAGATGACAAACATCGGCACCAATGGTTCCCGGGCTGGTGAGACCTACCTGGGCGTTCATATTGGCCCCATCCATATACACCTGCCCGCCAAATTCATGAATGATACGGCATATCTCTGTAATAGCTGATTCATACACACCATGGGTAGAAGGATAGGTCACCATAAGCGCCATGAGGTTGTCCTTGTGCTCCTTTGCTTTTTCTTTAAGATCTGCAATATCAATATTCCCATGGTCGTCACTCCCTACAATCACCACTTTAGATCCTGACATTACCGCACTGGCAGGGTTGGTACCATGAGCGGATGATGGTATAAGAACAACATTGCGATGACCTTGTCCAAGGTCTTTATGATAAGCCTTGATGACCATCAAGCCCGAGTATTCTCCCTGGGCTCCACTATTCGGTTGGAGAGAGGTGGCTGCAAATCCGGTTAATGTTGCCAACCAGGTTTGTAGCTCCGCAATCATTTGCTGATATCCTTTGGCTTGCTCAACCGGCACAAACGGATGGATGGAAGCAAATTCCGGCCATGCCACAGGGATCATCTCACTGGTGCCATTGAGTTTCATCGTACAGGATCCCAGCGAAATCATAGAATGGGTTAGTGATATGTCTTTGTTTTCAAGACGTTTTAAGTATCGGAGCATTTCATGCTCCGTTTGATAGCTGTTGAATACCGGATGAGTCAGGACCTCGTCTTTACGTATAAGGTCAGACGGCCAGTCCATGTGAATATCCATGGGTGTATCAAAAAGCTGATCTTGTTGGTTCATTGCAGAGGCAAAAACAGATAAGACTGACTCAACTGTATGGACAGTACAGGTTTCATCCAGGGATATCCCAATGGATCCGTTCGGAAAATATCTGAAGTTAAATGTTGCATCAAGTGCCAATTCCTGGATTTTATCCGTTTTAACAGCATCTAATGTTAGATGAATTGTATCGAAAAAATGTTGATGACCAGAGACAATGCCCAATGCCTTTAAGCCATTATCCAGCCGTCTTGTCAGCCCATGAATTCGTTTTGCAATGTTTCGCAAACCATTTTTCCCATGATATACCGCATACATGCCCGCCATTACGGCAAGCAAGACCTGTGCTGTACAGATATTGGACGTGGCCCGCTCACGTTTGATATGTTGCTCACGTGTTTGTAATGCCATTCGATAAGCTTCCCTTCCCCTTGCATCCCTGGTCACTCCTATTATTCGCCCGGGTATTTGACGTTTATACTCACTGCGTGTTGCGAAAAATCCGGCATGGGGGCCCCCATATCCCATAGGTACTCCAAATCTTTGAGAATTACCAACCACCACATCGGCCCCCATCTTGCCTGGAGACGTCATCAGGACCAGGCTCATCAGGTCTGATCCTACCGCTACCAGGACGTTATGCTCATGCGCCTTGTCAATGATTGATGTCAGATCACGAATATGTCCATTATCTCCCGGATTTTGAAGATATATCCCAAATAACTCAGGATCTGACCAATCAATCTTTTCTATAGAACCTACTTCGAGGTTAATATAATGCGAGGAAGCTCGGGTTCGCATAACGTCAACCGTCTGTGGAAATGTGTTTTTGTCTACAAAAAACTTGGTAGATGTCTTTTTGGGGCCTTTTTGAACTGATGATAACATGTACATGGCTTCAGCGGCCGCCGTTCCTTCGTCAAGCAAGGAAGCATTAGCCAACTCCATTCCAGTCAGTTCGGCAATCATTGTTTGATAGTTGAGCAATGCCTCTAATCTTCCCTGCGAAATTTCTGCCTGGTAGGGAGTATAGGCCGTGTACCACCCCGGGTTTTCCAATATATTCCGTTGAATCACAGCAGGGGTGATGGTGCCATAATACCCTGCCCCAATAAGTGAGGTAAACATCTGGTTTTTGTTGGCTATTTTCCTGATATGGTCCAGAAAAAGAGATTCTCCCATTGCTGATGGTAAAGCCAATCGCTGATTTAATCTGATGTTGTCTGGTATGGTCTCATCAATCAATTGATCCAATGAATTTACTCCAATCACCGACAACATCTCCTCTATTTCGGAATCTGTTGAACCATTGTGACGATGTTCGAATCGTTCAACAAAATTTATGTCTAATTCCATCTTGTGTTTTACTTTTAAAGACCTGTAGTTCTACAGAATTCATCTTGATTAATTGCTCACAAAGCTACTTGATTCTCCTTTATATCTTATTCCGCAGATGTAATTAACCGCTAGTAAGAATTACCACATTTTAACAACACTTTCGATCTATTTTCGTCCTCCATTGGTATAAAAGTATAAGTAGCTTACTCATCTACAAGCCATTCGGAAATCATTGGTTTCCTAAGCCATAAGTTGTGGTAATATGGGTGTAGGAGCTTTTCATCCAAAACAAATAATGCAACAATCATAGACCTTACTGTACACATGCAATTCTATCGAAGACTCTCATTCATTTACCTTCTCCTACTTGTCCAAATTGCCGGTTTTGCTCAAGAGGATATTATGACCACCTACGCAAAGACCATCTCCCAGGAAGATATGCGAGATCTTTTGGGCATCATTGCCTCAGATGCTATGGAAGGAAGGGAAACGGGAGAGCGGGGCCAAAAGATGGCTGCAGCCTTTATTGCCGATCGGTTTAAGCGAATCGGGCTCGAACCAGTGATACCAAACGGAGAAAGGAAATCATACTATCAAAGATTCAGCCTTGAGCGCAGGATTCCCGGAGACACCTATATTGAAGTTGAAGGTAGCAAATACAATAATATTAAAGATGTGCTTTATATAGGAAAATTCTCAACATCTGTCCCTAAGTCAATTCCGGTAGTATTTGCCGGTGATGGCTCAGAAGAAGCCTTTTCAAACATTAATGTGAAAGATAAAGGTGTCGTTGTGGCAGCACCTGCTAACTCGGCAGTGCGCAGGAGTGTCTCCAAAAGGGCCTATGAACGGGGTGCATCCATGGTGTTTATTGAGGGCACTAATGACGATAGTGCCTTTTTACGTCTTATTCGCCGCTACGGACCTAATATGACCCGAAGCCTTGGCCTTAGCCACAAGTCTGAATCACTTGAGCACGGGGCATTCTTGATCCCTCCATCTTTAGCAGCCTCCATATTAAAAAAAACAACTGCCAAATATGATGCAGCATGTAAGATGGTAAATGAGCATGACTATTCAAATCTCAGTGATCTTAATCCAGGTGAAGCGTTGATTAATGTAGAGAATCATATCCAGTGGGTAGAATCAGAAAATGTACTTGGTTACCTGGAAGGCTCTGATAAAAAAAATGAATTAGTGCTGATAACCGCTCATTACGATCATATTGGCAAAAATGGAAAGCAAATCAATAATGGAGCGGATGATGATGGATCGGGTACCACTTCCGTAATGGAAATTGCACAAGCCTTTACAACGGCCAAGGCAGAAGGTCATGGCCCTAGAAGGTCGATGTTATTTATGACCGTAACCGGTGAAGAGAAAGGTTTGCTTGGATCCGAATATTATACGGAGCATCCCGTTTTTCCCCTGGAAAATACTGTGGTGGACTTAAATATAGATATGGTTGGCCGGGTAGATGAGTCCCATACATCAACTCCCGATTATGTGTATTTAGTAGGAGCCGACCGACTGTCTTCTGAACTTAATCAACTTAGTGAAAAAACCAACCAGGAATTTACTCATTTGGATCTTGATTATACCTATAACAACGAAAACCACCCCGATCGTATTTACTATCGTTCGGACCACTGGAATTTCGCCAAGCATAATATTCCTATTATTTTCTACTTTAATGGAACCCATGCCGATTATCATCGTCCGACGGATACCATTGAAAAAATCAATTTTACCGAAATGCAAAAGAGAGCACAGCTTGTCTTTTACACAGCCTGGGTAATAGCTAACCGGAACCAACGATTGATAGTAGACAAGCTCAGTGAAACTAATGGGTCCAGTAAACATTAATATACCCGGTCAACAAGGTTAACCGGGATATATCGTTGGAGCAGGACCAACTTAGAAAAGCTTCATCGATGGCGGCCGGACATTATTCAGCCTGAGATAAATGGCCGTCTGGCCTCGATGATGAGTCTGATGCTCAAAGGCTTTTCTGAATACCTGCTCTTTGGTGAGTTCAAACTGTCCAAATAAAGTCAAGGTTTGACCCAAGTCTTCAGGGGATATGCTTTTCAAGGCTTCAATGGTAAAATTATAGCCTTGGGTTACAACTTGTTTGAGAGCTTCTTTGTTATAATAAGCCTCGTTTTTCTCAAGCCCGCGCACATCTTCAATAGGCGGCTGCATACCGGAAGCCTGTGCCGCAAACCCTACATTGGCTGAAGTGAGGTGAAGCATTTGTTGTGCAAAAGTTCTTACGCTATCTGTTGCCCTAAAGTTGATGCCAGACTCCGGCATGGCCTGGATATATTCAAGGGTATAATCACGGGCACGATTCCAGTCAGAAATCGCTTGCTCCTTGGCACTGGCATAATAAGCCACATTAGAAGTTGAACGATTAAAAGCAAAACTGACGGCGACCAACAACACAGCCACGGTAGAAACCCAAAATGATAAGTAGTGTTTCGTTCGATTCATAATATATGGTTTTATCAATATTTAATTGAAATCCTGAAGGTCGAACAAATTATTCTCTAATCCAAAGAAGTCCCAAAAAATAAAAGGCCGTTCTTTAACGGCCTTTTATAATCATCTTCGGATAGGGATTACTCAGTTTCAGATACCGGTCGAGGCATCTGATCCCAAACATCATCCCCCGTTCGATCAAGGGGTAGTTGGTTGAGCATACCCCAGCGTCGCATATCAATCCAGCGGTGACCATCACCAAACAACGAGTACCTTCTATTGTAGATCAACTCATTCATCACAGAAGTATCATCTGTAGCACCCGTGTAATCACCAAGACCATGCGCATTTCTGACAACATTCAAAGCTGTAATGGCAGCAGCGTTATCCGTTCCAATATTAGCTTCGGCATCTATAAGGATCAATTCCTCATTCCGTATAATCGGTATGGGGGAGGCCAGGGAGCTGTATATAGTTACATCATAATCACTGCTTAGTCCATCAAGCAAAGCCGTAGAGGTCCTGAGTGTGACTTTATTTATCCTATCATCTCCGGTACGTATGTCCGTTACAAACGAAGGATGAGCTACAAGGGCTTCACTTTGATTAGGTGTTCGGAACACAGCATTGGAAATATCCACGCCTGAGGTGGAATAAAAATGCTTAGGACCATCATCAAGATTCCCATTCATATTCATAAATGAAGCCGACAGCATAGATAATGCCTTGCTCTTGTTTCCCTGGTAAAGGGCAACTCTGGCTGCAATGGCCCTGTTGAACTTAGCGAAATCGGCGGGGGTATCAAATCCTGCAAATCCACTTGACAAGGCAAAAGGGAACTGATTTCCGGCTGAACCCAGCTCTGTATTTGCTTCATCCAGCAGATTTCCGATGGCTGTAAGGGCCTGATCAAAAGTAACAAAGTCTCCCAGTTTATCAATATTGTTTACATCTATCCTGATTCCGTTTTGATATTGCAGATTCAGGGCAAGCAATAGTGAATAAGCCTGCGCTGTTTTGGCATAACCACTGTACCAGTTTTTCTACTCATTAGTAATGGGGGCTGAGGTGCTCTCCAAAGAGTTCAATAAAATATTGGTTGCTTTTATAACCTTATATCGGCCCGCATATGGTCGTGTTCCATAAAATCCGGCCGGATCTAGTTGAGAATCTCCTTTGCCCAGAAGCTCTCCGGTATATCGCGGATCTGAATTGGTGAAAAAATACATTTCCCTACCAAGTATGGCCACAACATCATAATAGAACCCAATTTCAGTCCTCATTAGTGATTCGATGCCTGTGGCATATAAATCCAACTGTTGCTTAGGTGGGTCCGTCGCTACCGAAAGGTTGTTCGGATCAGGGATGTCATCAATATTACATGATGTAACAACCGTCAAACAAATGGCCATCCCTATAAGCCATGAATATTTATATATATTTTTCATCTTCTTATTAATTAAAATGTAGCAATTACATGAAAATTGATACGCTTTGATGACGGGAAGGGCGTCACTTCCACACCCGTGGAAAGACCATTACCACCAAAGTTAGAAACTTCCGGATCGTAGCTTCGGTAATTGAAGATATTGATCAGGTTGGTTCCTGAAACGCCTACTTTCAGCGCCATAACATCACCAAATAAGGATTTGGGTATATTATAGTATAAGGCAGCTTCTCTTAATCGTATGTACCCGGCATCTTCAATATAAGGGCCCGAATTAGAACCAAGTGCATTCAATCGGAATTCACCATTCCCTGATTTGCCTTCGGGATCAAGGTCGATCTTATCATAGTCCGGGCTGGTGCCACTCAAGTCAGACAGAAGAGCAGTCAGATTAATGTTCTCTCCTCCCTGTTTCCAGTGCCATAAGAACGAAAGATCAAAACGCTTGTAACTGATGTTATTGGTCACTGATAGGTTAAAATCCGGCTCAGCATTACCAAAAACCTGTAAGTTATTGGTACCGGTATCATTTAGATCAATATCTGGGTTAGGTCCTACACCAATAATTGTAGTTGGGCTGAACCCTTTTTTTATCATAAACTGTCCCAGGAAATCGGCAAATCCGCCTGTTGTAAATGCTGGCACATCAAGCCGGGTCACTTCACCAGTGTTTTTCCACCAGTTAGCGTTCATTGACCAGGTGATATCACTGGTATTCATTACATTCCAGTTCAAACCTATCTCTACTCCCGTATTCCTCATATCTGCTGCATTGACTACTTTGGAAGTAAATCCGGAAGAAGAGGGAACCCTCGCACTAAGTAGAAGATCCTGCACCGTTTTACGGTAATAGGTAAACTCAAGACCAATTCTACCATCCAATAACCCAAGATCAAATCCCGTTTCGAATTCCTTTTGCGTTTCTGGTCCGATGTCAGGATTTCCTTTCTGGTTTAATGGAACAGCTCCGGGAGTACCGTCGATGACCACAGCGCCTAGAGAAGTAAACTTCTGACCAAAAGCAGCGAAGTTACCGGCTTCCCCGTAGGCCGCGCGTATCTTCAACTGGCTAATCACCGGCACATTCCAAAATCCAAATTCGTGAATGTTGGCAGCAAAGGAAGCCTTAGGAAAATAGAAGATCTTGTTGGCATCTCCATTATTTGATGACTTGTCAGCCCGGATCCCTCCTGTCAGGATAATTTTATCAGCAATATTGATTTCTTCCTGAGCAAAAAATCCTTTATCGTGTTGAATTATTCTGGTCTGGTCAACACTTACGGTTCCACTTTGATCCAAATTTGTCTGATCTCCGTTCATGTTAGACGCGGTACCAAGGATTGTGTTCTTAAAGAAATTCTCATTGGTAATACCAATCTGGGTTTTAAATGAAATCTCAGAGGCTTCAAGAAAATAATCATGAATTAAGAAAGCGTTAAAATTCGTATTTCTATTTACTGTTGTTCCCTGTGCAGAAACGCCATTTAATCCATTTCCATTACTTTCAAACTGTAAGGTATTAGGGAAAAGAGCGGTAGTCGCCAGGGTATAATAATCCACTCCGGCCCGTCCCGTAAATTTCAACGATTGATTATTAGTATGGAATATTGTCGCTGTTGCATGGGCGCCACCAATAAACCGGTCGATGGCCTCATTATTGGTCACCTTATCCCGGGTTTCCAGAAAATTTGACGCTGCAAAAGGGTTGTCCGGATAAACGCCGTTGGCATCCGCTTGAAGCTGGGCCCAAGGTGGGGTGGATACAAACGAAATACCCATGGTCGTGCCGGAGTTATCGTTATTGAAAAAACCCCGGTCGGCTGAAGAATGAATATAGTTGTTCGATACCCCAAGATTCAGCCAGTTGGCAATCTTCTGATCGACATTGGCCCGGAATGACAATTTTTCGTATCCTGTATGTTTCACAATACCTTCATCATTTTGCCGGGTAGCACCGATAAAGTACTTTGTTTTCTCATTCCCTCCAGATACAGTAATCCTGGATTTAAGAAGTATGCCGTTGTTCCCATAGAGTTCATCTTCATAATTGTGTAGGGTACCAGCACTTTGAGCCGCCTGAAAATCCGCTTTTCCTTGTGCACCAAAATGTTTTTCAGCCTTAGTTGCATCAAAAGTCCTCACACCTAACGGATTTAATATTGAAGTAACACCTACTGACTGGGATAGTGAAACATTTACTTTCCCTTGTTTACCCCGTTTAGTGGTAATGATCACCACTCCCGCAGCTCCACGAGATCCGTAAATAGCAGCTGCCGATGCTCCTTTTAATACTTCGATAGATTCTATATCGTCCGGATCAAGGTCTGCTATCCTATTGGAAGGGTTATCCTGATTGCTCTGATTACCTCCTCCTGAAGCAGCAGATACTACATTCAGACCGGCAGAAATGGATGAATTGTCAAGGTAAACTCCGTCAACAATGTAAAGAGGCTGGTTATTCCCTCCAATGGAGGTGACCCCCCTCATCTTGATAGAAATTCCTCCTCCGGGCGCTCCTGAATTACTCGTGATATTTGCTCCCTTGATCTTTCCGTAAAGCGCTCCATCCATGGTTGAAGGAGTAACACCTCCAGTCAGTTGTGTTGCACTTACTGTTTCTACAGAGTTAGCAAGATTAGAGCGCTTCACGGAAGAAGCTAATCCTGAAATGACAACTTCATTCAGGTTGGTCACATCTGCCGCCAACTGAACATCATACACCGATTTGTCACTGCTCACTACAATTTCTTGCGTAGCAAAGCCAATAAAGGAAATCACTATCGTGCTCCCTTCGTCAACATTAAGAACAAACTTACCGTCGATGTTGGTAATTGTTCCTACTGTGGTACCCTTGAGGATTATATTAGCTCCTGCAATGGGTTGCCCGGTATCCGATTCTGTCACCGTTCCGGAAATGCTCATCTGCTGAGCCATGACCGGTGTTAATGCACAAAAAAGAATAGCCATAAGCAAAATGTATACGTTTTTCATACATATTGAGTTTGGTTAAACAAAATTTAAAAACCGTGCAAGCTAAAATGAATTCAACAATTCAAAAAGGATATGATCGAAATAGTTGTTTTCAAATGGACAATCTCCCGATATATTAGGTATATTTTAAGAAAATAGAAGGTTGGAATGTGCTATATATCAAGGAAAATAGTAATTCATAAGACAATACTGAAGATTTCTGTATTATATATACCTGAACTTGTTAAATTTTGACCGAATGGAAAAATTTTTGTTTTATAATCTTAAAATCTGATTTGTTCAGGAAACTTAACCACAATTACTAAATACCAGGTCAAAATATGTACTAAATAAACAACAATTTAAAATATTGATCTAATTGTCTCTAACGTTGCAATAACCATACTAATTTTCGCCTTTCAGCAACTTGTTAATTTGATCCAAATGCTCGACAAAATGCTCAATGGAAGCAGCGGTCAATCTTATCTGTTCATTTGCTTCTGACCAGTTCCTCTGCTCAATTGCCTCCCTGACACCCGGAAGGGTCTTAACACCATAGCCGGTATAGAAACCCGGAGCATAGATGCTGTGCTTGTACCATGGCCTTCGGGGAAGCCCTTGTTCGGTGGTGAGAAAGCGTTCAGATTGGCCGGCCAGTTGATCAAATTTATGCTTATCAGCAGAGTTTAGTCGGCTCATATTTGGGAGAAGTATTCCAAAAGTTACAGATGATTCCTGTAGTTTCTCATTGGCATTTAACAGGGGCGAGAAATCGAGGTACGGCACTTCATCTTTGGGTTTGGGAGGTTCAAGTTCCTTTTTCGGGTCAAGTGAAGCCTTATAAGCACCATTTGCTATCAGCTTGTTCACTTCCACGGTTGATACCCTCATCTTATCAGCCAATTCCACTACTTCATTTACATATTTATTTACATTATCGGCCAGTCCCTGATAATCAAAAGGTAGCCAGTCAGCATTGGCCAAACGCAAAGTAAGGCGACCGGTGGTTTTAGCCAGGGTTACTCCATACTCCATTCCCGGGTCTACAAATCGCAGGAAGTAATCATATGAATCAAAAATTGAGTGATAAGAACCACCGCTACTTTCTCCTCCATATCCCACATTCAGGGAGGAAATGCCCAGATGTTGAAGGAAAGGGGAATAATCCGATCCGGAACCCAGTGGCGAAATCCTCAAATCAGCTCTTGAGCGTACCTCATTTTTAACCTTGTCGTTACCAACCACCAACAAACGGTCCTTTAGTCTTTGAAGTACCGACAGATTGGACTGTGGATCAGGGACTGATGCGGCCACCTCATTCACCAGTTTTTCCAAGGCATGAGACCCACCGACTCCCAGAAATCCCCTGCCGTTCCCATCCGTATTGATGTAGGCGACCAACTTTTTCTTCAACTCATCCTGATGGTCTTCGACCCACTCGGTAGATCCGATCAATCCGGGTTCTTCTGCATCCCATGCGGCATAAATGATCGTCCGTTTAGGTCGGAATCCGTTTTTCACGAGCAATCCAAGGGACCTGGCTTCTTCCATTTCAGCGATAAGTCCTGAAAGAGGGTCATGTGCTCCATTGACCCAGGCATCCTGGTGGTTTCCCCTCATAATCCACTGATCCGGGTACTCCGATCCCGGCATTCTGGCAATCACATCATAAGCAGGCTTGATGTCCCAGTTGAATTCCAATTTCAGATGCACCTTACTCTTGCCTGGACCCATGTGGTATGTGATAGGCAGGGCTCCACGCCAGCTTGCTGGCGCCACAGGACCTACCAGAGAACGCAGAATAGGAAGAGCGTCTTCTGCGGAAATCGGTAAGACCGGAATCTTTGTCAGAGTAGGCGCGTCTGCTACTTTTAAGCGTTTTGCGTTTTTTGTAGCGGCATAACCCGGAGTCAACGGATCTCCAGGATACAACGGCATGTCCATGACTGAGCCACGCTGGACTCCATCTGCTCTTTTGAAGGGACCTTTGGGATACACATCTCCCTGGTAATATCCGTCGTCTTTAGGATCGGTATAGATCAGACACCCAATGGCTCCATGCTCAGCAGCTACTTTGGGCTTGATCCCCCGCCAGGAACCAAAATATTTGGCAATGACAATTTTTCCTTTGACATCAATTCCTCTTCGTTCAAGCTCTTCATAATCTTTGGGCACCCCATAATTCACATAAACAACTTCGGCTTCAACATCTCCATCTTTTGAATAAGCATTATAAGTGGGCAACTGCTCTTTGGTTTGATTAGACGTACGGTCTTCCTTCAAAACAGGCTCCTGTAACTTAGCCTTATATCGCTGGGGGGCAGTCATTTCCAATAGCCTAAACTTTGGGGTAGGGAAAAGGACATAATAGGTTACAATCTTGGTGTCATATCCCCAGCTCTTGAAACGATCCTCGATATACTCTGCGTTTTGCTTGTCGTATGGCGAGCCTACATGATGGGGACGGGCAGAAAGAATTTTGAGCCGCTCTTGTAAACTGTCAGGTATCAGGTTGGCATCAAATCGTTTCTCCAGCATCCTTTGAGTTTGCCCGGACTCAGAACTAAACCCCAGCATCGACTGAGCCTTCATCGGTATTTCAGTCAGCAGGAACAAAGAGTAAAAAAGTACTACATGTTTGAAAATTGGGAACCGTCTCATAATTGTGAATAATTTTAAGGAGCTAAGGTAGAAAATGAAAAAGCTTAGCGAAAACCATTCATCAATCATTTGATCAACTTTGTTATCATTCCTTAATTGATCATGCCGTATATTTATCGACTCAACGTGATCTATGATCCTGAAAATCCTTACTTCCTTGTTTGCCCTTGGCCTTGTGGTCATTGTGTTGCGTGTGGTTCAGTTGTTTGCCCAAACAGTAAAGGAATACCATTGGCTCCCCTCCATCGTAGCCATCTTCATCAGTGTCTGGCTTGTTTACCTGAGCGTACTATCCCATTTTCAAACCCTTACTGATACGGGTTTCCCTCCAAGGATCCCGGTATTTGTCGTTCTTCCCTTGCTGATTATTCTTGGTATCCTGCTTTTTCAGGCAGGGTCAGGTACCTTCGTTGACATGCTCTCCATCAAATGGCTCATTTATTTTCAAAGTTTTCGGATCATAGTGGAAGTGATCATCTGGGGAGCATACCAAAAAGGAATGTTGCCAATGGAAACTACTTTTGAGGGATACAATTTTGACATTGCTGTTGGGATCTCCGCCGTTCCGCTGGCAACATTTGCCGACCGAATTAAAATGAAAAAAACAGTTTTTCTAATCTGGAACGTCATTAGTCTGATCATCTTGGCTAACACCGTGCGTGTATTTATAGGAAGTATTTATTACCCGGTCATGTTTGGCCATGAATATACTCTTGTTGGTCCTGATTTTTTCAAACTGCCTTATTTATTCATCCCGGGCCTTTTCTTGCCACTCGCCGTTTATGTACACGCCTTCTCAATAAAACAACTTGTTAGACTAAGAGACGACGAATAATCAATTCCATAATTCAGGTTGAAGCCTGATTGGAATAAATGGAAGAAATGACCTCACTATATTTTCGGAATATGGATTTTCTTCTAAGCTTCAACGTTGGAGTCAACTCATCCCCGTCAATGGTCCAGGGTTCGGATAACAGCCTGAATTTTTTAATCTTCTCAAACTGGGCATAAGAACTATTGTATTTTTCCACTTCTTCGCCATATTTTCTGATCACACGTTCATTTATGATCATCTCTCCAATGGTTGTAAAGGTTATCCGGTGCAACCGACACCAATCCTTTAGTGACTCCTGATCAGGAACGATCAAGGCAGAAGGATGTTTTTCATTTTCTCCCAGGATCATAATATTCTCAATGAGTAGTGATTGTTTAAAATGATTCTCCATGGGTTGAGGTGCAATGTATTTACCTCCCGAAGTTTTAAATATTTCCTTCTTCCTGTCTGTGATTTTCAGGAAGCCGGCCGTATCCAGTTCTCCGATATCCCCAGTGTGCAACCAACCATCTTCTGTTAATACTTCTGAAGTAAGCTCCGGCCTTTTATAATAGCCTTGCATGACGTTCGGCCCTTTGGCCAGCACTTCTCCATCTTCTGCAATTTTAATTTGAACATTTTTCATGGCTCTGCCAACACATCCAACCCGGTAGTTGCCGGGACCCATGCCCGAAAAGCTTATTCCGGGAGAAGCTTCAGTCAGTCCGTATCCCTCTATGATCGGGATCCCTGCAGCCCAAAAAATCCTGGCTAAGCGCGGCTGCAAAGCCGCGGCCCCGGAAAGCACAAATACGATATTGTTGCCAAGCGCTTCTCTCCATTTGGAAAATATCAAGGTGTTTGCAACATCTAACTTTATCTTATACGGCCATGACAAACGACTCCAAGGTTGATATTTTTCGGCAACCTTCATGGCCCAAAAAAAGAGAAGCTTCTTGATCCCTGTCAGCTCATATCCCTTTTTCATAATCTTTTCATATACCTTTTCAAGCAACCTGGGAACGGTATCAAAATAATGAGGTTTTACTGATTTGATGTTCTCTGAGATACTCTCCATATCTGAAAAATAAATGTTGGTTCCCAGGCGGATATGGGTATAACTGGCCGAGCGCTCGAAAATATGACAAAGGGGAAGAAAACTAATGGTCCGGTAACCTGGAGGCACAGCCTTGAACACCTCAACCACTCCTTCCACACAAGACAGAATATTGGCATGACTTAGCATGACGCCTTTGGGCTCTCCGGTTGTTCCCGATGTATAGATGATGGTTGCCAGATCTGCCGTGTTGATTGTAAATTTTCGATGATCCAATGCATCTTTCAATTCAGAAGCGGGATTCTCCACAAGTAAATTGGTCCAGTGTGGCGCCTCCTGAAGGAGATCAAATGAAAACACTTTTTGATCTTTTACAAGACCAGGCGCTGCTACCTTGACCTTGTCATATAATTCCTTGTTTTCAACAAAAACGACCTTACATTCAGACTGTTGAAGCGCAAATGCATAATCGTCGACAGTAATTGTCGGATAAAGTGGAACACCGATGGCGCCCGTCATTTGAATCGCAAAATCGGTAAATATCCATTCGGGTCGGTTGTAGGAAATGACGGCAATATTATCACCGGGTTGCACCTCTGCCTTGATCAATCCCATGGCCAGATGTTCGCTGGTTTGTATTACCTCGCTGGTACTATAAGATTTCCATTTATCATCATTCTTCGTTGCAAGGCATACCTGCTGAGGATAATGCTGTTGCTGGAAATAGATGACGTCAAATAAACGGTTTACTTCCATAGTGCATTTATTAAGGGGGCAGTGAATATACAATAATTAAGAAAGCAAGCCGTAGGATATTTAATGTTAAATTAAAGCATAAACCGACCTGACAATAATTTCGGTTTATTAATCTTTGAATTCACTATACGAGGCTTGAAGAGTCAAAATAATTGAACGATAGTTGTATTTGAGTACATAGTAAATCAAAATAACAAAAGAAGATTACTTTCCATCTATGTTCGATGTGGTTAACACGCTGACGTACCAATCATGTTTTTTGACATTATCTTGTATCTTTTTAAGAAAGTAGTCTTTTATATACAAAACCTAAAATTTTTAAATTGAATAATCAACAGGAAAATGAGTTAATAGAAAAGGCCAAATCAAATCCAAAAGAGTTTGAAGGATTATATAATGAGCATTTTCAATCTATTTTTTTATTTCTTTTTAAACGTTTGGGTAGTAAAGAGGAAGCGGCCGATTTAACATCCCAGGTTTTCTTAAAAGCATTAACACACCTTAAGAAATATACTTCTTATGGTGTGCCGTTTTCATCCTGGCTTTTCAGGATAGCAACAAATGAGCTCAATTATTACTATCGAAAATCTTCGAAACAGCGACACGTCCTGCTCACTGATACAATTATTGAAAATATGAATGAAGAAACAGGGCTAAACCTGGAAGATATGTTTATCCAACTGGCTAAGGGGCTTCAAACTTTAAAATTAGAAGCATTGCAATTGATCGAGTTACGTTTTTTTGAGAAGCGAAGTTTTAAAGAAATTGCAGCCATTTTGGAAGTAACAGAAAATAATGCCAAGGTAAAAACTTACCGTGTGCTGGATCAACTAAAAAAACAAATGAAGGATGTCGAGATATAAAATATCAAAAATGGACCAAGAACTTTCTGGAGAAGAAGTAGAAGGATTTAAAAATTTTAATTCTTTGCTTCAGGCACATAAAAAATTAATGATTTATAAACGATGGGTATTAAGCTTGATCCCTGTAGGTATCATAATTATTGCCGTTATTTATTATGCTTTTAACAATCAATTAACTATTGTTGATAACGACCTTCCCCAAAAGGAAACATCCCCATCAGTAGAATCCAATGTTGATTCTGTACATAACAATCCAAGGGTTGATACGGAAATTATTAAATCCGAAACCATTGCACGGTCACCGGCAAGAAAGGCTCCTGCTAAAAAAATAGTCAAAGACCAAAAACCTTCAGCACAAATTAAACCGCAATTGAGTTTTGAGAAAGCATTCCCTGATTATGGACTGGATAGCCTGGTCCATTATTTGAATATCGAGCTAAATAAACAAGAGCTTCCACAATCCCATGGCAATCTGCTAGTTGCATTTACCATTGATACCTCCGGCAACCCCGAATCGATTACAATTATGCAAGGCTTAACCGAAGCCATAGATAATGAAATCATTCAATTAATTAGTAAAATGCCAGCTTGGCATCCGGCCATGTTAAATGGAACTCCTGTTTCCAGTACAACTACCTTACCTATTCATATTGATATTAAACCAATAAACCATTAAGCTCAGCACATGTTTTTCCATCTCCATAAAAAATTATTTGCAGGTTTGCTTGTTTTGCTTCCTGCCTTAGTTAGCGGACAATCGTTTACCGAGCTAACCTCCAATAATGAAGGTGTTTACAATGGTGATATTGCACTTGCAGATTTAGATCAAAGCGACACCCTTGATTTAATCCTTGTTGGTGTTGATAAACTCAATTCCGATATCCTGGTTATTTATAAAGTTGATACCAGTGGTAACCTCATAAAGACAAAACAAATTGATATACCCCAAATCAAAAATCCTAATCTTCAGGTTTATGATATTACCAATAATGGGTTAATAGACCTCGTACTCACGGGTACTGTTGATAACAAACCATATTTTAACATTTTCATCAACAAATCCGATCTCATATTTGATGATTACCAGGGCCAGCTTCCACCATTAAATGGATCACTGGTCCTGGCCGACTTTAGCAACGATGGGCTTACCGATTTTATAATCAGTGGCACCCAGCCTGCAACTACAGATACTGTTGAATTTTATTTGAATGACCATGGGGTATTTACCTTATGTGATACTTGTAGGACAACCCCTTTAAAAAACACGAATTTTATCACTATTGATATATCAAAGAATGGCTTTACAGATTTTATCACTACCGGAACCGATTCAATTGCAGCACAAAAATATTACCTGTACGAAAACAGGAATAACAAACAATTTGATGTCTCGGGCCTCCCAATAAAGGAATACCGGAACCCTGTTTTGGCCAAAGGGGATTTTACCCAAAATGGTTTTATGGATTTGGTAGTTTCAGGAACAATAGAGGGGAAAGACAGCCTGGCAATTTATAAAAGTTCGGGGGTAAATTTTGAAGTCGAACAAGGTCTGGCCTTAAGTGGGCCTGCTCAAAAAATCTTAACTGCTGATTTTACCAACGATGGTATACTGGATCTACTTGTACTGGAAGATAGTGCAGTCATTCTTTATTTAAATGATGGAGCCAGCGGGTATGATGCTGATACCATTTCCACTATGATCACCAATGCCAGCATTGCCTCAGGTGATTTTGACAGAGACGGTGACCAGGACATATTTATTACCGGATTAAATGGAAATGTCAATAGTTTTCAGCTTTTAAAAAACGAATATCCCACAAACAAAGCCCCCGTAGAACCGGACATTCTTTATTCTTTCCCTCGAAGAGATTCTGTTCTGCTCAATTGGAATAGTGGCTCTGATGAAACCACCTCTTCTGGCTCATTGACCTACAATGTTTTTCTGAAAGGACCCGGCGGTTCGGTTGTTCCTGTTCACTCAGTGTTTTATCGATCATTATCTGCCTATGGCAATCAGGATATGACCAATGAAATTGTTTTCAAACACTTAAATCCCGGAATATATCAATGGCTCGTCAATGCTGAGGATAATAGTTTGATAGAGAAAGGAATGGCAGTAGAAGGCGTTGGAAATGGTGGCAATAGTTCGTGCATTAGTAAAATTTGGGAATTTGAAATAAAAGATACCGATGATCCTCCCTTTGTATTATGTAAAGGCGATACGCTCGAATTGAATATTGATCCACCACAACCTGTCCTGTGGAAGTCCAGGAAGCAGGGTACGCTGACTTTCTCAGATACATTAAAATACGTTGCCTCTGAGGAAGACGTGGTTTTTGCCAATTATACGGATGAAAACTGTGTCACCAGGACATTCTCTGCTTATATTGAAGTTAAGTCTACCATTCCACTTGATCTGAAGGACCAGGAAATCTGTGAATGCGAACAGTTTAGTTTTGATCTTGAGCAAAAATTTAAAAATGTTTCATGGGTATTTAAAGACCAGGGCGATACTCTTTACGGCAACCAGATAAGTTTTATGCCCATTCAATCGGATACTTTGTTGGTCCATGCGGAAGCAGATAGTTTATGTGTGTTGAGCAAAAGAATAGCAATCAAAGTGAATAAATTACCTGACATCAGTGCCGGAGAGGATGTTTCTATTTTTAAAGGTGAGTCCGTTGAATTATCTGCAACCGGCGGTAAGTCTTATATATGGTTGCCCTCGAACGGGTTAAATAACAACAAAATATCAAACCCAATAGCCAGTCCTAAAGAAACAACCACTTATACGGTGACTGGATTCAGTTTGGATAGCTGTTCCAATCAAGATAATGTAGTCGTGTTTGTAATACAATCTGTTTATCTTCCTAACTTATTTTCTCCCAATAATGACGGTCAGAATGACAGCTTCAAGGTATATGGCACTACCGTTAAAACAATAGAATTAAAAATATATGACACACAGGGAAAATTGTTATTTGAATCTGCGGATACTGCCGGAGCAATGAATACCGGATGGGATGGTAATTATAATGGCCAGCCTATGCCCCAAGGTGATTATCTGTGGAGTATTTCCGGCTCGTTTCAAGATGGAACAAAAATTACAGACAATGGTAAGGTTACCGGCACCCTAACACTTATTAGATGAGAATTTATTTGGTTCCATTCCTGCTTTGTGCAGGTTGTGGGGCGGTTGCCCAACAATCTTTTTTCTCCCAACATAACTATGCCATACCGGAATCAGCCCCCGCCATGATTGCAATTGACAACTATGCCAGCTTAACATTAATATATAAAAATCAAGGGCTTATTGGCTCCGACCACCTTATTTCCACCTTACTTTTTGCTAAATATCCAATCATAAATTATAAAAACCATCGCCTGGCGGTAGCTATAAATTTTGCTGAAAATAGAATAAAAGGACCAGGAAAGTTTACAGAGCAACAATTCACCTCCTCCCTTGCATACAGTTTTAACTATGCATCCCACGAAGGAATTTCTTTTGCAATGGATTATGGATTAGTAACAAAACGAGTAAATTTAAAGGACATTCAAACAGGGCTTATGTGGACAATTGAAAATGGATTTGACCCAAGCCTGAGTCCTGGCGAAAATCTGGCTAAAGAAAAATTTGCCCATCCCAAACTGAATGCTTCGCTCTATTGGTTTGCAAATGATAAAAATGGAGACACGAAATCATATCTGGGCTTTTCGGTATTTCAATTAAATAATTTTTTTGATTCCTTTTATATTACTGATAAGCCTACGAAAAATAAACAGTTTACAGTTTTGGGCGGAATCCGGATATATGATGTAAACCGGGTGGCTCTTATTCCAAAATTTCTATTTACGAGTAATGCCTCTCGATCGTATGTGAAAATTGGCATGGATTTTAACTATTCCCTTGCCCGGTATAAGAGTAATGTATCCAGAAAAGAGAATAGCTTCAATTTTGAGGTTAACTACCAAATGCAAAAAGGGGCACAATTTGGACTGCAATATTTACAACCTCAATATGTAGTTGGGATGGCTTATCATTTTGATATCAGTAATAAAACCAAGAGCAATGTTTTTAATAATGCTATTGAGATAGTTTTTGTCCTTAGGAACCCTGTCGCAACGGCCCTCAAAAAAAGAAGAGGTCCTCGAGGTAAAAAAACGACAATAAAGCAAGTGTCAAGAGGTAGAAAAGAAACTAACCCTAAAACGGCAGTTGCTGCTAAAGAACAGATAGATAAAAATGATAGTATAAAATCAGCGAATTCAAGTTTAGCTGATTCTATAGATATGGTCCATACATCCTCAGCTATTACGCAGATTGATCAGCCAGATTCTATCAAAGACGATAATTGGGAAGCCAATGTGTTGCTTGGAAAGGTTGACAATCTGCATTTTGATTATAATTCCACCAAAATTAATCAAGCTTCTTACAAGAAGTTGACAAGACTGGCAGCTCTATTTAAAGCATATAGTAATGCCCAAATTTTATTAATTGGCCACACGGATAGTATTGGTTCTGAAGCAAGTAATACTGCCTTTTCTATTAGAAGGGCTGAGGCAGCTGCCCGTGTTCTGAAAGAGTTAGGGGTGCCTTCCTCAAAAATTATTGTTCAGGGCAAAGGGGAGTCTAAACCTGTTGATACAAACTTGACGGAGAAAGGTAGAAGGAATAACAGGCGTATTGAGTTTTACATCATTAATAAGTAGCATGAGCACTTTCCAGGATTTTATCGATAGCACTATCAAAAACTACTGCGTCAATATCAAATCACAATTTCCCATTTATATACAAGAAAAATATTTATTAACCCGCGTTGTAGCTCATTACAGCTTTACTAACAATAATTAGATGAATTTACCTTTAATATTAATAACCAAATCTATTCTCTTATGAGTTCTAGTATTAAACACCAACTTCTTTCTATTTCTTTGGCTTTAATTCTCTTCAATTCATGTGAAAATAATGGAATTTCTAAATTACCTGAATTAATTAAATTACCTGAATTGATAACGGCCCCTCCTACTTTTATAGGCATTAATGAGGTTACCACAGGTGGTTCAATTTTATCATTAGGTGATTCATCTATTGATGAATTAGGAGTTGCTTGGTCAATGAACCAAAATCCTACAATTGAAGACAATATTTTAATATCTGATTCAGATTCTGACTCTTTTGTTAGTTATATTATTGGGCTAGAAGCTGGTACAGAATACTATGTACGCAGTTATGCCAAAACACAATCGGGCACTGCTTATGGACAGCAAGTGAACTTTACTACAAAAACCGAATTGACAGCTACTGATTGTGAGCAATTTATCCAAAGGAATAATGGTCAATGTTGTAGCTGTTGTACAAGTGGCCACACAATAGTAGTTCCTGGAGATACTGTAGTCTATGAATATTTTACCAATATACCTCAGGCTGAAATTACCTGGACTATTGTTAATGGATCCATAAATGTAATCTCGGGTCAGGGGACAGCAACTCTGGTTGTCAAAATAGAGGACGATTTTATCAAAGGAAGTATTCATATACAAGGAACAAGCAACGATGGTCAATCATGCGGTGATGTTGTTAGCATCAATATCAATTAGTGATTATGACTTCAACTGTCCTTGATTTTATTGACAAAAACGAACTGCAATAACATGGTATATGAATGCATGTGCAAAAATGCCTATTGACAGGAATTCAACTTAACCGCCCGTTCATCCCGCCCACAAAAAATGGCCGGTTCCGGTTATCTTCCGTGCCGGGTGGGCACAAAAGATTAACAAAACGAAGCTCTTTACAAACACCCGACCGAATGATGGTAGTTGGGTAGGGTTTTAGATATGGCGGGATTTCCCTACTTTAATGCCTTGAACAAACGACGCAGGCACACGCATCATACACAAGTACGTTATTCATCACACTTCCAAGAATAACGATTTAAAATGGTTGATAACTATTGATTATTAATTACTTATGAAAGGGTTAACCCTGCATATGGCCAAATATTGAACACCCATATTTGAGTATTACATTTTTTATAAATAAAGTTTATCTGAAACCTAATGAACAAATTATCAATAATTTAACATTTGGCAGCCGACTGGATGGAATATTCTGTTAAATTTTCCGGGTTAAAAATCAAAGGATGATGAGTTAATCATATCTACTGCCTGACAGTTTGTTCTAAAAATATTGTACCTGGTATATTTGGCTTTATGATCACATTCATACTATTTCTATTTACCTTTAGTTTCTTTCCCGGGCAACATGCTCCCTTAACATCTGTCGATTTCCAAACCAGCGATCATATTCTGATTAAAGGGGTATATGAAATTCCTGGATTACAAGGCCCCGTGCCTGCTGTTATTTTTATTCATCAGGGAGGTTCATCCAAAGAAGAATGGGTGCGTCAACCTTTGTTTAAGCTATGCCTGAAGAAAGGCTACGCTGTGTTGGCTTATGATGTACGCAACCACGGAGAATCCGGCAAAGATAAAGGTGGTATAGGAGACTTATTTGTAAATCCCAACAGAGCGCCTTTGGACCTAAAGGCAGCCATCCATTTTCTTCATGCTGATAAACGGATCGATACAAACAGGATTGCCATTGTCGGGAGTTCTATCGGTGGCAATCTCGCTTGTGTAGCCATGAACGATCCATCGTTAGGGGTCAAATGTTCTGTAGCCATGTCTTGCAAAACCTCGGCGGTCAGGAATTTGGCCGGTGTAGAAAAACTATCCTTTCATAACTTATTCTTAATAGCCTCTTCAGGAGATCAGGGAGGGCAACGTGCCCTATGGGCTAAAGAGCTGTATGATCTGACCCATGATAAAAGAAAGTTGTTGATTGTTAAAAATTCATCCGCTCATGGAGTCTCCATGTTCCGGGATGACCCTGAGCTTGGCACAACCATACTAAACTGGTTAAAAGATACCTTGTAGCTGATGAATAGGTGTCCTCAAATGAACAGCATCTTCTAGTTAAACAAATCAGCTTTTTTTTCAGTAAACGACGGGTCACCACGAAGTATTCTAAAATGTTTGCGTGCTTCGGCCGTATAAATTGATCCGGGATATTTTTTTAGAAAATCTTCATAAATAGTCATAGCCCGATTCGAATCATGCATCTGGTTTTCATACAATGAGGCCAATTCATAATAGGCCTTATCACCCAAAAGTCCTTCACCATATTCAGTAGATATTTTTTTTAACAACATTGCAGTATCGTTAAAATGACCCATGCTTTTCAGAATACCTGCCTTTAAATACAATAGGTCATCAGTTAATTTATCTCCAGGATATTCAGTCAATAAACTATCTATGCTTCTCAATGCCTGGTCTGTCTTATGCTGGAAAAGTAAAAGCTCAACGCCTGCATAGGTCTTAAGAACAACATTCGTTGTATCACCTATACTATTGTTGCTGATGAAAATACTAAGATCCATGGCATCATTGGCTATTTCCCGGCTGGTGGCCATCTTCAAAATATCCAGGTATTCCTGGGCTAATTTAAAATCACCTTTGTAATAAGCCAGCTTAGCATTTTTCAACTTGGCCTCATAACCAATATTCGTCTCTTTCATGGATTTGTCCACCTGGGCATACAGCAGGGCCGATTCCCATGGTTCATTATTCAGAAGATAAATATCGGCCAGTGCCAACTTAGCTTTAGCCTGTAAATGAAGGCTTATCCTTGGCTTCCTGATCAAGGCATTCAGTATATCGATAGCCATGCTCTTTTGGTCGAGATAATAAGCGTAAAGATTGGCCTTATTCAGACTCGCCTGATAGGTCGATCGATTATCTCCAAATGACTTGATAAAAACATCATAAGAATTAACTAATTGTAGTACTTCTTCCTGATCTATCGGATACGTGGTCTTGACCAGGTTTTCTCTTGCATTAATACGATACAGCTGGGCTTGAATAGAGACATTCGATTTTGGATAATGATCAACAATAAAATTAAATATCTGAATTGCCGTTTTATAATCTTTGTTGTCCAAGGCAATGGTTCCTATGGACAGGATCTTATTTCCGCCCAGTTGCTTCCTTCGATCCACGGCGCGTGCCTGCACGAAGGCCCCGTAAAAATTATGCTCTTGCAAACTGACCCATATGAGCATTTCTGAATAGACGTCATTGTCGGGATGCTGCTGAACCCTTGAAAAAAGAAGACGTTCCAGACTTTCAAGATCCTCCGGTTCAGTCAGCAACACCTGAAAGGTATTTTTCACATACTGGATATTTCCAGGGTTTTGAGAAGCGAATTTCATATACTCAGTTACCATCAAATCCTTCTTATTTTGCATACGATATATGTTCGCCAAATCAATGGAGTAGAGGGTGGGGTTGCCGGCATATTTGCGTGCCGAGATCAATGTAAGCGAAGCGAACTTCAGTAACTGCCTGGAGACCATATACTGAACCGCTCTTCGGGTTTTGGTGTAGTCTTTACTTACCGCATTGACTAGGGCTCGCATATAATTATCGCCTCTGGATTTATCTCCCGAATCGAAAAATAAGATGCCTTTGTCGATGGCATAACGAACATCAGTTGGATATTGTCTGATTACTTTATCTATGTACTTTGAAGCTTGTTTGTAGGCTCGCATGTTCAACATGGCCTCAAAGTAGTTTTGATGGATCACTGGAATGTTCCTGGGATTTTTGGCAAGTGATTCATACATGCTGACTGCTTTATCTATTTCACCACGACGATAATATTCATTGGCCAGTTGAGTGTCGTTCTTCTGCGCCGGAACAATGAGAGCCTGCAGTAGAAGAAAACTTGTAAGTATGGTTGAGGTTATCCTCATTTTCACAAGTACTATAATATAATTATTAATTTATTTAAATATATATTATTATTTATTAGCCATGTGAATAGGTGCATAATTCATCGACCATTCTCTTGGTTTTTAAAATTGTTTATAATCTGTTTAATAATACGTAGCTATTCACATAGTTGTTCACAGTTAACTCATTGAAATTCAATGTAGGATATGAAAAGTATAAATCTGTGAATATGTTGTGGTGTGGAAAAAAACATGAGAAAAGTGATGTTTATAACTAATGGATAATTAATGATATGATTTAAAATGTTCTAATTTAATGTTGAATAAAGCGTCATCCTTGAAGAAGGTCCTGGGGCTGTGGATAAAAGAATGGTTATGCACTGGCTTATCCACTATCAAAAAGCAAGATCCACCTGCACTTCCCAATTCGCTCGAATGGCAGTTTTGCTGTTGCCCTTGCTGTCTTTATAAACAATCACGGGTTCAGATAGTTGATTGGTCAGGATATTACCAATGTCCCAATTTCCGTTGTGGTTTTTATCAACCAGGATGCGTAGAATGTAGTTGCCCGGAGAAATATTTTTAAACACATAAAACGAACCGTTTTTTTGTTCATTCACCAAGTTAAATGATTTATCAAGAAGCTGAATGAAATAGGAAGTTTCCTCTGTCTGAACCTTCCCTCGGATGATACCAAGGTTTTTTGGAATGGAGAAGGTGATCTCTTCTCTTATGCGCTCGGAGGTATCTTGCTCTACAGAAAAGAAGGCGGCGGAATCCAGGACTAAATAATACCTTCTGGGGCTGCTTTCCCCTTTAGTTTTTTTAACATCTTTACCAGAATTTCGGGTGGCTGATACTTTATTTGCTTTCAAGGTATCAATTACAGGCTGGGGGAGTTGAAAGTAAAGTTGAAGATTATTTCGTAACGAATTCCATTCTAGTTTCATGGAATCGGCAGAGTAGTATTCAATGGAATCCCTTCGAACAACGATCGAATCCAGTTGTACATTTCGAACAGGTTTGGAAAATACAATATCTGCTTGAACTGTTGGTTTCTTAAATGCGACTGTTTTGATATGGGTAATTGATTTGAATTCATTTGGTTTTCGTTTTGAAGTTTCATTGAAATGAAGGTAAAATGCATAATCTATCTTATTCGAAAGAGAGTCTGTTAATGTCGCATGTACAAGCAGACTGTCTTTTATTTGGAAGGTGTTGTAGAGGTTTAAACCTTTGTGGTCATCTGTAAAGTCGAAATACAGTGTATCCGGAATGTCGGAGGTTAGTGCTGCCTCCATTATATATTTATTGGCAATTAGTTGAAAGTAATGACCTGATAATCGGGTTCGGCTTACATAAAAGGAATCTATATTTAATTTATAGAGTTCAAGGGTATCTAGCACTAAGGTGGTATCAAGTTTGATTGTTTCCGGTAAAAATCCATAAGCTTCATCTTCCGATTGGCAATATCCATTTTTGTTTTCATCCTGGAATGCATACACTCTATATTATCTGCCTTGATGTTATGGAAAGAAAAATTTCCATTCTTGTGGGTTTCTGTAAAATAAAAGGGAGGACTATTAAACAAGTTAAAGGTATCTGATTCCAGGTAAAGACCCACCACAGCTTTTTCCTCAGGTGTTTGGTGCATCAGGTTCATTACTGTTCCTGTTAGCTCAAGGGTATCAAGTTCGGATCCTGTACTGAAAGCCAGAACCATGTTTTCGGCAGGATTCCTTTCAGTGATGTCCACAATTCCTTCTCTGAAATTCAGCGTATAAGTAGTGCTGTCTCTAAAGTTTCCATCGAAATTGAGGGTGATTGTTTGTTTCTTTATTTTAAAGTTATAATCAAACGAAATCCTTGGGGTAATGATGAGTTGGTCCTTCAGGTTGTCAACTCCAATGTATTCGTCAAAGGTTAAGCTTATGGTAGAGGAATGAAATTCTTTCTGGCCATATGCGGGTATTGATGAAAGGAGACCCGGTGGAGTAAGATCTTTAGGACCACCCGTAGGAGTCACCTTGTTGGCACAGGCGATAAGCCCCGTTAACATCAAAAAATACAGGATGTTATACAGGGCGTTTTTTCGCCACATAAATAAGGCTTGAATATTGTTTGTTTTTGGAAGCAAAGTAGTTTGACTTGGTTGCGATAAAAAAGGAAGAAGCAAAATTTTTTGATCCGGTTTTATACAGAGCACTTAACATGCAAACATAATAGGCATCCAGCTTCATCGGTACAATCTTTTCAATAATCAGTCCATGGTTATTCAACAGGTAACCCATGGAATGTTCATCGAAATGATAGAGGTGTCTTGGCACATCATATGCAGCCCAACTCTCTCCATAGAAGCTGGCATCATAGGACCGGTGGTTAGGAACAGCTATGTAGATATTGCCGTTAGATTCAAGACGATCTATTAATGAATTCAGTGTGGAATGTATATCCATAACATGTTCAATTACATGCCAAAGACTAATTGCTTCAAAGCGGATTGATGGCAGTTCTTCAATTCTGGATATGATGGAAAGACGGTCGTGTTTTTGGATTCGGCTACGGGCCTGGTCGTCAGGTTCGAAGGCCGTGGTTTGGATACCCTTGTTTGCACAATAAGTGGCAAAAGTACCTGTGCCACTGCCATAGTCCAACAATGACTGTATTTGTCTTCCGCCTATTAGCCGGTATTTCCACCGGATAGTAACTATTCTGGCCAGTTTATACATCTTGTTTATCAGGGTATTTCCCTTATTGGTATGTGAGATGTATTGGTCAGACTTGTAATAGGATGGAAGATCGTTTTCTGAGGGTCTTGGGTTGGTAAAAACCAGTCCGCATTGTGTGCACTGACTAAGAGTAAACAGTTCCTTGCTGACGGAGTGATCCTCAATTTGTCTGACCAGAGTAAACTCCCCGGCACCACAAGAGGGACAACAGTCAAGAGTTAGGAGTTCCCTCATCGATTGAGATAGACCATGAGCACTGAAACATCTGCTGGAGAAACCCCACTAATCCGACTGGCCTGCCCTAAATTTTCAGGTCGGATCTTTTTCAGTTTTTCTCTTGCTTCAACAGACAGTGCTTTGATCATATCATAGTCGAAATCTGATTTTATTTTCTTAAGATCAAGGCTTTCAATTTTTTTGGCCAGGTTAAATTCCTTTTCGATGTACGTGGCATACTTGATTTGTATTTCTGCCTGTTCTTGTATCTCTCTGTCATATGTATCCAGATAATTAGCCAGGTCATTGCTCAACAATTTGATCTCATCTAAGCCAATTTCTGGGCGTTTGATCAGCTTTTCTATGTTTGTTCCTTCCTTCAAAGGAGATGTGTTATATCGAATGATTTGCTTGTTCACTGAACTTGGATTTACTTTTTTACTCTTCAATTCTTCCAGCAGCTGATTGATCTGGCCCTCCTTCTTTACCACCCTGTCAAGTTGATCTTTAGAAGCAAGACCTAAATCATAGCCTTTCCTGGTTAGGCGTAGGTCGGCATTGTCTTGCCTCAATAGAATGCGATATTCGGCTCTTGATGTAAACATCCTATAGGGTTCGTCGGTGCCTTTATTAATCAGATCATCTATAAGTACGCCAATATAGGCTTCAGACCGCTTAAGGACGAATGGTTCATTATTCCTGATTTTATTGACTGCATTGATTCCAGCCATCAGGCCCTGGCTGGCGGCTTCTTCATATCCGGTGGTTCCGTTGATTTGTACGGCAAAATAAAGGTTTTCTATTCGCTGTGTCTCCAGGGTAAGTTTTAACTGAGTTGGAGGGAAGAAATCATACTCTATGGCATATCCGGGACGAAACATCTTCACATTCTCAAAACCGGATATTTTTTTTAGCGCTTCAAATTGAACCTTTTCCGGTAAGGATGTAGAAAATCCGTTCACATAAACCTCAATTGTGTCCCAACCTTCAGGTTCAACAAAAATCTGATGCCGGTCTCGGTCAGAGAATCGATTAATTTTATCTTCTATGGATGGGCAATAGCGGGGGCCCTGTCCTTTGATGCGGCCGGTGAACATGGGGGATTGGTCAAATCCTGTTTTAAGTAATGCATGGACAGAAGGATTGGTATAGGTAATATGGCAGCTTCTTTGTTCGGTAAGAGGCTGTGTATCCGTAAACGAGAATTTCCCAGGATGGGCATCGCCTGGTTGCACCTCCATGGCTTCATAATTTAGGGATCTTCCATCCACACGAGGAGGTGTTCCTGTTTTCATTCTTCCGTATTCAAACCCCATGGAGACTAGAGATTCGGTAATTCCACGGGCAGGGCTTTCACCTGTTCTACCTCCGCCAAACTGTTTTTCACCAACATGAATGATGCCGTTGAGAAAGGTCCCGTTGGTAAGGATGACTGATTTACCATATATTTTGTGCCCCATCCCCGTAGTAACACCAACTACATGTTGTTTTTCCACCAGTAATCCTGTCACCATTTCTTGCCAGAAATCCAGGTTTTCGATTTTTTCCAGTTCAAGGCGCCATTTTTGTGCAAACAACATACGATCATTTTGGGATCGCGGGCTCCACATGGCCGGACCTTTGGATCTGTTTAACATCCGGAACTGGATCATCGATTGATCAGTTACAATCCCTGATAATCCACCGAGGGCATCGATTTCGCGCAAAATCTGCCCTTTTGCGATACCTCCCATGGCCGGATTACAGGACATCTGGGCAATTGTAGCCATGTTCATAGTGACCAATAATACCCTGGCCCCCATTTGAGCTGATGAAGCGGCGGCTTCGCATCCTGCATGACCCGCCCCTACTACAATGATGTCATAGGTTGTGAACATTTTAATTTGGTTTCACGTGGAACATCTCATGATTTGAGCAATGTTCCACGTGGAACATGCCTAATCAGCCCACAAAGATAAGCAAGCCTCCTCTTTTTCACGCATAAGCTTTTGTTCAACCTCGGTGTGGTCATCAAACCCCATCAGGTGTAGTAGCCCGTGGGCCATCACCCTCCTGAGTTCGTGATGAAATTCCTGATTAAGAGATATAGTATTTTCCTCTACCCGTGGGATACTGATAAAAATATCTGCTTCAATGTAGGTATTGTCATCCGATTGATTAAATGTGAGGATGTCCGTATAGGTATTGTGTGCCAGGTATTTTTGATTAAGTTCGAGAAGTTTCTCATCGGAGCAAAAGATATAATTCACCACTTTGGAAACCCGATTTTCCTTCTTCACAATTGAGTCAATCCAACGCTGGTGGTATTCAGGATGATCAAGCTGAAACTCAATGTCCTCACAAAAGAAATTAACTGGCACGAGCTACTCAAAATAAAAGGTCAACTGCACACGACTACCTTCATCCATAAAGTGGACTTCATCAGCCAGGTGCTTCATTAGGAAGATACCTCGCCCGCCCGGTTTTTCAAGATTTTCCGGAGAGGTCGGATCAGGTAAATGATGGTAATCGAATCCTCGACCTTCATCCGATACATCAAAACAAATCTGAGAATCGTTTAGTGTAAATGAGATGCTGACGTTTTTATGTTTGTCGTTCTTATTTCCATGTTTAATGGCGTTGTTCACAGCCTCAGTGACAGCAATCATGATATTCCCGTAAATATCATCATCCAGGCTGAACTTTTCTTTGGTATTATCAATGAAGCTTTCGATGATACGAATATTATCGGAGAGCGATGGGACCTGGATATTAACAGTATTCATGCGCTATTTCATAATAATCTGATAATCAACTAGTTATATGTTTTTTCCTTCAGACGTTCAAAGTACTTATACACTTCGTCCTTGTAGTATGGCAATAGCCTGGTGGGGACGGTGTTCAACAGCTCCACTTCCTTTTCTCGTTGTTTAAGGTATTCCTTTAATGCGGCCGGAAGCACTTTATCATATTGTTTGGCTGTTTTTGACTCTCTCTTCCTGTCCAACTCCCTTTCACGCATAGATTTTTCTGCTTCGAGCAAACGTGTCAGGATCTTCTTTTGACGGTTGATGGTTTCTTTCGTCAAGTTTTTATTCACCAAATCCACTTCGGTGTCCTCCATTTGTTTCATCAGCTTGTTAATATCCCCCGGCTTCTCCCCCATTTTTTCTTCAGCTTGTTTTAAGGCTTTTCTTATGCGTTCTTGTTCTGCGGCCAATTTAGCCAATTCTTCAGATAGTTGACGGCCGCTTTTACCACTCTGTTGCAATTCCCTGATTTCCTGATTAAGCCGCTTTTGCATTTCCGACATTGACGGCAGGTTTTGTGGTTGAGTATCACCCCCTTTTCCCATACTGTTAGCCATGGCCATCATTTGTTGTAGGCTGTTATCAAGCATTAGGGCAAGGTTATTCATTGAAGTCATCGATAGCTGCTGTTTGGAAAGCGCCTCAGCCTTTTTCCTGGCACGTATGTACTCCATACTCCCCTGCATTTGTGTCTTCATTTCATTCATTTCCCTGGTTATAAATGAACCTAACATACTAACTCTGTTCGCCAGAGCGATCAAACTGTCTTCAACGATTTTTGCATCATCCTGTAAGCTCAATTGATCCTCCGACAAAGTGACAAAGCGTGGATCATTGGGTTTTACTGACCTGAAGCCGTCCATCACCTCCTCCTGACCAAAGGAAAGGGTAATCAGGTTTTTAAGAATCATTTTCAAATCATTGATATTTTCCTGCATTTGTTGTGACTGCATGGAAACCTGCATTTTTTCCATTTTCTGAGATAATTCCTCCAATTGCTGACTTGCTCCCTTCTGTGCATTTTTCGATTTCTTCCTTTTGTGCTGATCAATAGATTCTTTGGCCTGTTTTTGAAGCTCTTTAATTTTTTCTTCATCCCCTGATGTGTTTATCATTGAATTGGGATGTTTTAAGTCCTGGTTAAGCTGTTTTGTTTTGTCTATTTCTTTTTGTGCCCTGTCAAACTCTTCATTCAATTTTTCCTGACTTTTACTCAAACTATCATATGAATTTTGCTTCGATTCTGTGGCATTAGCTAAAGAATCCTGCTGGTTTGACAACTCCTCAAGCTTTCGCACTGTTTCTTCCAGCTTTTGCTCCACTTTAAGTCGCTTAAACAATTCAACAGCCCTGCTTAACTCCTGATCTAGGTTGACTTCCTTATTTTTTAGCTGATTGAGAATATCCTGGATGGGATCGGCATTTTCATAATCTTTGAGTAGTTCTTGGAGTTCTTCATATAGTTTCTTTGTTTCATCATCCAGAAGTTCGTCCATGAGTTTCTGCAGTTGCTCTTGTTTTTCCTGGATGGACTCAGAGGGTTTATTAAATTGCTTCTGTTGCTCGTTCAGTAATTCATTTTGTTTTTGAAGGTCTTTGATCTGTTTGTTGACATCTTCGCGGTCCCGTATAATTTGATTCAACTTCTGAAGATCTTCCCAGTCAAGTTTTTTCTTACTTTTAAGGCGGTCAGAGAGTTCCTCTAATTCATTCTTAAGATTTTTCGCATGATCACTAGCCTTATCAAGATCTTTCCCGGTTTTCTTTTCAGTTTGTTCAATCAGTTTGTTCACAGAAGTTTGGTCAGGGAAGGCTAATTCGTATAGTGCTGATTTTGTGGATTTTGATCCATTTACACCATCATTGTCTTTGATCTGAAGGTAAAACCTTAGCTTATCTCCTCGCCTGAAGCCCAGTGAATCCAGAATCCACTGATAAAAAAAGGACTGGTTTTTCAATCCCCGGTCTATTGACAAGGGGTGTTTTTTGAAGACATCTTCATTTTTTGAATAGTGCAGAGATAGAGAACGGATCCCATGATCGTCAGAGATGTTCCCGGCAAGGGCCACAAAACTAAAAAGAGCAGTATCCTTAACCACGTTTACCTGTATTTTGGGAAATTCATCCTTGATTACTTTAATCACATATTGCATGGTCCCCTTTTGTGCACCATACTCATTAGACAATCCAATTTCATAGGTACTGGTGGCAAGCATTACCTTGCTGGCAGCAAACAGATGCGGTGAATCATTCCTAGCCTGAAGGGTTTCATCAGGTAGAAATATTTCTAACTTGTTTGTAAAATCTGTTCTCAACTCCCATAACACTTTTGTTCCTTCCGGCACTTCAAAATTGCCAATATTTTCCAGTGATCCGGATTTTTGATGAAGATAAGGCGGATAATTCAAGGTTACATGAAAGTTTTTCAGTGAAGCCCTATCAACCACTTCGACCGTATAAAGTTTAGATTGAAAACCAGCGGCCAGGATGCGAAAAGTTTTTGAGGCCTGTATATTTGGAAATACAAAGCTATAGGACATTGGGTCATTGCGGGTCAGCCTTATTTGACGTTGATCTAGCAGGAGGAAGGCTTCATTCGGCAGGGACTCCCCGGACATGTTGATCTCAAGCCGGTAATCTTCGTTACGAAAAGCCCTTGCTGAGCTGGACAAGTGGAAGGTAAACGGAGTCACGGGAACAAACTGCTGATAAAAATGAACGATTCGGGAATTACTTGTAAGAAACATCCGCGGAAAAGCCAGGGATAACCCAGTGGCCAGAAGAAGAAGTGGCCATAGATAGTTAACATGGGTCTGGAGGGTCTTTTTTTCAATGGCCTCGGTGAATGTAAAGTGGCGCAGATATTGTTCACGTTTTTTGATGCTTGCCCTGGCAAGGTCATTTTCATTAAACTGTTTACTTAAAAGCTGGACATAATTCAGGAGCTTGTCCTTTATTTCAGGGAAAAGCCCACCAATTTCTTCTGCAGCGGTTTCATCAGAGATGGCTTTTTCGGCATGAAGATGCCAATAAAGAGGAATAACAACTCGCTTGATCAGTAAAAAGAGAGTTATTCCTGCAAAAGCGAAAAACAACAAGCCTCTCAGAAGGGGACCAAAATGCCCCACTCCTTCCAGGAGTCCAAACCCCAGGTAAAGTAGGGTTGAAGCTGATATGGTGATAAGAAGCCCGGTTATCCACAGACGCAATAACTTTTTCCTCTTATAGTTCGCAAGGTTTTTTGATATATCGACTTGAAAGTTTTTCACCTTTGTCACAAAATATTATGCCTCTTATTAAACGAATCAGTCACGGGAGTGTTCTGTTTTTTACAAGTAAATCAAATCCTTGGAAAAGCCCAAATTGTCTGATCAACTTCTTCATGAGTAATCATTGGATTTACGTTGGCAGTAAACCTCTTTCAAGTACGATCAATTGTTTCGAAAGGATCAAATTGCCCATGATCCCAGCGAGCACATAAGTACCGGCCACAGCGCTAAATACTCCCAGTACTCCTGCATATGTACCGGCGATATAAGCACCTGGAATCAGAAGCACGAACATCTGGAAGAATACCAGACCTGCAGAATGAAGTGGTTTGCGAAAAACATTTAACACATTCACGCTAATGTCAAAAATTCCTCTAAAAGCAAATCCAAAGGAGACCAGCCTGAGATATAACTCAATTGTATCTATCACGTGCTGATCTTTGCTGAAAAGAGGACCGATAAATCCTGCTGTAAATTGTAAAACTAAAAATCCACCAAACCCCCAAAATAAAGCAAACCGTTTTCCATTGTTTAAGGCCTGACGTACACGACCGAATTTTCTGGCACCAATATTTTGTCCGACGAAAGGATTTAATACCGAAGATAAGGCCAGTACGACGGCAAGAACAAAAAATTCGGCCCGGGACGCCGATCCATAGGCTGCAACAGGGACAGGGCCATAGCTTGCGATCATCCGAGTGAGGATTCCTATAGCAACCGGCACGATCAATTTGGCTCCTGCAGCCGGAAGACCAATGGAAATCAGTCCTTTCCAGGAATGGATGGCCTCGTTCATGGTAGGCATCTTGAAAGTGAGCATATGATTCCGAACATGAACAAAATAAAGTCCCATAACCAGGCTGAACGCCCTGGCAATCACTGTTGCGATAGCTGCACCCCTGATTCCCAGAGCGGGGAAAGGGCCGAGACCAAAAATCAACAAGGGATCAAGAACAATGTTTACGACAACTATGATCAGCATGATAGAGGCAGGCGTTTTCATATCGCCCTTGGCCCTCAAGGCATTGTTTCCCACCATTGGAATGATGACGAAGGGCACACCCAGATACCAAATTTCCATGTACTTCTTGATGAGTGGCAATACCTCTGGGCCAGCACCTAACATCCTGAAAAACGGAACAATGGTAAAATATCCTGCAAAAGCAAAAATAATTACAAGAACAAGGGCAAGGGCCATGCTGTCTGAAGTAAGCCGCCGTACTTGGTAATCATTACCTTCACCAATAGCATATGAGATAAGGGATGAGGCACCAACTCCAATTCCTAATCCGATGCTGGCAACGACCATCACCACGGGGAAAGTAAAGCTGAGAGCGGCAAGTTCATTCGTACCTAATCTTCCCACATAAATGGTGTCAACCAGATTAAACACGACCATTCCCATAATGCCAAATAGCATGGGAATCGTCAGGCGCGTAAGCGTTTTTGCTATAGGACCTTCCGTAAGAGAAGCATTGGATGGGGTATTTTTCACCAAAAAGTCTCAGACAGCCGGGGTGGCTGGTAGTTTACGACAATAGTAAGGCAAGAAAGGAATAATACCCCGGTAATTGTGACGAATATTGAATATTCTATTTCCAGTAATTTTCCTGAGAATACGTGAAAGTACTACTGAATTTTGCCGCCTAATGATTGCCCATCATCTGCTTCATCTGATCTGGCATTTCCATATAGCCATCCGGTATTTCGAAAAGATGGTCATCAACAGACTCCGACTTTACTTCACTTGCCGACATAGTCATGGTGAGGCCTTGTGCAGCAATCGTATATTCCAGGGGCATGCCCTTTAATTGGAGTTTCTCCATGCCACGGAGACCAACAGGCTGGATTTTTTCCGTATAGTAAAACACAGCTGGTTTGTCCATTCCTTCCATGGTGGCTTCTGCTTTCTTACAAGAGTATCCGGCAATTTCCTTTGAGCCTTCCAGATACTTAATTTTTGGATTTCCTTGTGTCTCAATCATCTTCTTCAACGATTCCGCATCAAACGTCATCTTGTATTTCTGCCCCATGGCCTCCGTGAGAACGGTAGATGTTCCTGCCTCTTTATCCGAGATGACGATAGTAGAGCCACCTGCTGTTTGTTGCTCAACCCTGCTTTTTGATCCTTTCACATACATGACCTGAGACTGGGGGAGCATCGACTCCATACCTTTCATTTTCTCAGGTACCTGGGTGTATGTGACAGAAAAAACCAACTTTCCTTGAAAGTTTTGACTATACCCTGTAAGAAAACTAAGGCCAACGAATAAAGAGGAAAGAAGATATTTCATTTTGAATTATTTTAATGATCAATTTAATTCGTCAAAGATACGAGTAAAAAATATTAGATGTTCAATGATACAGATCAAAGTTTATCCCTATATTACGTGTTCCAACATTTTTAAAATCTAAACTATCATGAAAAAAGCAGGACAAATTATTTATGCAATTGTGATGGCCATTTTTGGCATCTTTCATTTCGCAAACGGAGGAAACATGACAGGATTTGTACCGTCTTGGCTTCCGGCTCCAAAATTTTGGGTTTATCTTGTTGGTTTGGCTTTAATTGCTGCTGCGGTAAGTATTATTATTAACAAAAAAGCATCGCTGGCAACTTTATTACTTGGTATCATGCTTGTAATTTTTGTACTTGCCATACACCTTCCAGGTGCGTTGGGAAGTGATCAGGCAGCTGCCCAACTCTCAAGCACTATGTTATTAAAAGACTTGGCTCTGGCGGGTGCAGCTTTCTTTATGTCGGGGGTTTTCAAGGCTGAAGAAAGCTAAGTGTCATTATTGTTTGTCAATCGGGAAGCCGATGGTCAATATACCATCGGCTTTTTTTATCTGTCCTAAAACATTCATTTGCTCAATCGATAAAGGCCGGGTGCAAAAAGAAAAGTTCAGAAAGAATCCAAAAGAGATATCCCTTGTCAGTAGGATGACATCACGGGAAATCGTTTGAACCAACACCTTCTAACAAGATGTTTTAACGTCAAATAATTCTAGTGAGTCAAATTGAATCGGACGAAGTATTTATTTTTAATTGGCATTCCATATATGCTGATTTTTGGTGCTAGTGCTCAAACGGTCGGCAATAGCTATATTCCTCAAAACAGGATTACCATTTCTCATGATAATGATTTTCTTAAGTTAAAAAACCAAACGGATAATTATTATTCGTTTGGTTTTTTTCTGGGTTATCATAGGGCAATCAAACCCACCTCTGCTTTAGCTAGGTGGACACCACGCCGGATGCAGCAAAACAGGAAACTTATTGCCGGATTAGAAGTTGTGCAAAAAGGATTCACCCCTGGCACAAGGACGACAAACGATCCTATGAAAACAGACCGCCCTTTTGCAGGATTGTTGACGGTCAACCCATACATCCTGTCGGTAAATGAAAAACAACTGTTGCGGTTACGACTTTAACTGGGTGTACGAGGACCGGCATCACAGGCCGGTAACATTCAAAATTACCTGCATCGGGTCATTGGTGACAAGTTTATTCCCGGATGGGATAACCAGTTGGATAATAAGGTTCTTGCAAATGTCTATATGAGCTATGTCAAGTCTATCAGACCAGCCAAACCTGTTGAATTTCTTATGGCATCCGATGCGGGTCTTGGGAACAGCAGGACTTTTTTGAAACAGGGCATTTGGTTGAGGATTGGTAGATTTAATTCGTTGAACAACAGCAATTTGTTCGGCACAAACATTGGAAAAGGAAGTCACCGTAAACAAATGGAGTTTTACTTTACAACCGGTATATACGGGGCCATGGTATGGGTGGATGCCTCTCTCGATTCCAATGATGCGAGAAAAAAAAGACTTTTTAACATTCGCGAAGATAATTTTATATCCGGATTTGACCTTACCACCCACATGCAGATATGCCGATTCGATCTACAAGCAGGATACCACAATGCCAGTGTTGCTGCAGAAGGGATTGGACGCCACAGCTATGGGAGTTTAGGGTTGGCCTATCGCTGGTAGACCTTCAAATGTGGTTTCCCATATTCAAAATTCTGGCCAAGATTGACAAATAGACCCAGGTTTTAGTATATTGGCAGATTCTCACTCTTATGGAGTATTTTAGGGATGTTCCTCAACCAGGCAATGAAGCTTTCCGCTTCAATATTGTTGAACTTAAACAGTTGCGAAAATGAGCATTAAGATCCAGACCCTTACAGGCTATATCCACGAGTATCAAAAAAGTGTGCTTCACCCGGAGGCTTTTTGGAGCCGTATTGCAGAATCCTTCCACTGGAAGAAACAATGGGACACAGTGGTGGATTGGAATTTTGAAGAACCCAGCATTAAGTGGTTTGTTAATGGGAAACTCAACATTACCGAAAACATTCTTGACCGGCATCTTTTTACAAAAGGGAATGATACGGCCATCATCTGGGAGCCTAATGATCCGGAAGAAGATGCTCTACATATCACTTATCGGGAACTATACGAACGCACGAATGCCTTAGCCAATGCCTTGCTTGCTCAAGGGATAAAAAAAGGTGACCGTGTAATAAT
>Ga0114931_10000646_pt1 | contig 43094 bp, 38 predicted proteins | sample 2SBtaG_FD_89579 | JGI IMG/M metagenome (GOLD analysis project Ga0114931, IMG submission 89579) | Deep subsurface microbial communities from Kolumbo volcano to uncover new lineages of life (NeLLi) - 2SBTROV14_V59a metaG | ecosystem: Environmental > Aquatic > Marine > Volcanic | place: Kolumbo... | reverse complement strand
GGAGTCGGGCGCTTCGCCGCCAATACCGTAATGCTGGGCTGGCCCGACAAACGGCGCCATTGGGCGGGCTTCTTCAAGGTGTGGCGGCAGCTGCTGGGCCTGGGCAAGTCGGTGATCGTCGTCAACCAAGAGCCGGACCGGCATGCCGAGCAACCCCGCCGCATGGACCTCTGGTGGCGCAGCGGGGCCGGGAACGGGGCCATGCTGGTGCTGCTGGGTTACCTGCTGGCACAGCACGAGGGGGAGCGCAACTGTCGACTCCGTCTGCTGGCGGCGGCAGCTACCGAGGAGGGTCGACGCCAGGCCCGGCAGGCGCTGGAGCGGATGGCGCAACAGGCCCATACCCCCATGGAGACCCAGGTCTTCCCCCTGGAGGGTTCCAGCCTGCACGAGTGTATCGCGCGCCACAGACGCCAGGTCGACCTGGTCATGCTGGGGGTCCACCCACCCAGCGATCTGTCCCATGGCAAGGCATTCATGCAGCGCCAGGCCGATCTGCTGGAGGGCCTGCCCACCTGCCTGCTGATCTCCAGCACCATGCTCTTCGAGGGCCGCGAGGCGTTGTTCGAGGAGCCCACCCAGGGAGATGGAGAGGGCTCGACATGACTTTACTCAATGACAGGCCACCGGCCACCTGGAATATACTTCCCCGATGAACAGCCGATCCCGTCTCAGCGCCTCGGTCCTGGTCCGCATCGCCCTGTGGATCCTCATGCTGCCGGGTGGCGCGGTGCTGGGGCTGTGGCTGGATCTGCGCCACTTCAGAGAGGCCCTGTTCAGTCCGCTGTTTCACCTGGCCTGCCTGCCCCCCGGGTTGGCGCTGCTGTGGCTGGTGATGCGGATCAGCCGCAACACCGGCAGAACCCTGGCCCGCTATGGGCGGGAGGGCGACCTGCCCCGCCTGGAGACCAACCGCCTGGTCACCCAGGGGCCCTACGGCTGCATGCGCCACCCCATGCACCTGGGGCTGCTGTTGTTTCCCCTGGCCTGGGCCCTGCTGATCGGCTCCCCCAGTTTCATTCTCTGGCTCGCCCCCCTGGAGATACTCTTCATGCTGCTGATGATCCGCCAGGTCGAGGAGGCAGAAGCGATCCGGAAATTCGGCGCAGACTACTTGAGCTACCGCCGGCGCGTACCCATGTTCAATCTCAGTCCGTCCTGCCTCAAGACCCTGCTCTCTCCATCGGCATGACCCATGGCGCGCCAGCCAGCCGAGGTTTTTTCCATGGATCGAGAGAGAACCAACAAAACTTACAGCCCCTGGAAGAAAAATTGTATAGACTCCAGTTGTCCCAGTCCGCACCCGTGAGGAGAACCCCATGAGTATCCAGACCGAACTGCAACAGACCATCGACGACATGGTGGACGATCATCGCGGCATCCTCGCCGCCGACGAGAGTCTGCCGACCATCAAGAAACGTTTCGACGCCATCCGGGTTGAATCCACCGAAGAGAACCGGCGCTTCTACCGCTCACTGCTGCTCGATACCCCCGGCCTGGGCGAATACATCTGCGGCGTCATCCTGTTCGAGGAGACCCTGGAACAACGCGACGAGGCGGGGGTATTGCTGCCCCAGGTGGCCTGGTCGCAGCGCATCGTACCGGGCATCAAGGTCGACAAGGGCACCGGCCCCCTCTCCGGGGCGCCGGGGGATCTGGTCACCCGCGGACTGGACGGCCTCGCCGAACGCCTCGCGGGCTACAAGGAACAGTGGGCCCGCTTCGCCAAGTGGCGCGAGGTCTATCCCGTGGGCCGGCACAATCCGACCCGCCTGGGCCGTCACGCCAACGCCGAGATGCTGGCCCGTTATGCGGCGGTCTGCCAGGAACTGGGTGTCGTACCCATCGTCGAACCCGAGGTGCTGATGGATGGGGACCACGAGATCGAGCGCTGCGCCGAGGTCACCGAACAGGTGCTGCACGCGGTCTTCCATGCCCTGCAGCTGCACCAGGTCAGCCTGGAGCAGATGATCCTCAAACCCAACATGGTGCTGCCCGGCAAGGGGTGCCGTCACGCCGAACCCGCCGAGGTGGCCGAGACGACCCTGCGGGTCCTGAAACGGGCGGTGCCCGCCGCGGTGCCGAGCATCAACTTTCTCTCCGGTGGCCAGGGCCCGGAAGAGGCCACCGCCAACCTCAACGCCATCAACCAGCGACGGGGCAACGCCCCCTGGCAGCTGAGCATCTCCTATGGCCGGGCCCTGCAGCAGCCGGCCCTGCATGCCTGGATGGGCAGACCGGAGAATCGCGAGGCGGCCCAGCAGGCCCTGTTGAAGCGGGCGCGACTCAACAGCCTGGCCCGCCAGGGGGAGTACGATCCCTCCATGGAGGACTGAGCCAGGTCCGGTAAAGTGACCAAGGCCCACACTCAAGAGCCATTGCGCCCTCTGGATCTCACCGTTCGTCCCCTCCCCACCCGGGCATGCCCTCCCTGCCCGGTTGCAGTCCCTGCCAAGGAGTAGACAGATATGAACCCGAGCATCGAGGCCATGCATCATCAACACCAGGAGTGGCGCGAGGAGCATGCCGCCTGGGTGGATGATATCGATATCTGGCAACAGGAGCTGCACCAGGCCGAGGCGGTCCTGTTCAAGCTGGAACGCGCCATGCCCGACGAGGCCAAGGTGCTGGATGCCCACCAGGAGGTGATCGCCGCCCACGAGGCCCGGCTGCGGGCCCACGAGGAGCGTCTGGCGAACTACCTGGCCGACCAGCCCGGCAAGCAGCGACTACCTGCCGCCCTGCTAGAGGATCACCGCGAGCAGCAGACCCATCATCAACGGGTGCGCAAGGAGCACCAGGCCTTCCACAGATCCCACCTGGAGGCGATGGCGGAGATCCGACGTATCGCCAGGCTTCTGCAGCAGGCCGACAGCGAGTGACCCCCCACCTTCCCAACCCGACGGAGTAGTTTGCAATGGCCCGACTGACCGACGACTACCGCAACAAACCGGTCCAGGAGACCCTGCGCCTACTGAATGTGAGCGCGGCGCAGGGGTTGTCACAAGAGGAGGCCCGGGCACGCATCCAGCAGTTCGGTTACAACGAGATCGAGGAGCGGGAGGAACCCCTCTGGCACCGGGTACTCCGCCGCTTCTGGGGGCCCATTCCCTGGATGATCGAGGTCGCCGCCCTACTCTCCGCGCTGGTGCAGAAATGGGAGGACTTCGTGATCATCAGCATCATGCTGCTGGTCAACGCCTTCCTCGATTTCGCCCAGGAGCACCGCGCCCTGAACGCCCTCAAGGCCCTCAAGGGACGCCTCGCCAACGAGGTGATCGTACTGCGCGACGGGGCCTTCGAGACCCTGCCGGCCAGGGAGCTGGCGCCGGGGGACATCGTGCGCCTGCGCTTGGGCGACATCGTACCCGCCGATGTGCAGCTGCTCAGCGGCGACTACCTGCTGATCGACCAGGCGGCCCTGACCGGTGAGTCCCTGCCGGTCAACAAGGCCGCCGGCGAGCTGGCCTACGCCAACACCATCGTCAAACAGGGGGAGATGCTGGCGGTGGTGGTCAACACCGGCATGCACACCAACTTCCACTCAGTGGTCTCTCTGGTGGCCAAGGCCCAGTTGGAAGAGCGCAGCCACTTCCAGCGCATGGTCATCAAGATCGGCAACTTCCTCATCATCCTCACGGTTGCGCTCGTATTGCTGATCCTCATGGTGGCCCTGTTCCGCCACGAGAACTTCATCGAGATCGTGCGCTTCTCGCTGGTGCTGACGGTGGCCGCGATCCCAGTCGCGCTGCCCGCGGTGCTCTCGGTGACCATGGCCGTGGGCGCCCTCAACCTGGCGCGCCGCCAGGCCATCGTCTCTAAGCTCACCGCCATCGAAGAGCTGGCCGGGGTGGATGTCTTCTGCTCCGACAAGACCGGCACCCTGACCAGGAACGAGATGCAGGTGGCCCAACCGGTGGTGTTCGAGGGACATGGTGAACAGGAGCTGTTCCTCACCGCCGCCTTGGCCTCCAAGGAGGAGAACCGGGACCCCATCGAACTGCCGATCTTCGCCTGGCTGCGGAGCCACGCCCCCGACGGCGGACTGGCCGGTTACCGGCAAACGAAATTCATCCCCTTCGATCCGGTCAGCAAGCGCACCGAGGCGATCGTCGAACACCAGGGCGAGACCTTCCACGCCATCAAGGGTGCGGCCCAGGTGGTAGTGGAGCTGGCCGGACTGGCGGAAGAGACCGGCCAGCGGGTCATGGAACAGGTCGATGAGCTGGCCGCCAAGGGCTATCGCACGCTGGCGGTAGCCCGCCAGCAGGGCGGGAGGACCGAGCTGATCGGCCTGCTGCCCCTGTTCGATCCACCCCGGGATGACTCGGCCCAGGTGATCCGCGACATGCGCGAGCACGGGCTCAAGGTGAAGATGGTGACCGGCGACAATATCGCCATCGCCCGGGAGATCGGCGGCATGCTGGGGCTGACCGGCCGCGCCATCCTGCCGGACGAACTGCGGGGTATCGGCAACGAGGAACTGCTGCTGCTGGCGCGGGTCGTCAGCAAGGGGATCTACCAGAAGCTGGCGCCCCGGGTCGACGCCCAGGCCAGCGATGCCTTTGCCGAGGAGATCGTCAAGCAGGTCGAACGGGCCTTCGAGACCAGCAAGCTCTCCAGCGGCTACATCCGGACCCACGAATCGGCCATCATCGAGACCATCGAGGCGGTCGACCTGTTCGCCGAGGTGGTGCCCGAGGACAAGTATCTGATCGTCGACACCCTGCAGAAGGCGGACTACATCGTCGCCATGACCGGTGACGGCGTCAACGACGCACCGGCGCTGAAGAAGGCCGACTGTGGTATTGCCGTGTCCAACGCCACCGACGCGGCGCGCGCCGCCGCCGACATCATCCTCACCGCCCCCGGCCTGTCGGTCATCAACGAGGCAGTGAAGCAGGCCCGCATCACCTTCGAGCGCATGAAGAGCTATTCCATCTTCGCGTTGCCGAGACCATCCGCATCATCCTGTTCATGACGCTCAGTATCGTGGTGTTCAACTTCTACCCCATCACGGCACTGATGATCATCATCCTGGCGCTGCTCAACGACATCCCGATCCTCGCCATCGCCTACGACAACACCAAGATTCAGAAACGTCCGGTACGCTGGAACATGCCTGAAATGCTCACCGTGGCCAGTACCCTGGGGATCGCCGGGGTACTCTCTTCGTTTCTGCTCTTCTTCATCCTCGAAGAACTCGAATTCAGTACCCAGATGATCCAGTCGATGATGTTCGCCAAGCTGGTGATCGCCGGCCACGGCACCATCTACAATACCCGTATCGACGACTGGTTCTGGAAACGTCCCTATCCCTCCTGGATCCTCTTTACCGCCACCTTCTCAACCCGCGTACTCGGCACGCTGATTGCCGTCTACGGCCTGCTCATCACGCCTATCGGCTGGACCTATGCCCTCTATATGTGGGCCTATGCGCTGGCCTGGTTCGTATTCAACGACTGGATCAAGATGCTGACCTACCGGCTGCTTCGCAAACGGGGGCTCTATGTCTGAAAGCCAGGGATGTAACAGCCAGCCTGTGTGGGAACAGGTGTGTGTGGGAGCGGGCTTGCCCGCGATTCCACGAGTCTTGCGCCTAAATACCTCCAGAACCACTTCAGAAACATCGACACAGGAGTAGATCATGTTCGAACCCATCCCCAGCCAGGCACCCTATATCTTCGCCTTCAAGGCCACCGGCAAGCTTACCGATGCGGATTACCGGCAGTTCCTACCGCAGATCGAGAAGATGGTCCGCGAACAGGGACGCATCTCCCTGCTGGTAGAGCTGAATGAGTTCGAGGGCTGGGACTCCAAGGCCGCCTGGGACGACCTCAAGTTTGGCCTGCGTCACGGCAGTGATTTCGAGCGCATCGCCATCATCGGCGACAAGTCCTGGCAGCACTGGATGATCAAGCTGTCGGGTCTGTTCATGACCTCGGAGCTGCGCTTCTTCCCGCGCGAGGAGCGTGAACAGGCCTGGGATTGGTTGCAACAGCCGCATCAGAATAAGGCGCCCAAGCCGCTTCAGGGCTACCGCCACATCCTTCTGGCCACCGACTTCTCCCCCCACTCCGAGCGGGCGGCCCAGCGGGCGGTGGAACTGGCGAAGCGCTACCAGGCCCAGCTGAGCCTGGTACACGCCGTGGAGTTCATGCCCTTCTACGACGACGCCTATGACCCGATCATCCCCGATATGGACGGCATGCAGAACCAGCTGGAAGAACAGGCGTTGCGCCAGCTACATGAGCTGGCGCAACGCCTGGGGGTAGAAAAGAGCGCCCAGGTAGAGATCGTTTCGGGCGCCCCCAAGCATGCCATTCCAACCTACGCGGACGAGCACCAGGTGGATCTCATCGTCATGGGTTCACATGGGCGGGGCGGGCTCGACCGGCTGCTCGGTTCGGTCGCCAGGGACGTACTGCACAAGGCGGCCTGCGATGTACTGACCATTCGCCTATGACACGCCCATGGCCATTTCGTCCTGTTATCTGTTGCCGGAGATGCCTCACGGACTGGAGGCCCTGACCGAGCTGGCGCTGGATATGCGCTGGACCTGGAACCATGCCACCGATCTGTTGTGGACCCGGCTCGACCCCGTCCTCTGGGAGCAGACCCACAACCCCTGGCTAATCCTCCAGTCCATCTCCGGGGCCCGCCTGCACGCCCTGGCGGGGGACCAGGAGTTTCTGCGCCAGCTCGACCAGGCCACCCGCCAGCATCGGGAGGCCCTGGAGAAGGAGGCCTGGTTCGAGCGGCAGGAGGGGCTCGACCAGCTGGGAGGTATCGCCTACTTCTGTATGGAGTTCGGCCTGACCGAGGTGCTGCCCCTCTACTCCGGCGGCCTGGGGATCCTCGCCGGTGATTGCCTGAAGACCGCCAGCGACCTGGGGGTACCAGTGACCGGCGTGGGGCTGCTCTACCAGCAGGGTTATTTCCGCCAGGTACTGGACGCCGACGGCCGGCAGCGGGAGTTCTTTACCTACAACGACCCCATCCAGATGCCGGTGATGCCGGTGCGTGATCCGGCCGGTGAGTGGTTGCGGGTAGAGATCCCCCTGCCGGGACGCGATCTGCGCCTGCAGGTCTGGCAGGCCGTGATCGGACGGCGGCGGCTCTATCTGCTCGACAGCAACGACCCGCGCAACAGCCCGGCGGACCGGGGTATCACCGGCGAACTCTATGGCGGCAACCAGGAGACCCGGTTGCAGCAGGAGATGGTACTGGGAATCGGTGGCTGGCGGGTGTTGCAGCGCCTGGGCCTGCAACCCGAGGTCTGTCACCTGAACGAGGGGCATGCGGCCTTCGCCATCCTGGAGCGGGCCCACGCCTTCGCCGAACAACGCGGCTGTTCGTTCGAACTGGCCCTCACCGCCACCCGGGCCGGCAATCTGTTCACCACCCACACCCCCGTCGCCGCGGGCTTCGACCAGTTCCCGCCGGCCTTGATCCGTCGCTACCTGGGTCCCTACTGCGAGGCCATCGGCCTGGGGCTGGAGCGGCTCCTGGAACTGGGCCGCAACCACCCGGCAGACCCCCAGGTCAATTTCAACATGGCCTGGCTGGCGGTCCATGGAGCCGGTGCGGTGAACGGGGTCAGTCGCCTGCATGGGGAGGTGAGCCGGGCCATCCTGCAACCCCTGTTTCCCCACTGGCCAAGGGAGGAGGTGCCGGTCGGCTATGTCACCAACGGCGTGCATGTCCCCTCCTGGGACTCGGCGGAGACCGACCGCTTCTGGACCGACGCCTGTGGCAAGCAGCGCTGGCTGGGCGATCTGGAAATGACCGCCGAGATCATCCGTGATCTGCCGGACGAGACCTTCTGGAGCCTGCGCACCACTGGCCGGCAACAGCTGATCGACTATGTCCGGCAACACCAGCGTCGCCAGTGGGCCGAGGCCGGCCAGCAGCTCCTGGATACCAGCAACCTCCTCGACCCGAACGCCCTGACCCTCTGTTTCTCACGCCGCTTCACCAGCTACAAGCGCCCCAACCTGCTGCTGGCCGACCCGCCCCGCCTGGCCCGTCTGCTGAACGACCCCCACCGGCCGGTGCAACTGTGCATCGCCGGCAAGTCCCATCCCCTGGACGAACCGGGCAAGGCCCTGATCCAGGCCTGGATACGCTTCATCGAGGAGTACCGGCTGCACCACAAGGTGGTCTTCCTCAGCGACTATGACATTCGGGTCGCGGAACAGCTGGTGCAGGGGGCGGATGTCTGGATCAATACCCCGCGACGCCCCTGGGAGGCCAGCGGCACCAGTGGCATGAAGGTACTGGTGAATGGCGGACTCAACCTCTCGGAACTCGATGGCTGGTGGGCCGAGGCCTGGCGCAGCGAGGTCGGCTGGTCCCTGGGGGATGGGCTGGAGCATGGGGACGACCCCGCCTGGGATGCCAGGGAGGCCGGCTGCCTCTACCGCATCCTGGAGGAGGAGGTCATTCCCTGCTTCTACCGGCGCGATGCCGCCCGCATCCCACGCGAGTGGGTGGCGCGCATCCGCGCCAGCATGGCCGAACTGACCCCAGAATTCTCCGCCAACCGCATGTTGCGTGAATACACCCAGCACTTCTACAGCGAGCTGGCCCGTGCCTACCGGGAACGCGATTCCGGTGATCTCCGCTTGGCGCGCGAACTGGGAGCCTGGCGATCCCAGATCGACAGCCACTGGCCACATATCCGCTTCGGCGACTTCGACGTGCAGGAGCTGGCGGAGGGGCGACGCTTCAACGTCGATGTCTACCTGGACGACCTGCCCATGGAACATGTGCGGGTGGAGTTGTACGCGGAGGGTCTGAACGGCGCACCCGAGATCCATCCGATGCAGGCCGGTGAACCCTTGCCCGGGGCGGTCAACGGCTATCTCTACCACTGCACCCTGCAGAGCGAGCGCCCGGCCGACCACTACACCCCACGCATCCGCCCCTATCACCCGGCGGCCCGGCTGCCCATCGAGGCGGCGGAGATCCTGTGGCAGCGTTAATGGTGACAGGCCAATCCACCACCGCCCTCACTCCCACCGGCGGGGGCGGGCGTGACCAACTGCCGGCGGCAGGTTTTTCTCAACGGCAACCCATAACAAGGAAACAGAACATGCACATCGCCTTTCACGGCGCCGACCGGGGCGTCACCGGTTCCTGTCATCTGATCGGCTGCGGCGGCAAGCAGATCCTCATCGACTGCGGCCTCTATCAGGGGGGCCGCGAGCTGGCAGAGGAGAACAGCGAGCCGTTCGGCTTCGAGCCGGCGGAGATCGACTACCTGCTGCTGACCCATGCCCACCTAGACCACTGCGGACGCATCCCGCTGCTGGTCAAGCGGGGCTTCAAGGGGGAGATCATCACCACCTCCGCGAGCCGCGAGCTGGCCAAACTGGTGATGCTCGATGCCGCCCACCTGCAGGAGGAGGAGGCGGCGTGGCAGAGTCGCAAGGCCCGCCGCCGGGGGGCGAACGAACAGGCGATCGAACCCCTCTACAACACCCTCGACGCCCTCAATGCCTTGGACTACTTCCGGCGTAACGCCGAATACGACCAACCCCTGCGGCTCGAAAACGGCATCCGCGCCACCTTCATGGATGCCGGACACATCCTCGGCTCCGCCAGCATCCTGCTGGAACTGGAGGAGCAGGGACAGCGGCGCCGGGTGCTATTCTCCGGTGACCTGGGCTACAGCAACCGGGCCATCCTACGCAATCCGACTCCACCTCCCCAGGTGAACGAGTTGATCATGGAGACCACCTACGGGGACCGCCTGCACAAACAGCTGCAGCCCTCCATCGAGGAGCTCTACCAAGCCATCCTGGAGACCTTTCAGCGGGGGGGTAACGTGATCATCCCCACCTTCGCCCTGGAGCGGGCCCAGGAGATCCTCTACTACCTGCGCGAGGGGGTGGAGAAACAGCTCCTGCCTGGCGCCATGCAAGTCTTTCTCGACTCCCCCATGACCATCTCCGCCACCGAGATCTTTCGCCGCCACAGCGAATGCTACGACCAGGCGACCAGCCGGCTGTTCGACAAGGGACGCGACCCCTTCAACCTGCCAGGCCTGCATTTCACCCGCCAGACCGCGGAATCCATGGCCCTGAACAGCATCGACGGCGGTGCTGTGATCATGGCCGGTTCCGGCATGTGCACCGGCGGCCGGGTACGCCACCATCTCAAGCACAACCTCTGGCGCCACGACAGCAGCATCATTTTCGTTGGCTATGCGGCCCGCTATACCCTGGCCAGGCGCATCCTCGACGGCGCCAAGCAGGTGCGAATCTTCGGTGAGGAGATCCCGGTGCGGGCCAGCATCTACAAGATCGGCGGCTTCTCCGCCAACGCCGACCGGGACGAACTGCTGGCCTGGCAGCGCCACACCGGCAAGCCCCATCGCACCTTTCTGGTCCACGGCGACGAAGAGGCCATGCAGTCGTTCGGCCGGCATCTGCGACACACCCAGGTGGTCATGCCCAGGCTTCACGACCAGTATGAACTCTGAACGGATCTTGAACATGCAAACGAACTTCGATTTTATCGTCGCCGGCGGTGGCCCGGGCGGCACCCCGACCGCCCAGGCCCTGGCTCAGGCCGGCAAACGGGTCCTGCTGGTGGAGAAGGGCCAGGGCCTGGGCGGCACCTGTCTGTTCGAGGGTTGCATCCCCTCGAAGATCCTGCGTGAATCGGCCCGCCGCCTGCGGGAGCTGCGGAGGTCGCTGGAGTTCGGTCTCTGTCTGCCGAGCCGGGACGTGCATATCGACTGGTCGGCCATCCAGCAGCGCAAGCACACCATCCTGGCCGGCCGCGCCCAGGCGGCACTGCAAAAGATAGCGCGGCTGAAAGGCCTGGAGGTGGCATTCGGCACCGCCACTCTGCTCGGTCCGCACCGGGCGCGTATCACCCCACCGGAGGGGAAAGGGTTCGAGGTCGGGTTCGCTCAGGCGGTGATCGCCACCGGCTCCCTGCCCTCACGCCCCCCGATCACCGGCATGGATCACCCGCGGGTCCTGGACAGTGATGCCATCCTCGCCATCGATCACATCCCCTCACACCTGGTGGTGATCGGAGGCGGCCCCATCGGTGTGGAACTGGGACAGATCTTTCGCACCTTCGGCAGCCAGGTGACCCTGCTGGAGGCGGCCCCCCGGATCCTCGGCCCGGTGGACGAGGAGCTGGCCGAACGGTTGCAGCAGCGCATGCAGGCCGATGGTATCGAGATCCATACTGGCTGCCGGATCGAGCGCATCTCCCATACCGGCGGTGGGGTCTATGTGGAGGCCCGGGACGCCTCGGGCGAACCCCTGCACCCGTTCGCCGAACAGGTTCTGCTGGTCACCGGACGCCACCCCAACGTGGAAGGGCTGGGGCTGGAGAACACCCAGGTGCGGCACACCCCACAGGGTATCGAGGTCGATTCCCAACTGTGCACCCATGAAACCAACATCCACGCCGTCGGCGATGTCATCGGTCACCCCATGTTCGCCCACTGGGCCACCGCCCAGGGACTGGCGCTGGCCCGCCATCTGCTGGGCCTGCCGAGCCATTTTCCCGCGCCCGAGAGCAACAGCGCGGTGATCTTCAGCGAACCGGAGATCGGCATGGTGGGCCTCACCCGGGCCGGGGCCGAGGCGGCCGGTCTGGAGGTGGAGGTGGCTCGCTACGACTTCGCCGGAGACGCCCGGGCACAGATCGGCGGCCGCGCCACTGGGCTCTTGAAGATCGTCTTCGAGCGTCAGAGTCAGCGGGTGGTGGGCATCCATGCCCTGGTGGAAGGGGCGGACGACCTGATGGGCGAGGCCGCTCTTGCCATCCAGGCGGGCATGCCGCTGCAGGCCCTGGCCGCCGCCATCCATCCCCACCCGACCCTGACCGAGTCCTTCGCCCTGGCGGTACGCCAATATCTTGCAATGCATGGACCCCACGGCGGTTGAGCCGAACCTGCCGGTGGGTCGCTGGCCCGACCAGATTCGCGCCTTATCGATCGGCCTGCTGGCCGGTCTGGGCGGGGGCCTGATCAGCCTGGGGGGCGGTACCCTGGTGATCCCCCTGCTGATGGGCTGGTTGGGGCTGAACCCCCTGGCCGCCCGCGGGACCGCCATTGCGGTCAGCCTCTTCTCCGCGGCCATGGGGGTCATGGTCTATGGGCGGCACGCCCTGCTCGACCTGCCGACCGCCCTCTGGGTGGCCCTGCCTTCCTTCCTGATCGTGCCCCTGGCGGCGGCCTGGTCCGAGTCCTGGCCGGCGCAGCGCCTGCGGCGAGGCTTTGGCCTGGTGGTGATATCGGGTGGCCTGTTGGTGATCTTCAAGGACCTGCTGAGTAGCGGCGCCCCCATGCCGGAGCAGTGGCGGATCCCCTATCTGCTGCTGGTGGGGGTCATCGAAGGGTTGGTGGCCGGGGTGGTGGGGATCAGTGGCGGACCGGTCCTGGCGCCCCTGTTCGTGCTCGGCCTGGGCATGCCGCAACAACTGGCCCAGGGCTGTTCCCTGGCGGCACGCCTGCCGGCGGTGGTCAGCGGGGTGTGGGAGAACTGGCGGCTGGGTAACATCTGTCTCGCGCTGGTGCCCAGCCTGGCCCTGGGGGCACTGGCGGGCTCCTGGTCGGGGAGCCACCTGGCCATCTGGCTCCCGGAACAGGGGCTGCGGATCCTGTTCGGGCTATTCCTGATCGGCCTCGGCCTACACTACCTGTTCGGAAGCGGTCGGCCAAGGGGGGATGGCGGCTAGGAGACTATCCATTGGCCGGCACGCTGCGCTTTCGGCCACCCAGGCGCGCAGATATGCCATGCTCCTTTGCCAGCAACACATAGACCGAAGGCAGAACGAAGAGAGTGAAGATCGTTCCGATGGTCATGCCGCCGACCAGTACCAGGCCGATGGAGTTTCGCGCCGCGGCGCCGGCACCGGTCACCAGGGTAAGGGGGAAGTGACCGGCCACGGTGGCGACGCTGGTCATCAGGATCGGGCGCAACCGTGTCATGGCCGCCTCGCGCACCGCCTCCACCTTCGTCAGGCCCTGCTCCTGCAGTTTGTTTGCGAACTCCACAATGAGAATACCGTTCTTGGCGATCAGGCCGACCAGGGTGACCAGTCCGACCTGGGCGTAGATATTGAGGGTAGTGGTCCAACCGTTGGTCCAGAAGGACATGTTGGGATCGGGCATCTTCAGAAAAGTGAAGAGCAGGGCGCCGAACATGGCCATCGGGACCGATCCAAAGAGGATGATGAGGGGGTCGCGGAAGGAGTTGAACTGCACCGCCAGTGCCAGGAAGATCATCAGGATGGCGAGGGTGAACGCCGGCAGGAACTTGTTACCCTCGTTCCGCAGCTGGCGCGATTCACCGGTATAGTCGACCGAGTAGCCCGGCGGCAGTATCTCCCTGGCCGCGTCTTCGAGCACTTTGAGTGCCTGGTCGAGAGTACGGTTTGTAATACCCGAGAGTTTGACCGAGTTGAGCTGCTGAAAACGGTTGAGGGAGCGAGGCACGGTCCGGTTCTCTATGTGTGCCACGGTACTCAACGGGATCAGCTGGTCTTTCGGCCCGTTGACGTAGATATTGGTGAGCTGGTCGGGATTGAGCCGCTGGCTGCGTTCGATCTGTGGAATCACCTTGTAGCTGCGCCCGTTGATGTTGAAACGGTTGACGAAGTCACCACCCAGGGCCGCGGCCATGTCGCTGCCGACCTGGTTGAGATCGAGTCCCAGGGCGCCGATCTTGTCCCGGTCGAGCACTACCTGGGCCTCCGGCTGGTCGTATTTCAGATCGATCTGCGGCGGAAACAAGAACATCCCGCTGGCGGCGGCCTTACCTTGGATCTGCCGGGCGAACCCGAGCAAGCGCTTGGCGTCCGCGGTGGAGGCGATGATGAACTCGATGGGGAAGTTGCTGCCGCCGGGCAGGGCGGGCGGTGTAGTGGCGAAGATCTGGAAGCCCGGGATCTTCGCGAGCTTGGCCTGTACTTCCGGCAGGATCTGGAACACGGTGCGTTGTCGCGGGTCGTGCCAGGGCTTGACCACCATGCCGGAAAAACCGTCGGTGTCTAAGCGTGCGCCGGCGGCGGGTGAGAGCAGGACCTGGAAGGTGAGATCCACTTCCGGGGTACTGAGGAAGGCCTCTTCGACGGCTTTACCGAAGAACGACTTCTGGTTGGCGGTGGCGTTGGCCGACGCGTTGATGATGCCGAAGATGACGCTCTGATCCTCGCTCGGCGCCAGCTCCTTGGGCGACATGGTGTAGAGGGGAAAGGCCGCCAGGGAGACGCCGACCCAGATGGCGTAGACGAAGGGCCGCGCCTCGAGGGTACGACCGACCAGACGGCCGTAGGCCTGGCGCATGCGGTCGAAGTGGTGGTTGATCCAACCGGTGAAGCCACGCTCTTCGGCAGAGGCGCTGCGCAGCATGTGGGAGGACATCATGGGCGAAAGTGTCAGCGCGACGATGCCCGAGATCGTCACGGTGCCGGCCAGGGTGAGTGCGAACTCACGGAACAGGGCGCCGGTCAACCCGCCCTGGAGAGCGATCGGCAGATAGACCGCGGCCAGGGTGATGGTCATGGCAATGATGGGCCCCACCAGCTCGCGTGCACCAAGCAGAGCGGCCTCCCGTTTGCTGCGACCTTCCCGCAGATGACGTTCGATGTTCTCCACCACCACGATGGCATCGTCCACCACCAACCCGACCGAGAGCACGATCGCCAGCAGGGTAAGGAGGTTGAGGGTGAATCCGAAGGCCTGCATGAGGAAGATGCTGCCGATCAGCGAGACCGGTATGGCGATGGTCGGTACCAGTGCCGAACGCAGCGAGCCGAGGAACAGGTAGATGACGACGATGACGATCAACAGGGTGTCACCCAGCGTCTTGGTGACCTCTTTGATCGCGTTAGCGATATATTCCGAGGCGTCATAACCGATGTTGACCTCGAGCCCGGTCGGCAGGTCGTGGGAGATCGACTCGATCTCGGTTCGCACCCGCTTGATGACATCGATGGTGTTAGCGTTCGGCAGAGGGAATATACCCATGAAGACCGCCGTCTGCGCCAGATAACGCACCGAGGTGTCGTAATCCTCGGCGCCGAGAACGACGTCAGCGACATCCTGGAGGCGCACGATGCTGTCCCCGTTCTGCAGGATCACTATGCGCTTGAACTCCTCCACTGAGTGGAGATCCGTGTTGGCGGTCAGGTTGACCTGTACCAGGGCCCCCTTGGTGCTGTCAACGGCGGCGAGGAAGTTGTTGGTGGCCAGGGCCTGGCGCACCTGGGACGGGCTGACATGCAGCGCGGCCATCTTGTCCGGCTTTAGCCAGATGCGCATGGCGAAGGTGCGGGCACCCAGCACATCGGCGCGCTGCACTCCCGCCACCGCGGCCAGACGCGGCTGCACCACGCGGATCAGGTAGTCGGTGATCTCGGCCTGGGAGAGGACATCGGAGGCAAAACTGATATAGGCGGAGGCGAACTGGGAGTCTGCCGACTGTACCGTGATCGCCGGTACCTGAGCCTCGGCAGGCAGATCGTTGCGCACCTGGTTCACCTTGGCGGTGATCTCCGCCAGCGCCTTGGTGGGCTCGTAGTTGAGCTTGAGGTGGGCGTTGATCATGGAGAAGCCCTGCAGGCTCTTCGATTCGATGTAGTCGATGCCGTCGGCCGAGGCGATCGCCTGTTCCAGGGGTGTGGTGATGAAGCCGCGCACCAGCTCGGCGCTGGCGCCCACATAGACGGTGGAGATGTTGACCGTGGCATTCTCGCTGCGTGGATATTGGCGGATGTTGAGCGTGTGCCAGGCCTGGATTCCGGCGATGACGATTAGCAGATTGACCACGATCGCAAGCACCGGGCGCTGGATAAACAGATCGGTGAAGGCTTTCATCCCGCTCCGTCGTTCAGTGAGTCAGACAGGTGACTGTGGTTGCCACGAGACCGGCTACTCATTTGCCGGGTTGGGTGACAGCCTGGCCTTCGGCGCCAGGGTGTTGTCGATCACCACCGCCATCTTCGGCCGCAGCTTGAAAACCCCACTGGTAACCACGATGTCGCCCTCCTTCAGACCTTCGGTCACGGAGACGAAATCGCCGCGGGTGGTGCCGAGGCGCACGATCTGCTGGCGCAGCACCTGCTGCTTCTGTCCACTCTTCTTGTCCTGCTGCTCCTCGATCACGAACACGGTGTCGCCGTAGGGCGCATAGAGCACCGCCGTCGCCGGGATGGAGAACACCTCCTGCGCACTCGGCAGCATGACGTCCACATTGGCGAACATGCCGGGGCGCAACAACTCACCCTCGTTGGAGAGGGTGGCCCTGCTGCGCACACCGCGCGTCACCTGATCGATCACCGGATTCACCGCGCTGATCCTGCCGCTGAAGACCTTGCCGGGCGCCGCATCGGTAGTAACTCGGACTTCGGTGCCGGGCTGTAGGACGGAGAAATACTGCTGGGGCAGCGAGAAGTCCACATAGATCGGATCGATGGTCTGCAGGGTGACGATGGGGGCGCCCTGTTCGACGATCTGTCCGAGATTGACCTGACGCAGGCCCAACTGACCGGCGAAAGGTGCGCGCACGGTCTTCTTGGCGATGACGGCCCGTACATTGTCCACCTGCGCGGTGGCCTGTTTGAAATTGGCCTCTGCGGTGTCGAGGTCGGCCTGGGAGACGGTGTGGTTGGTGCGCAGGTTCCTGTTACGGTCGAGGTTGATGCGCGTGAGCTTGGCGGCGGCCTCGGCTGAGCGCAGCTGTGCCTGCTCGGCGGTGACGTCGATGCGTAGGAGCAGATCGCCGGCCTTCACGCGGTTACCTGACTCGAAGGTGATCTCCAAGATCTTGCCACCCAGTTCGGCACCGACGGTCACCCCCTGTACAGCGACCAGCGAGCCGGTGGCGGAGACGCTGTCGGGCCAAAGATCCCGGCGTACGCTGTCGGCGGTCACGGTCTCGGGCGGCATCTGCATCTGCGCTTCGGCCATGGTCTGGAACTGCTGGAACTTGACGAGGGCGGGCAGGCCGAGCAATAGCACCAGGCCGACCAGTGTCAGGGCCAGCCGCTGCAGGAACAGGCCTGTCTTCATGTCAGGTCCCTGCCCGGTTGGCGGTTGTCGCAAGCTCGTGAGGTGGCGTCAGGCAGGCTCGCGCCCTGGCCGCCCAACGGTGCGCTGAGTGCGACCGGCATCCCCCGTCGCCCTTCGGTTGCTGGGTAATGCCCCGGTAAAGCCTTCATCGAGCAGTCCTCCCGTCACTGATGCAGTCAGCCCGAAATTTTTGCTGCGCCATTCTAGGGTGCGCCGGATTTGCCGGACTAGTGCTCCCGGTGAAAACTGGCGCCTTTACACTTGGGACAGGGGGGGATGCGGCTGACCTTGTGGAAATGCAGCTTCTCACCGCAGTTGTCGCACACCAGGGTGCCGGGGCCGGTGATCTCCCCGGCATGGTAACCCATCACCTCGGCCTGCTCCTTCAGTTTGAGCAATTCCACCGTGGTCTGGTCCGCCGCCCGGAGGAGGGTCTCCTTCAAGCGCTCCTCCAGCAGTTCGATATCGAAGCCCAACCAGGTAGCGAAGTCCTCGCCACTCTCCTCCAGGTAGCTGGCCGCATCCCGCAGATCACGCTTGAGGTATTCGGCGACCCGTTGCGCCTCCTCCTCGCTCAGTTCCCCGACTTCGGAGAGTTTCTCTCTGGCCTCGTCGATCAGCCGATGCAGGGCCGGGCCACTCTTGTCTTCCAGTTTGTCCGCATCGTCGACGGCGGTCTCCAACATCCGTTCATAGGCCTCACCCATGGCGTCGATGGGGTCTTTCGGTGGTTTCAGGTCTTTCATGCTCAACTACCTCTGATTCGTTGCGAATGGATCTCAGTTTGCATGTCCAGGCTGTAAATGGCAATGCCGTGGTGCAAATGGTCCGGTCACGGATCCCTCGTCAAATTGCATTCGTCTGAATTGATATATTTCAATTTACATATATATATGTTCGGTTATACTACGTCTGCTGATCGAATAATACCCTACTCGAGGAGACCATCATGGATACCACCCTGCAGACATATTTCGAGACCGGCCTGAAGTTCCATGGCCACAAATGCCCCGCCATGCCTATGGGCCTGCGTGCCGGGCTTGCCGCACTCAAGACGTTGGGCGTGGAACGCTGCAAGAACAAGGAGCTGTTCGTGCGCGCCGAGCTTGGAAAGGGTCATGCAGCTAGTTGTTTTCTCGATGGCGTGATGACCGCCACGGGTTGTACTTATGGAAAATCGAATATCGAAAAACTCTATTATAACAAGATGGCCTTTACCCTGATCGACGTCAGGAGCGGCCGTTCGGTGCGGATCTCCCTGAAACCCGATTTCTTCGAGGGGACCCTGAACTCCCCCTTCGTACAACAGCGCTCACAGGGCGTCGAACCCCAGGACATCCCCCCCGAGGTGGTCGACCCCCTGGTGGAGAGGGTCCTCAACCTGCCCGAAGAGGCCTTTCTGGAGATCGGTGTGATCGAGGATGTTGCGCCGCCAAAGGGTCGAGGCACCTTCAAGACCCAGCGTTGCAGCCGTTGTGGCGAAGCGACCTTCGTCAACAAACTACGGGTCACCGAAGAGGGCGAGTTCGTCTGTATCCCCTGCTCCGGCTGGGGAGGCTAGCCGGGCATGAAAAGGCTAGTGGTGGTGCCAGTGGACTTCTCCACCCTGTCGGAATCGGCGCTGGAACATGCAGTGCACTGTGCCTGCGCCGATACCAAACGGCTGCTACTCCTGCATGTGGTCGATCCTCTGGACCTGGCCGATCTCGGTCTCATCGACATGCAGGCGTACGAGGAGCGCCTGCGCCAGGAACTGATACATAGCGCCGAGCGTTCCCTGCAACAGCTTGCGGCCAAATATGCCGATGAGCATGTCGCCATCTCCACCCTGGTGGCTCTGGACCGCCCCTGGAGGGGGATCATCAGGGCGGCCATCGAACAGCAGGCCGACGCCATCGTCATGGGTTCCCACGGCCGGGGCAGTGTCGCCGAACTGATGCTCGGCAGTGTGGCGGAGAAGGTGGTTCGCAAGGCGCCCATGGCAGTGACCGTGATCAAGCCAACAAGGATACGCCAACGGCTGTTGCGCTTCTGGCAGCAGGAGCAGGTCCTATGATGGTTATGAGCTCCGACACCTACCTCCTGGCGGTGGGCCTGATCTTCGTCGTTTCGATCCTCTTCTCCATGCTGGGGCTGGGAGGAGGCATGCTCTACGTACCGATCTTCAAGTGGCTGGGGATGCCACTGAAGACGGTGGCCATCCCCCTGGGCCTGCTGTTGAACGGCATTACCACCCTCTCGGCCTTCATCCGCTATGGGCGCGAGGGGCTGGTGGATTTCAAGGGGGGTCTGCCCGCGGCGGCGGCAGGCCTGATCCTGGCCCCGGTAGGTGCCCATTTCGTCAAATTTGTCCCCCACGACACCCTGATCCTGCTGTTCGCCGCCATGGTGATAGTCGCGGGGGTACGCACCTTGGTCAAATCCGGAGGGGGTGAACCGGAAACCATGATGTCGGCAGGAAAGCGCACCCTGATCGGCGCCACGGTCGGGGGGGGCGCCGGTTTCATCGCAGGTCTGCTGGGGATCGGCGGGGGTTTTATCGTCGCGCCGATGCTCATGGAGATGGGCTACCCGACCAAACAGGCCGCCGCCACCACCGCTTTTATCGTCACCTTCTCTTCCTTCTCCGGCTTTCTGGGCCACATGGCGGAGGGCCATATAGACCCACTCCTGGCCGCCTCCGCCGTGCTGGCGGTAGTTGCCGGCTCCCAACTCGGCGCCTGGTTCATGTCCAGCAAGGCGCGTCCCAGCTGGGTCAAGAAGCTCTACGGCATCGTTCTGCTGGGGGTGGCCGCCGAGCTGCTGTATGGCATACTCGGGGCCTGAATCACAACACCACAAAAGGCCAGCCATGACCAACGTCCTGTTCGTATGCACCGGCAACTCCTGCCGCTCCCAGATGGCGGAGGGTTGGCTGCGTGAGCTGGGCGGTGGCCGCTTTGGCATCGATTCCGCCGGTATCGAGGTACATGGCCAGAACCCGCGGGCCATCGCGACGATGGCCGAGGCGGGAGTGGACATCTCGCGGCAGCACTCCACCCTGCTCACCGATGAGCAGTTGCAATGGGCGGATCTGGTGGTCACCGTCTGCGGTCACGCCGACGAGACCTGCCCGATGCTGCCCCCAGGTACCCGCAAGGAGCACTGGCCCCTGGAGGACCCGGCCCGCGCCCAGGGCAGCGAGGAGCAGATCATGGCCGCCTTCAGCGCCCGACGGGACGAGATTCGCGAACGGGTTGCCGATCTCATCGAACGGCTCGACCACTCATCCAAACCAGGAGGTGAACAATGACCGCACAGTGTGAAGTCACTGCCAAAAAGGCCGCCGGCAGCCCCATGGGCTCCTTCGAGCGTTACCTCAGCGTCTGGGTCTTCCTCTGTATCGCCGCGGGGATCACCCTGGGGCAGCTCTTCCCGGGCCTGTTTCACTTCGTCGGACGCCTCGAGGTGGCCCAGATCAATCTGCCGGTGGCGGTGATGATCTGGCTGATGATCATCCCCATGCTGCTCAAGATCGACCTGCGGGCCCTCAAGGGGGTACGCCAGCACTGGCGTGGCGTGGCCGTGACCCTGTTCGTGAACTGGGGGGTCAAGCCCTTCTCCATGGCCCTGCTGGCCTGGATCTTCATCCGCGGGCTGTTCGCCGACTGGCTGCCGGCGCAGCAGATCGACAGCTATGTGGCCGGGCTGATCCTGCTGGCCGCCGCCCCCTGCACCGCCATGGTCTTCGTCTGGAGCCATCTCTCCGGGGGCGAACCCCACTTCACCCTCTCCCAGGTGGCACTGAACGACCTGATCATGGTCTTCGCCTTCGCCCCCATCGTCGGCCTGCTGCTGGGGCTCTCCGCGATCAGCGTACCCTGGGACACCCTGTTCCTGTCGGTGCTGCTCTACATCGTCGTGCCGCTGGCCATCGCCCAGGCATGGCGCGGCTTGGTGCTGCGCCACCCCCAGGGGTACGCACGCCTGGCCCGGCAGATCAAGGCCCTGCACCCGGCCTCCCTGCTGGCCCTGCTCGCCACCCTGGTGCTGCTGTTCGGTTTTCAGGGCGAACAGATCATCGACCAGCCCCTGGTGATCCTGCTGCTGGCGGTACCGATCTTGATCCAGGTCTTCTTCAACTCCGGGCTGGCCTATCTGCTCAACCGCGCCGTGCGCTCGCCCCACTGCATTGCCGGCCCCTCAGCCTTGATCGGCGCCAGCAACTTTTTCGAGCTGGCGGTGGCCACCGCCATCGTGTTGTTCGGCTTCCAGTCCGGGGCGGCCCTGGCCACCGTGGTGGGGGTGCTCATCGAGGTGCCGGTGATGCTGGCGGCGGTGGCCGTGATCAACCGCACCCGCGCCTGGTATGAGCGGCGCGACGGCGTGGTCCCCGATACGGAGTGCTGCCCGCCCGATCTGCATCGGCATGCAGCTCACTAGATCGGCAGTTGGCTAAGGAATCCATGAAAACAAGTGCCGGCTGAAGGCGCTCCCGGGCAAGGCTACGCAACTGAATCGATAAACCCTGGGAGCGGGCTTGCCCGCGAACCGGGTCAATCGGAGCTTTTCCTATAGTTGCACCCGTCAACAACAAACCCACATCCGGAAAATAGTCATGAAAAAGATCATCCTCTACCTGATCGCCATCCTGATCATTGGCGCCCTCATCCTGGCCGGCGTGAAGCTCCGCCATCAGCGTCAGCAGGAGCTGGCCGCCCTGCCCGCCGCGCAACCGGCCCCCTGGGCGGTGCAGACGGCGCCGGTCCGATCGGGCCGGGCCACCCGGGGCTTTCCCGCCCTGGCGCTGGTCAAGGGGGTGAACGAGGCGGACGTGTCGCCGCGACTGGGCGGCATCATCCTGATGATGGGGCCTCGTGAAGGCACCCGGGTGAAGAAGGGCGAGCTGCTGGCGCGCATCGATACCAAGGAGCTGAAAGACAAGCTGGCGAGCCTGCAGGCCCAGCTCGCCGGGGCCCGGGCCGATGCCGAACGCAAGGACCGGGACACCAAGCGGGCACTGGAGCTGCTCAAGCAGCACAGCATGAGCGAATCCCTGGCGGACCAGACTCAATCCGATGCCCGCGCCGCACGTGAAAAGGTGAACAGCCTGATCAAGCAGATCTCCGCCGAGCGAACCCGCCTCGACTACGCCGTTATCACCGCCCCCTTCGATGGCGTGATCTCCGCCCGCCTGGCCGATCCGGGGGACCTGGCAACCGTCGGCAAACCGATCTACAGGCTGATCGCCACCCAGGGGGGGCGTCTCGAGGTGCGGCTCCCGGCAGACGTCCTGGAGCGGGTAAGGCCCGGCAGCGAGGTCCTGCTCGAGCACAACGGCGAGACCCAGCGCCTGCGGGTGGCCCGGATCTTCCCCTCGCTGGACGAACGCTCCCTGGGTCATCTGGAGATCGATGTCGACAGACTCCCCTTTCACTCCGCCCCCGGGACCCTCATCTCGGCCCGGGTGATCACCGATGCCCTGGGCGATGCCTTGTTGATCCCCAGAGATGCTCTGATCGGTGGCGCCAGCCCGGACCAGGGCTGGGTCCTGCAGGTCGATCCAAAGTCCCAGACCGTGACACGGGTTGCCGTCAAGGTGCGTCTGCGTGCCCACGAGGGCATCGCCGTGAGCGGCGATCTGCACCCGGGTGAGCAGCTGGTGGAGGGGCACGAGACCACCCTGCTCAAGATCCAACCCGGTGACCGGGTGATCGTCGGCGCGCGGGGGCCCCTGAAATGAATAGGATGGAACGTCTGCTGCATCGCCCCCATGCGGTGATCGCGTTTACCCTGGTGGCGATCCTGATGGGGCTCATGGGTTACGCCAATATGCCTACCAATCTGTTCCCGGACACCAACCGGCCCACCGTGGCGGTGGTCACCCAGTGGCCCGGCGCCACCGCGGACGACGTGGCCCGTGAGGTCACCCATCCCATCGAGGTACGCCTCACCGCCCTCGATGGTGTGCGGCGGGTGACCTCCACCTCCCGCGATCAGGTCTCCCTGGTGCAGGTGGAGTTCGAGTACGGCAACGACATCGATCTGGCCTCGTCGCGGGTCGAGACCGAGCTCAAACGGGTCAGTGGCGATCTGCCCCCGGACACTCAGGAACCGCTGATCTTCCACATCACCGATGCGGCCCATCCGGCCATGGTGCTGTCGGTCACCGCCGCCCAGGGCCAGCACCTGGATCTGGGCCAGCTGCGGCGCATCGCCGCCAACCCGCTGCGCGACCGCCTGCTGAATGTCCCAGGGGTCGCCGAGGCCGAGGTGTTCGGCGGGCATATCCGCCAGGTGGCGGTGGATCTCGACCGGGACCAACTGGTGGCCTATGACCTGGACATCGCCGAGGTGGCGGCGGCCCTGGCCGGGGACAACAACTCCCGGCCCGCCGGGCTGGTGCAACGGGACGGCTATCGATTGCTGCTGACCACCCGCAATCTGGCCCATGGCCCGGACGATCTGGCAAAGCTGCTGGTACCGGTCAAGGGGGGCGGCTTCGTGCGGGTAGGCGACCTGGGCAAGGTGCACTGGGGCTATGCCGACCCCACCAGCCTCTATCGCGGCAACGACCAGGAATCGGTCGCGGTGGCCCTGCTGCGCAGTGAGCAGGGCAACGCCAGCGACGTGGTGAACGCCATGAAAAGCGCGCTACCCCAGGTACGCAACGATTTCCCGATGCTCGACATCCAGGTCGCCGACACCCAGGGACGGCTGATCGGGCTGACCGTCTCCAACATGCTGGACGCCCTGCGCGATGCCCTGATCATGGCGGTGCTGGTGATCCTGATCTTCCTCGGGGATACCCGCGCCGCCCTGGTCACCGCCCTGTCACTGCCGTTCACCTACCTGCTCACCTTCGCCACCATGTGGATCTTCGGCTTCGAATTCGACATGGTGACCTTGACCGCCATCATCATCGCCGTGGGCATGCTGGTGGACGACGCCATCGTGGTCATCGAGAATATCGAACGGCGCATCCAGACCCTGTGGGAGTCGGGCATCCAGGCCGCCGCCCGGGGCACCTCGGAGGTGATGCTGGCGGTGCTCTCGGGCACCCTGAGCAACTTTATCGTGCTGTTGCCGATCATCTTCATCGGTGGTTATGTGCAGACCGTGCTGCGCCCCCTGTCGGTGAGCCTGACCATCGCCCTGATCGCCTCCTTCGTGGTCTCGATCACCATCATCCCCCTGCTCACCCCCTGGCTGCTCAGACCCGGCGCCCGGGACCCCCTGGGCTTTCTGCTGCGCCCCTTCGACCGCTTCGTGTTCGAGCCCTTCAAACAGTTCTACGCCAATCTGGTGGGCTGGGGGCTGCACAACCGCACTCTGGTGCTGCTGGTGTTCTTCGGCCTGTTCGTCTTCTCCGCCAAGCAGATGCCACTGGTCGGCCGGGAGCTGATGCCGCTGATGGATACCGGCATCTTCCTGGTCAACTTCGAGGCGGAACCGGACACCAACGTGGCCCGGATGCAGCAGATCGCCGGCCAGGTGGACGCCGCGATACACCGGGCGCTGCCCGCCGCATGGCTGCTCTCCAGCTCCACGGTGGTGGGTTCCGAGGCCGGGGTGCGGGCGTTTGGCGCGGCGCGCACCTTCCAGCAGGGCCAGAGTACGGTCAACCTGGTGGACCGCTTCTCCCGCGACCAGAGCATCTATGAGATCGAACAGGCGGTACGCGAACGGGTGCGCGCCATCCCCGGGCTGATCAGCGCCAACGTCAGTGAATACGGCGCCACCCCCCTCTCCTCCATACGCGGCAGCGTGGATCTGATGATCAGCGGTCCCGACTGGCGGGTACTCGATCGCCTGGCCGATCAGGTGATGGCGCGGCTCGCCAAGGTCAAGGGGCTGACCGGCGTGGAACGCAGCTGGCAGGGGGCGTCGCGGCGCATCCAGCTCGACGTGGACCCGCTGCAGGCCCACCACTTCGGACTCACCGCCGACGCCGTGGCCAAGCAGGTGGCGGCCGCGGTCGGTGGCATCCCCGGCGGTCGCCTGCGGGTCTCCGGGGAGAATCCGATCCCGGTCTGGGTACGCCTCGAACCGGCCCAGCGCAACGACCCGGAGATGATCGCCGGACTGCCGATCCGCGCCAGCAACGGCCAGCTGGTGCCCCTCTCCAACCTGGCCCGGGTGAGTATCGAACACGAGCCCGCCTCTCATACCCATCAGGCCCTGCGCCCCACGGTGGACGTGATCGGCTATCGCCGCAACGTGGCAGTGACCCATCTGCAGGAGAACGTGGAGGCGGCCCTCGCCGGCCTGCAACTGCCCCGGGGCTACCAGCTCAGCCACGAGGGGGAGATCAAGCAGATGGGTGAGTCCTTCGGCCGCCTGATCAAGGCCCTGGGACTGGGCCTGGCCCTGCTGTTTCTCTCCCTGGCGGTGACCTTCCGCTCCTTCCTGCGGCAGGTGGCAATCATGGTGACCCTGCCCCTGGCGCTGATCGGCGCCGCCTGGGCCATGATGATCGCCAACAAGCACGGCTGCATGCCCTCCTTCATGGGCTTGATCCTGCTCATGGGCATCGTCGTGAAGAACGGCATCCTGCTGGTGGACTTCGTCCAGGTCGCCCTGGAGGAGGGCAAGGAGCTGCGCGAGGCGATCCTGCAGGCGGTGCAACTGCGCACCCGGCCGATCCTCATGACCGCCGGTTCCACCATCGTTGGGATGATCCCCATCGCCCTGTAATGGGCGGTGGGCATAGAACGCCTCTCACCCCTGGCAGTGGTGGCCATCGGTGGGCTGATCGCCGGCACCTTCCTGACCCTGCTGGTGGTGCCGGTACTGCTACATGCCCTGGAAGGGGGCCGGCGGCGCCTGTTTGGGAGCTGATCCGGCAGAGGGGTCGCTCCATCCCCGACGGTAATCACCCGCCGGCTTTCGGGTATACTGAGGCGAAGCTGAAGAGAGTTACCCATCATGCTGAATGTCTATCGTCTGGAACAGGGGCGGCTCGTCGAAATGGCGGTCGATTTCAGGAGCAACCAACTCCACGAGGCCCACTGGCTCGAAGCCGTTGCGCCCACACCGGAGGAGTGGCGGGCCGTGCAGTCCATCTGCGCCTTGCCACTGCCCGAGGCGGACGAGATCGACGATCTGGAGGCCAGCTCCAACCACCTGACCCACGACCAGGGTTTTCAGGTCAGCTCCCTGTTCTTCCACCAGCTGGATGGCAAACCACGCAACACCAATGCCGCCTTCCTCTTCGATGGTGAACACCTGGTCTCGGTCTGTTCCCGGGAACTGCCCCACTTCCGGTTGCTGCGGGTCTACAACGCCAAGGGGATACGCCCCCTGGTGGATCCCATGGCCATCCTGGTGGCCCTGATGGACATCAAGGTGGACGGGCTGGCGGACGAGATGGAGCAGGCCTATCGCGATCTGGAACAGATCAACCTCATGGTCCTGGGCCGGCAGGACGAAGACCTGGTCGAGGCAGTGGATGGCCTGGCGCTCCAGGAGGACCTGATCGGCAAGGTGCGTCTCTGTCTCATGGATGGCCAGCGCGACATCCGTTTCATGGTCCGCCAGCCACTCCTGACCAAAAAGTATCGCCGCCAGGCTCAGGAGTTGTTGCTCGACATCGAGACCCTGATGCCCCACAACAGCTTCCTCTCCTCGAAGGCGGACTTTCTGCTCAACGCCGCTCAGGGTTTCATCAACATGGAGCAGAATCGGATCATGAAGATCTTCTCCATCGTCGCCCTGGTGTTCCTGCCCCCCACCCTGATCGCCGGCATCTATGGGATGAATTTCCATCTCATGCCGGAACTCTCCTGGCCCTGGGGTTACCCCATGGCCCTGGGGCTGATGCTGCTTGCGGGGGCCGGTCCCTATCTCTACTTCAAGCGCAAGGGCTGGCTGTGAGTCTGGCGCCTTCAGTGAACTGATGCCATGGGGCATCACCACCACTCGGAACCTTCCGAATCCGGCGCGCGCCTGGCCATCGTGGTGGTACTGAACCTGCTGATCACCGTCGCCGAGGTGATCGGCGGGGTAGTCTCCGGCAGCCTGTCACTGCTCTCCGATGCCCTGCACAACTTCAGCGACGGGGTCGCAGTGATCATCGCCTGGATCGCCATGCGCCTGAATGCGCGTCCGCGTGACGACCACTACACCTTCGGCCTGAAGCGCGCCGAGGTCCTGGCAGCGGTGGCCAACGCCGGCGCCCTGGTGGCGATCAGCCTGTGGCTGTTCGTCGAGGCCTGGGAGCGATTCCAGTACCCCCACCCCATCGCCGGGGTGGTGATGACCGGTGTGGCGGCGATCGGCCTGGTGGCCAATGTCCTGGGCACCTGGCTGTTGCACCGGGGCGCCAGTCAGAACATGAACCTGCGCGCCGCCTACCTGCACCTCTTCTCCGACGCCATCTCCAGTATCGGGGTGATCCTCGGCGGGCTGGCCATCACCCTCTACGGCATCACCTGGATTGACCCCCTGCTGACCCTGTTGATCGGCCTCTATGTCTTGAAGGAGAGCCTGCAGATCCTCTGGCGGGCCCTGGGGGTGTTCATGCTGGCCGCCCCACCCGATCTCGCCCTGGGCGCGGTACGCGAAGCCCTGCTGGCGCTGCCCGGGGTCGAGGGCGTACACCACCTGCACCTCTGGCAGGTGGCGGAACAGGATATCCACTTCGAGGGCCACATCACCGTGGCCGACCAGCCCCTGAGCCACACCAGCGACCTGCGGGGCCGGATCGAACAGCTGTTACACGAGCGCTTCGAGATCAATCATGTCACCCTGCAGATCGAGGATCAGCAGGCCGGCTGCCCGACAGCGGATCTGCCATGAACGATCGCCTGGATCGCACCGTCGTCCCCCCATGGAGGGGATCGCAAAAGGCGCCACCCGATGACGTTCAGGGATGGACGACCCTTTTCGATGACTGCAAATCTTTGAAAAGGGAGGAAAGGAAAATCCGTAGTCGTAAAAACCCAGGGACGGGCTTTGACGAAAACCTTCTATGAAGATCCGCCTCATCGGACAGGATCCGGAGCGACTGCCACGCATGCAAAAACGCCTGCGCTGTGCCGCCTCCGGCCTGTGTATACCCACTCGCATCGAGGTGGAACCGGACGATCTGCGGGCACTGGGTCTGGGGGCCCGCCAAGGCCCCATCGCTGTGGCCCGTGCCAGTGACGGCCAGCTGCACACCCTGATGGATGGGTTGGAGCCGGTGGAACGGGTCCAGACGCGCCTGCAACGCTGGTTCGCCGATCGGCGCGATCCTGCCGCACCATCGAGCCCCAGCTGTGGCGCCGAAACGACAGATCCCCCGCCTGGAGGCGGTGACCATCCACTATGAACCGGCGAAGAGTGGCCTGCATCGGCGGGTAACCCTGTATGATGAAGACCAGACGACCCCAGCGATGACCTTTGGCAAGGCCCACGGGTTGCGTCTGGATGGATTGGATGCGCAGGGACGTATCCAGTCACGACAGTGGTTCAATAACCCCTACCTTCAGGAAGACCAGGGCAGGGCAATGAAACTCGCCGCTTGGCGGGTGAAAAACCGCATCGACGAGGTCTGCTTCCAACCCAAGGTCACACCCGCCAGCTTGATAGAACTGCTTTCAACCCTAGACATCCAGGTGAACCCACCGCCCATCGGAGAATCGATTTGAGTAGCCGCAACAAACGTCTGATCTATACCCTACTGCTGTTGTTGAGCATCACCGGGGTGCTGATCCTGATCCTGCTCAAGGGTCCTATGGCGCCCGTATCGGTGCAGACGGTGCAGCTGGCGACCGCCGATCTCCAGCCCGCCCTGTTCGGGGTGGGTACCCTGGAGGCGCGCCGCGGCTACACCATCGGCCCGACCCGCACCGGCAGACTGTTGCGGTTGCTCGTGGATCATGGTGACAGGGTCAGGGTGGGGCAACGCCTGGGTGAGATGGACCCGGTGGACCTACCCGATCGCCTACAGAGCGTCCAACTGGGCGTGGAGAAGGCCGAGCACCAGGTGGAGGCCGCCCAGGCCCAACTCGACGAGGCCAACAGCCGGGCCCTGCAGGCGCGGCGTGAGGCCCGTCGTTACCGGAAATTGCTGGCAGAAAAGCAGGTCAGCCACGAGGCAGCGGAGGCCAAGGAGACCGACGCGGAGGCCGCCGCCGATCAGGCGCGGATGGCCCAGGCCGACCTGGAGGGTACGCGCCACGACTTGCAGCGCCTGCAGTCGGACCTGAAGGCAGTGCAGGCGCAGATGGCTGAGCTGAATCTGGTCAGCCCGGTGGCAGGGCTGGTCACCGCCAGGGAGGTGGAACCCGGCTCGGTGATCGTCGCAGGCACCACGGTGCTGCGCCTCATCGACCCCGGCAGCCTCTGGGTACGCACCCGGATCGAACAGCGTGACAGCGGGGAGATCCCTATTGGTACGCCAGCGGAGATCCGCCTGCGCAGCCGGCCGAACAAACCATTGAGAGGGCGTGTGACGCGCCTGGAACTGATCGCCGACAGCCTCACCGAGGAGCGCTGGGTCGATGTGGCATTCGATCGTCGACCCGAGGCCGTAGCCATCGGCACCCTCGCCAACGTGACCTTGCAGCTGCCCGTGATCAAGGATGCCCGATGGCTGCCGGCCGCCGCCCTGCAGACCCTGGATCGGCAGACGGGGGTTTGGCGGGTCATCGACGGCAAGGCCCGTTTCGCGCCGATCCGGACCGGCATCCAAACCCTGGACGGCAAGGTCCAGGTCCTCTCCGGGATCGACCCGGCGGATCAGGTAGTCAGTTACCTGCCCAAGCCCCAGCATGAGGGCCAGCGGCTGAGCGTCAGCCGACATGATTAGCCTCGCCTACCGGGATGTGGCCAACAGTTTTGGTCGCTATCTGCTGACCGGCATCGGCCTGGGTCTGTTGATCGGTGTCACCCTCACCATGGCCGGGGTGTTCCGTGGCATGGTGGATGACGGCAAGGCCCTGCTGCGGGCCGCAGATGCCGACATCTGGGTGGTGCAACAGAATACCCTGGGGCCGTTCGCCGAACCCTCCTCCCTGCCCGATGACATCTATCGGGGCATCCTTGCCATCGAAGGGGTGAGCCGGGCCACCAATGTGGCCTATCTGACGCTGGAGGTCACCCATGCGGGGCGCAGTGTACGGGTGATGCTGGAGGGTGTGGATGCCCTTCCCAACCGGCTGCCGCTGAGTGCCGGTCGGCCGGTCACCCGTTCCCACTATGAACTGGTGGCCGACGAACGCAGCGGCTTCCAGGTGGGTGATCGGATCCCCATCCATCGGCATGAGTACCGGGTCGTGGGCCTGACCCGGGGCATGCGTTCCCCCTCCGGTGACCCGATCCTCTTCCTGCCCCTGAAGGACGCCCAGGAGATCCAGTTTCTCAAGGACAACGACGCCCTGTTTCGTGACCGGCGCCAGCTCGCGGCCAACCCCCGCCTCAATCCACCCGGCAACCCGGCCCTGCTGGGCGCCGTGGAACAGACCCTGTTCTCAAACCATCGGGTCAACACGGTGCTGGTACAGGTCTCATCCGGTGTAAATGCCAGACGGGTCGCGGACGATATCGAACGCTGGCTGCGCCTCACCGCCTATCCCAGAGATGAGATGGAGGAGATCCTCATCGGTCAGCTGATCGCCATGGCCTCCAAGCAGATCGGCCTGTTCCTGGTCATCCTCACTGTGGTCAGCGCCGCCATCGTGGCACTCACCATCTACTCCATGACCCAGACCAAACTCAAGGAGATTGCGGTCTTGAAGCTGATCGGCACCCGTAACGGCCTGATCTCGCGCATGATCCTGCTGGAGGCCATCGGCCTGGGGCTGGTGGGCTTTCTCACCGGCAAACTGGCAGTGACCTACTGGGCCCCCCTGTTTCCCAAGCATGTACTGCTGCTGCCGGAAGACACCCTGCGGGCGCTGCTGATCACCCTGGTGATCTGTGTCCTGGCCAGCCTGGCAGGTATCCGCTCGGCCCTGCGCATTCCCCCCGGCTCGGCGATTGGTGGTTGAATGACACACCCGGCCATCCTGGTAGAGAATCTGAGCAAGACCTATGGCAAAGGCGGCTCGGCGGTGCAGGCCCTCAAGGACGCCAGCATGCAGGTGCAACCCGGGGAAGTGGTGGGCCTGCTCGGTCCGAGCGGCTCCGGCAAGACCACCCTGCTGCAGTGCCTGGGCGCCATCATCGACCCCAGTGGCGGACGCATCACCCTGGGAGGAGAGGCTCTGTTTGCGAATGGCTGGCAATACAGTGACCGGCGCGCCCTGCGTCGGGACCGCATCGGCTTCATCTTTCAGCGCCCCTACCTGATCCCCTTCATGGACGCCACCGAGAATATCGCCATCCTGCCCATGCTGCAGGGACAGTCCAATCGCCAGGCCTACGCCCGGGCCGATGAACTGCTCGCCATGCTGGATATCAGCGAGCGGGCAGCGGCACGCATCGAACAGCTCTCCGGCGGGGAACAGCAGCGGGTGGCCATCGCGCGCGCCCTGGCCAACAGACCACCAATCATCCTGGCCGACGAACCCACCGCCCCCCTGGACAGCCAGCGGGCCATGTCGGTGATGCGGCTACTGCACCAAATGGCGGCTCAATCCAAGACCGCCATCATCGTGGTCACCCACGACGAGAACATCATCCCGGTCTTCAAACGCCTCTACCGGTTGCGTGATGGGGTGCTACACGAAGAGGTGGGTGAGGGCAGGCCCTTTGAAACACCGGCCTGAGCCCATCTTGGCGATCGACTCCGAGGAATGGGCGCGAAGGCTTCAATCCATCTGGCGGGGCTGTACCTTTCAATTCCGGCGTTTGCCTCGAACGTCCCGAAAGACGACCCGGGCTACCTCTATATCCCGAACCTGTTTTGCAGCGTCTCAAGTCGTCCATTGACGCTCGCCTGGATCGTCATGGAGCCCTGTTGCAGGCCCCTGTATATCTGCTTGATGATATATAAATAATACTGTATATTATGTCTCCCTACATGCTCACCCGGAATCTCTAGATGTTCGAACAGTTCGCCGATCTACTGGTCTATCGGCAAATAGGCCTCTCCCCCGATACTTCTCTGGGCGCCGCGATCCATTTCTTCGTCATGGATGTCACCAAGATCTTCGTACTGCTGTTGGTGATCGTCTATGTCATGGGCCTGCTGCGCGCCCTGCTCTCCCCCGAGAGGGTGCGTGACTATGTACGGGGTCGCCCCAAATGGCTGGCCCGCTCCCTGGCGATCATCCTCGGGGCGGTCACCCCCTTCTGCTCCTGCTCCTCAGTGCCTCTGTTCATCGGTTTCGTCGAGGCGGGCATCCCCCTGGGCGTCACTTTCTCTTTTCTCATCGCCTCCCCCATGATCAACGAAGTGGCGGCGGTGATCCTGGTGGGCATACTCGGCTGGCAGTTGGCGGCGCTCTATATCGGGGCCGGGCTGCTGGTGGCCTATGCGGGCGGGGTGGCGATGGAACACTTCAGACCGGAACGCTGGGTTGAGGCGTATGTCTGGAAGATCCACATGGGCGAGACCCGGATGGCGGCCCCTGACACATCCCTGGCGGGTCGTCACCGCTATGCCTGGAGCGAGGTGAAGGAGATCATCGGGCGGATCTGGAAGTGGGTCCTGGCCGGGGTCGCCCTGGGGGCCCTGTTCCACGGCTACGTGCCCGAGGCCTGGGTGGTCGAACACCTGGGGGGCCAGGGCAACTGGTTTGCCGTGCCTGGCGCCGTGATACTGGGCGTCCCCCTCTATTCCAACGCCACGGGGGTCATCCCCCTGGCGGAGGCGATGTTGGGCAAGGGGGTGGCCATCGGCACCACCCTGGCGCTGATGATGAGCATTGCCGCCCTCTCCCTGCCGGAGATGCTGATCCTGCGCAAGGTCATCCGCTGGCCCGCCCTGGCCATCTATGCGGGGGTATTGGCCGTCGCCTTTACCCTAGTGGGCTGGGGTTTCAACCTGATTACATAGTTCGACATTGTCAGATGATGCCGCAGTCAAACCCCCGTGGCGGGGTTTACGGCGCCCAACGGACTACCTGGCAGGCATGGCTTCAATGCGGAGTTGTTATCTGACAAAGTAGAAACAGCTTATGTCCGGAAGACGTAAACTGGTGCAGCACAGGGATCTGCTGCCATTCTCGATGGCCATAGGCCATTGGAAATCAAGGAATCGGGAAATCTCATTTTCCAATTCGGTTCCACAAACGCCCCCTGGACGGGCGTTACTGGATGCTGACCACATAGGAGCGATAATTTCATGATCGAACAACCACAACTGCATACCACCATCGTCTCGATGGTCTCACTGGCGGCGGGTATCGCCTCACGCCATCCCGACATGGGGCTGTGCCAACTGGACCGGCTGCGCCAGGCCGGCGTCCCGGAACACCAGATCGATGCGGTGATCGAGATCGCCCGGCATATCCGTGACGAGGCCAGCGAAAAACTCGATACGGCCTTCGATGAGAAGGCCGGCAAGCAGGCGTCCGAACCTGCCAGTCGGCCCTTGCCCACATTGAATGTCAGCATGGGCGATGGCTGCTGTACCCCCACACCCAGTGGCCAGAGCTGCTGTTGACCTCGGAGGTAACATGAAGAACATCAAGATACTTGGCAGCGGATGCGCCAACTGTGTGCGTACCTATCAACTGATCGAGGAGGCCGCCAAGGCCAGGGGTATCGAGGTCGAGATGGAGAAGGTCGAGGATATAGGCCAGATCATGGCCTATGGCGTGATGTCCACCCCCGGTGTAGTGATCGATGAAAAGCTGGTGCATGCCGGTGGCATTCCTGATAGAAAGAGCATCGACAGCTGGTTGAATTGACCCAATTAGGAGCCAAAATGAAGCGAATATATCTCTCGGTGACCCTGTTGTTCACGATGTCGATGAGCTGCCTGGCCTTTGCCGGGCCCCCGGCGCCCAAATCCGAGGCGCAGATCGACCGGAGCGCGATGCGCCAGATGGTTCACCAGAGCATCAAGAAATTCAAGATCGCCGAGGATGTCTCCCTGGAGGATGCCATCGATTCGATGAAACTGCGGGCCAACATGCTCAATTTCAAGATGGTGGCCGATCTGCCCCTCTCGGAGCAGGTCAAGGCGATGGGTGAAAAGGCCAACTACATGCGTATCCTGGCGTTTTGCGATGCCCTGATCGCGAAAAAGATGGTGGAGTTCGACCCAATCTTCGCCGGTTTTCTACCCTGTCGCATCGCGGTCATCCAGGACAACCAGGGCCAGGGATGGATCGTCACCATGAACATGGACATGATGCTCAACGCCGTCGATCTGCCCCCCAAGCTGCAGCCCCTGGCCAAGCAGGTGCGCGACACCATCTACAGTATCGTCGATGCCGGCGTGAATGGTGATCTTTGAATCGCCTCATGCACACTTAACTTCCGCAAGAGAGAACCCGATGCGCAAGATACCTTACCTCGTCCTATCCCTGGTTCTGCTGCTCTGCCTGCAGGACGCCAGCGCGGAGCGTAGCTTCCTGGTGGACTCCGACTGGCTCTCGGAGCATATCGACGACCCCAAGCTGGTGATCCTGGAGGTCCGCTACTATCCCCACCGCTACTACACGGTGGGACATATCCCCGGGGCGGTGCAGGTGCAGCGCTTCAAGGACCTGGGGGACAACCAGGCCAACCCACTGATGCGCTTTCCCTCCCGCATCGACTTCCAGCGGACCCTGCGTGGCTGGGGTGTGAACGACGACTCCACCCTGGTGATCTATGACGACGCCGCCACCGCCCTGGCCTCCAGGGTCTATTTCCTGCTCAAGCTCTATGGTTTCGATATGCGCCGGGTGAAGCTGCTCGATGGTGGTACGGTCGAGTGGACCGCCTTCAACGAGCTGTCGAAGGCGCCGGTCCATCCCACTCCCGGAGGCGTCCATCTCAAACCCGCCAATCAAACCATGGTTGTCGAATGGACCGATGTCTATGACGACGTGGTCTCCCGCCGTGACCCCAGGGTCGTGTTACTGGATGCCCGTCCTCATGCCATGTACACCGGAGAGGTGATCAAACACGCCATCATGGGCGGTCACATACCCGGCGCCATCAATATCGTCAGCCTGGACGGCACCGACGGACAGAAGTGGATCTCCGAAGAGGCCCTGGCCAGGATGTACAGTTCCATCCCCAAGGAGAAGACGGTCTACGCCTACTGCCATGATGGTTTTCGCATGAGCCTGGCCTACTTGCAGCTCACCAGCCTCGGCTATAAGGATGTGCGCCTCTACAATGGCGGCTGGTCCCACTGGGGCAACCGCCTCTCCCTGCCCACCGTCGAGGGTGAAAAGCCCTACAGTGGCGACTACGATCTGTAGACCGGCGCCATCGCCAGACCACATGAAAATTTACGCGCCCCTATTGACCTGATACCCATCTCGGAGTGAAATGGCGGTCCATACAGGGCGGGCGTCGAGTCAGGGTGTTCGCTTGTTCTTCTGGGCCGTAGCTCAGCTGGGAGAGCGTCGCGTTCGCAATGCGAAGGTCGGGAGTTCGATCCTCCTCGGCTCCACCAATCCATACGCCATCTCCCTATGAGCGATTTCGATCTCGCGCCGGAGCTCATCTATCTCAACCATGCGGCGGTGGCGCCCTGGCCCACCCGGACCGTCGCGGCCGTGGCGCGCTTCGCCCGGGAGAACGGGCGTCTGGGAGCCCGCCACTACCCACGCTGGCTGGAGACCGAACAGCGACTGCGCGAACGTCTGGCGCGTCTCATCAATGCCCCAGGCGCCGATGACATCGCGCTCCTCAAGAGCACCTCCGAGGGCCTCTCGCTGGTGGCCCGCGGACTCAGCTGGCGCGCCGGGGACAATATTGTCTCCATCGCCCAGGAGTTCCCCTCCAACCGCATCGTCTGGGAGTCGCTGGCGGGGCTTGGAGTCGAGCTGAGGCTGCTCGATCTCGCTGCCAGCAGCGACCCGGAGGGGGATCTGCTCGCCCTCTGCGATACCCATACCCGCCTGCTGGCGGTCAGTTCGGTCCAGTATGCGAGCGGCCTGCGTCTCGACCTGCCACGCCTCGGTGAGGACAGCCGGCGCCACGACCGCCTGTTCTGCGTGGATGCCATTCAGCAACTCGGCGCCCTGAGATTCGATGTCCAGGCCAACCTGGCCGACTTCGTGGTGGCGGATGGGCATAAATGGATGCTTGGCGCGGAGGGGCTGGCCCTCTTCTACTGTCGCGCGGAGCTGCGCGAGCAACTCGCATTGAACCAGTTCGGCTGGCACATGGTGGAACAGGCCGGGGACTTCGAGCGCCGGGAGTGGACCCCAGCGGCCAGTGCCCGCCGCTTCGAGTGTGGCAGCCCCAACATGCTGGGGATCCATGCACTGGAGGCGAGCCTGGAGCTGCTGGAGAGACAAGGGGGCGAGGCCATCGAGCGGGCGATCCTGGAACATACCGACTTTCTCATGGAAGAGATCCAGCGCCACGGGGCGGTACCCATCTCGTCCAGGGAGCCGGCCAGGCGCAGCGGTATTCTGACCTTCCAGGTACCCGGCCAGGACCCTCAGGCACTCTATCAGCGGCTGATGCAGGCGGGGGTGGTCTGTGCCTTTCGAGGCGGTGGGATCCGCTTCTCCCCCCACTTCTACAACACCCAGGAGGAACTGGTCCGGGCCCTGCAGCTACTGCGGGAACTGCCCTAGAATCAAGGAATATCAATATTTTATGATTTTATGATTTAGATCAATTCCTTCGGGTAGATCGCCATTATATTTATTGTTAGGGAGGCGTGCGAAGAAGTGCTCGCACCACCCTGAAAATCCTATTGGACTGTCTATTAGAGGAGAATTGATGCCATGAAAAAGACTCTTCAGACAATCGCATTTGCAACCATAGCAGGGGCCGCCCTGCTGGTAGCCACTCCCGCCCAGGCCTTCTTCGGACCGTTCGGCGGTTGGGGTCCCTGGGATTGGTTCAACGATTGGGACTATCCATACTATGGCTATCCCTACTATGGATACCCCTACTGGGGTTATCCCTATTATGGCGCCTGGGGCTACCCCTACTACGGCGTCCCGGTCTACGGGTATTACCCCTATACTGCACCGGCTGTCGCCGCGCCCGCAACACCAACGACCAGCAGCAAATCAAAGTAGCCCGTTGGTTGACTGACGACCCCGCCGACAGGCGGGGTTTTTTTTCGACACGACTCAGCGCACCTGATAGCCGTTGGCGAGACCACTGATCCTGGCAAAGGCCTCGGCCATGCCCACGCCAAGCTTCTTGCTCAAGCGCTTGAAGAGGTCCTCCTTGGGGGTAAAGTCGACGATGTCCTCCGCCCCGATGATCTCCCGGGCCACATAACTGCTGCTGCCAAACCCATCGATCAAACCGATCTTCTTGGCCTCCTCACCGCTCCAGAACAGACCACTGAAGAGCTCGGGATACTGCTCCGTCTTGAGCCGCTCTCCCCGTCCCTCCTTGACCTTGGCGATGAACTGACGATGCAGCTGGTCCAGGGTGCGCTGGATATGCTGCTTGTCGAACTCTTTGAGGGGCGAAAAGGGATCGAGTATGCCCTTGTGCTTGCCGGCGGTCAGCAGACGCCGCTCGACCCCCCACTGCTTCATCCCCTCGACGAAGCCGAAGCTGTTGATCAGCACCCCGATGGAGCCCACCAGGCTGCCCGGATCGGCATAGATCTTGTCGGCCGCCACGGCGATGTAATAGCCCCCCGAGGCACAGATATCGACCACCACCGCATACACCGGGATCTTCGGGTACTTCTTCTTCAGGCGCAGGATCTCGTCGTTGATATATCGGGCCTGGACCGGACTGCCACCCGGGGTGTTCATACGCAGGATCACCCCCTTGGTCTTACTGTCCTCGAAGGCGTTGCGCAACCCGGTGATGACGTTGTCGGCGCTCGCCTTGGTATCTGAGGCGATCAGCCCCTCCACGTTCACCAGGGCGGTATGCTCCTTGAGTCCGGCCTGACTCATGTCCAGGTCGTTGGACCAGATGAGCATGCCGAGCAGCAGAAACAGATAGGTGAAGGTGAGCAGCTTGAAGAAGATGCCCCAGCGGCGGCTGCGCCGACTCTCGTTGACCGAGGCCATGAGCACCTTCTGCAGCATCTCGCGTTCCCAGTCTGGCCCCTTGGAGGCCTCGTCGCGGCCATATTCCTGATCGTGATCTGACATAATATAACCTTTATTACTAATTGAATAACAAGAATTTTATACCGCTTCATTCTGACTTACATTGAGGGCCTGATCGAGCCAGCCCGGTAGTTCCCGAATATCGTTCAGACAACCCAGGGGGGCGTGCCTGAGCAGGCGCTCGGGGGGATGCACCCCATAGCTGACCGCCAGGGCCGCGACCCCGGCATTGGCCGCCATCTGCATGTCATACTCGGTATCGCCGATCATCAGGGCCTCGCCGGGCGAGACCCCCAGCTCTTCGAGGAGCTGTTCGAGCATCGCGGGATGAGGCTTGGAAAAGGCCTCGTCCGCACAGCGCGTGGCATGAAAGAGAGCGGCTGTCTCAGTCGATTCCAGGACGGCATCCAGACCCATCCTGCCCTTGCCGGTGGCCACCGCCAGAAGGTATTGGCGGGCCGCCAGGGTCTCGATGACTTCGCGGCTGCCGGCAAACAGGCGCGAGGGCACCCGCGACCCCTCCAGGAAGTGGCGACGATAGCCGTCGACGATCCCCTGATAGAGTTCCTCGTCCGCCCCTGGAAAGAGGCGGTCGATGGCCTCCCGAAGCCCCAGGCCGATGATGTCACTGATCGCCTCGTCAGGTGGCAGAGGTAGCCGCAGGTCCGTCACCGCGGCCTTGACACAATCCAGGATACGGGCCTCAGAGTCCATCAAAGTTCCATCCCAATCAAAGACTAATAGTTTAAATTTCATCTATCTACTCAAGTTTTTCCAAGAACGCTTCCAGCTCTTCCGGCAGTGGCGCAGTAACCACCAGGGGGCGCTTCTCACCAGGCCAGGCGATCTCCAGCCGCCGGGCGTGCAGAAACAGTCGTCCCAGGCCCAGGGAACGGGCCCAGCGGTTGGCCGCCTCATCGCCATACTTCGGGTCGCCCAGGATGGGTGAGCCGATGGCGGCGCCGTGCACGCGGATCTGGTGGGTCCGGCCGGTGATCAGTTCCGCCTCCACCAGGGTGGCTCGACGGAAACGCCGCACTCGTTTGAAACGGGTCTCGGCCGGCTTGCCTTCGGCATCGACCCGCACCAGCCGCTCGCCCCCCCGCAGGCTATTCTTGCGCAGCGGCAGCTCCACCACACGGCTGCCCTTGCGCCAGCTCCCGGCGAGCAGGGCCAGATAGCGTTTATCGACCCCTTGCCGGCGCATCAGTTCATGCAGGGTCCGCAGGACGCTGCGGCGCTTGCTGATCAACAGGCAGCCGGAGGTCTCCCGATCCAGGCGATGCACCAGCTCCAACTCCCGCTCCTCGGGGCGCAGCTGACGCAGGGCCTCGATCACCCCGTAGCTCAGGCCGCTGCCACCGTGTACCGCCAGCCCGGCAGGTTTGTTGAGCACCAGCAGGCGTTCATCCTCGTAGACGATGGCGTGGGCCAGGCGCTGATTGACCCCCCGGGGCGCCTGGACCGGTGGCCGGCTGTCGGGCAGCCTGACCGGCGGGATACGCACCCGGTCACCGGCCTGGAGGCGGTAGAGGGCCTTGACCCGACCCTTGTTCACCCGGACTTCGCCCTTGCGCAGGATGCGGTAGACATAGCTCCTGGGCACCCCCTTGAGCTGCTGCAGCAGGAAATTGTCGATGCGCTGACCGGCCTGCCCCGGGGTCACCTCGAGAAAACGGACGGCCGGAGAATTCTTTTTTCTTTCTGACATTTAGCGGCGACTTAATGGGCTCGTGCAATTGCAGTGACGAACAAACATTGTTATATTCTGAGGCGGATTTTTGATGGCGGCGCGGTCATTGCCGGCGGCGCCATCCCAGTAGTGGGCATTTTGGGCGGCCCCGCGCCAATCGCGGACCGCGAACTGAGCACAGGTGCCATTCGGCTCTGCTCTCGACCGGAACGCTGTCAGCTGCGACGAAGCAACAATCGGCAGGCCCGGCCCGCATGGCGGGGGGCCGCCAGAAGAATACCGGGTCCGGCCAGATCCCCTCTCGTGCTAGCCGATCCTCGAGCTTTACGCACCTCCCAGGTTACGACGATAGCCAGTCGACCGAGCGGCGAACTTTAACAGTTTTTCAACTACCCGAGCCAGTTTCGGGGGACATTGGGGGACCGCCAGCGATCCGCCCCAGTGACGACGGTCAGGGACCGACCTTCAGCCGGACGGGCCTGCGTCAGCAGGCCGGCTGCCGTCCCGTACGTCTCCCCCGTGCGCTTGCGTGGTTGCAGGGATTGAACAATATGAAGCGAATGCTGATCAATGCGACTCAGCCAGAAGAGTTGCGCGTGGCCATCGTCGATGGTCAGAAACTCTACAATCTGGACATCGAGGTTCCCGGCCGGGAACAGAAGAAAGCCAACATCTACAAGGGCCGCATCACCCGGGTCGAACCCAGCCTGGAGGCGGCGTTTGTCAATTTCGGCGCCGAGCGACACGGCTTTCTGCCCCTCAAGGAGATCTCCCGCAACTACTTTTCGGAAGGCGCCAAGGCCGCCTCCGGACGGGTCAATATCCAGGACGCGGTCAAGGAGGGCCAGGAGCTGGTGGTCCAGGTGGAGAAGGAGGAGCGGGGCAACAAGGGGGCAGCCCTCACCACCTTCGTCTCCCTGGCCGGCCGCTACCTGGTGCTGATGCCCAACAACCCAAGGGCTGGTGGCGTCTCCCGGCGCATCGAGGGGCAGGACCGCACCGAACTGCGCGAGGCCATGAGCCAGCTCACCATCCCCGAGGACATGGGCCTGATCGTGCGTACCGCCGGGGTGGGCAAGAGCGCCGAGGAGCTGCAGTGGGACCTGGACTATCTGCTCCAGCTCTGGCAGGCCATCGAACACTCGGCGGAGAAGTCCGCGCCCTTCCTAATCTACCAGGAGAGCAACGTCATCATCCGCTCCATCCGCGACTATCTACGCGCTGATATCGGAGAGATCGTGATCGACGACCCGGAGGTCTTCTCTCAGGCCCAGCGCTTCATCAGCCAGGTGATGCCCAGCTACAGCCGCAAACTGCGCCACTACGAGGACGAGGTGCCGCTGTTCAGCCGCTACCAGATCGAGAGCCAGATCGAATCTGCCTTCCAGCGGGAGGTCCGGCTGCCCTCCGGCGGGGCCATCGTCATCGACCACACCGAGGCACTGACCTCCGTCGACATCAACTCAGCGCGCGCCACCAAGGGGGCGGATATCGAGGAGACCGCCCTCAACACCAACCTGGAGGCCGCCGACGAGATCGCCCGGCAGCTGCGCCTGCGCGACCTGGGGGGCCTGTTTGTCATCGATTTCATCGACATGACCCCGTCGCGCAACCAGCGCGAGGTAGAGAACCGCCTGCGCGACGCCCTCAAACAGGACCGGGCCCGGGTGCAGATCGGCCGCATCTCCCGCTTCGGCCTTTTGGAGATGTCCCGCCAGCGATTGCGTCCCTCGCTCGGTGAGGCCAGTGAACTGGTCTGCCCCCGCTGCAAGGGCCATGGCACCATTCGCGGGGTGGAGTCCCTCGCCCTCTCGGTGCTGCGCATCATCGAGGAAGAGGCCATGAAGGAGAATACCGGGCGAATCGTCGCCCAGTTGCCGGTGGATGTAGCCACCTTCCTGCTCAACGAGAAGCGCCAGGCCATTCACGACCTCGAGAAGCGCCAGGCGATCGGCGTGATCTTGGTGCCCAACCGGCACATGGAGTCACCGGAATACACCCTGGAGCGGATCAAGGCCAGCGACCTGCCCAGGGAGGCGGAAGACAGCCCCAGCTATGAGATGGCCAGTGAAGCGGCAACCGAACTGCCCCGCTTCGCCCGCACCGAGCAGCCCAAGAGCGAGCAGCCGGCGGTCAAGTCCATCGCCCCCGCCACCCCCGCCCCGCAGCAGCCCCAGCAGGAGCACAGCTTGCAGGACCATGAAGAGAGTGGCCTGCTAAAGAAGATCTTCAGCATCTTCACTCACAAGCAGGAGACCGGCGAGGCCGCCGTCAGCGAGCAAACCTCCCAAGCCGCCCCCGAGCGACCCCGTCAGCCCAGGCAGCCACGCCAGGAGGGACAGGGCAACCGTAACCGCGGTGGCCGCAAGCGCGGCCCTGGCGGCAGGAGCCGCCAGGGCCCCAAAGGGGCGGCCAGCGGCCGGGAGGAGCGGGGCCAGCCACGCAATCGGCGCGCAGGCAAGCCGAGTGATCAGAGCACGGCAGCCAGCCAGCAGGCGGGAGAGAGAGGGAATGGTGAAGCGGTCAAGGAGGAGACATCCCGTCCCACCGGCGAGCGCAGCGGCAGCCGGCGCGGCCGCCGTGGTGGCCGCCGGCGCCGGGTCCCGGCCGCCGAGCGCTCCCAGGTGGAGAGCAGCAAACAGGCCAGCCCGAATACCTCTTCCGGAGCGACTGACACCGCCCCGCCCCCTCAGGCGCCGGCCAAAGAGGCACGAGCCACAGATGCCAGCAAAGAACGACCCACCCCAGCCACCCAGCAATCCTCCGGGCAGGCGCCCGCCGCAGCCACGGCGAACGGGGAGGCCAGCCCCCCCGCCCAGCCGCGCAAGATGACACAACCCCGTCCAGCCGAGACGGCGGATACGAAGAAGCCGGCCACGGCCGGTCAGTCGAATGAGCCGGAGGGGGCGGTCAAGAACCGGTCCAGCAGTAGCAAGACCACCACCAAGAAACGGTCAGTCCGCAAAAAACGCGCCACCAGCAAGGCCAAGGTTCAACAAGCCCCCGCCGCTAGCGACAGCCCCCGGGAAAAGGAACCGGTCGATCAGAAGGCGGTCCCCAAGCCGGAGGCGGCCAAACCGAGCCCACCCCCGGCAGCGGCCAAGCCGGCGCCCAGTGAAGCGCCCGCCCCCGCCCCCAAACCGGAGGCGGCCCAGGCGAGCAAGGAGTGACCCTAGAATCCTCAGTTGGGCAGGGTGAAGAGTAGGTTTGCGGGGGTGCAGGGCAACGACTCCATGGATGGAGGAGGTAGAGCGACGCAGGAAGCCAAAGCCGAGGCACAACGACGCGGAAT
>Ga0114931_10000645_pt1 | contig 43109 bp, 42 predicted proteins | sample 2SBtaG_FD_89579 | JGI IMG/M metagenome (GOLD analysis project Ga0114931, IMG submission 89579) | Deep subsurface microbial communities from Kolumbo volcano to uncover new lineages of life (NeLLi) - 2SBTROV14_V59a metaG | ecosystem: Environmental > Aquatic > Marine > Volcanic | place: Kolumbo... | reverse complement strand
ATCGTCGCTGCCGTCCAGCGCGTTGCCCAGCCGAGGATCGTCGCTGCCGTCCAGCGCGTTGCCCAGCCGCGGATCGTCGCTGCCGTCCAGCGCGTTGCCCAGCCGCGGATCGTCGCTGCCGTCCAGCGCGTTGCCCAGCTGCGGATCGTCGCCGCCGTCCAGCGCGTTGCCCAGCGCCGCCAGGTGATCCGCGTCGCGGCTGGCCAGAAGGCGCTCCTCCTCGAGCGCCCGTGCCAGCCGCTCCGCTCCGTCGTCACCGAGCGGCAGCTCGTAGCGCTCGACGGAGCTCTCGATCTGTTCGAGCGTCGGCAGCTGGCGCGGCTTCCTGTGCACGCGATTGACGACGAAGGCGTCGCGGCGCATCCCCTGCTCGACCAGGCGCTCTGCGAAATACAGGACCTCGCGGATCGCCAGCGGCGCCGGCGTGGTGACCAGCACGTAGCCGAAGTCCGGTCCCCGGAACGCCTCCGCCACCTGGCTCGCGCGCTCGCGGAAGCCGCCGAACAGGTCGTCGAGCTCGGTGATGAACTCCGCCATCTGCTCCAGGAAGCCGCCGCCGGTGAGCCGCCCGATGCCGCGCAGCACCACCGCAACGCTCTTGGCAACGAGGTTCAGACTGAACTTGCCGCTCTTCTCGAAGGCCTGGATGAACCAGCGCATCGCCGCGCTGTCGAGCGCCTCGATCAGGCGCTCCGGAGCGTCGAGGAAGTCGAGCGCGTTGCTGGTGGGCGGCGTGTCGAGGACGATCAGGTCGTAGTTGGTGTCGCGCTTGACGGCGAGGAGCTTCTCCATCGCCATGTACTCCTGCGTCCCGGCCAGGCTGGTCGACACGTACTGGTACAGGCGATTCTCCAGGATGCGGTCGCGGGCTTCGGGGCTCGAGGCATGCCGCCGCACCAGCTCGTCGAAGGTCCGCTTGGTGTCGAGCATCATCACTGTCAGGCTGCCGGCCACCTGGACGCCGGCCTGATGGAAGCGGCTCACGTCGACCTTCTGGGCGTCCGAGGTCATTTGCCTGAGCCCGAGGCTGTTGGCCAGGCGGCGCGCCGGATCGATCGTGAGACAGAGCACGCGCAGGCCGCGGCGGGCGGCGGCCAGGCCGATGGCTGCTGCGACGGTCGTCTTGCCGACGCCGCCGCTGCCCACGCACAGGATCACGTGGCGGTTTTCGATGAGCGGAAGCAGCGAGGAACGGGACATTCTACGACACCGCGAGCCGCTGCCGTCTAGCACAGCACACCGCTCACGCCGTCGGGAAGTTGGCCCACCGGCTGGTCCGCGTGCAATCTGCACCACCGTGATGCCCCCGGAAAGCGAGCGACAGGAGCGGCGTCTGGCCCGCAGCCTGGACCCGCTGGTGGCTCTGTCCCGGCTGCTGGATGCCACCCGGCGCGACGGGCCTCTGGCGGCGCTGGCGGTGGCCGACGACACCGGCTGCCTGGTGGCGGGCGCGGGCCGGAGCGCGGACTGCGAAGAGCTCGCGGCGTTGGCTCCGCTGCTGGACGCCGGCACCTGGCCTGCCAACGACACCACCCCCACCCGCCTGGAGGTGCTGGCACGCAGCACCGAGGTGCGGCGCCTGTCGGTGGACGGGATCACCGTGCTGATCTGCGGTCAGGGCAGCGAGCCGGGCCGCGGGGCGGGACTGTCGCGTGCGGCGGCGGGCTGCGAGCGCATCCTGCGGGAAACCGGCCGACGGCGTTGCTAGAGCGGCCGCCCGGCGGCAGCGCCCGTGTAGCCTCGACCCGCCCGATGATCTAGACCCTCTGCCGCATGCGGAACTTCGTGGACCTGCACTGCCACTGGGTCGCGGGCATCGACGACGGCGCCCGCTCGGTGGACGAGGGGCTCGCCATGCTCGAGGCGCTCCACGCCATCGGCTTCGACCTGGTCGTGGCCACCCCGCACATGCGCCCGGGGATGTTCGACAACACCGCCGCCGACCTGGCAGCGGCTTTCGAACGCATGCAGCCGCACCTGGGGGGCGCGGAGCTACCCGAGGTAGCGCTGTCCAGCGAGCACTATTTCGACGAGATCGTGTTCGCGCGACTGATGGAGCAGCAGGCCGTCCCCTACCCCGGCGGGCGCTCGGTCCTGCTCGAGTTCTACGAGATCGATTTTCCACCGAGCATCGAGCACCGGCTCTTCGACCTGAAGCGGCGCCGGCTCACCCCCGTGATCGCGCACCCCGAGCGCTATCACTGCATCTGGCGCTCACCCGAGACGCTGGAACGATTGGTGGACATGGGCTCGGGCGCCCTGCTCGACACCGCGGCGCTGGTTGGAAAGTACGGGCGCAAGGTCAAGCGCTGCGCCGAGGAGCTGCTCGAGCGGGGCCTCTACCACGCGGCCTGCAGCGACGCGCACCGCCCGGCGGACGTCGCCCAGGTCGAAAAAGGCTTGGCGCAGATCGACAAGCGCTACGGTGCCGAGGAAGTCGATTTCCTGTTCCGCGAGGGCCCCCGCGCGCTGCTCGAGGGACGCCTGCCGGAATGAGCCGTGCCGCGGCAGAACCGCCGGGCGGCTGGGGACGACGTTGACAGGTCCCCGCCGGAACGAAAAAGTGCGCCGGATTCCTACCTTGTCGAGCCCCCCCCCGAGCCAGTCCCCGGAGCAAGCCTCCGGCCCCCAGGTGCTGCCCGCGGCGGCAGTGCCCACGCAGACCGGCTGGCTCAAGCGCCATCGCTTGAAGCTGGCCGCGTCGCTCATGATGGGCGGTGTCTTCGTGTGGATCCTGCACGCCGGCGCGCTGCCGCTGTGGCCCGCACCCGAGGCCTTCGCGCGGGTGCGCTGGTGGACCGTCGGCGCGTACGTGGCGATGTGGTGCGGCGTGCACGCCATCCGCGGCGCGCGCTGGAGCCTGCTCCTGGCGCCGGTGCACCGGGTACCGCTGCGCCGGGTCGTGACGGTGGCGTGGATGGGCTTTCTGGCAACAGCCGTGCTGCCGTTCCGCGCGGGCGAGGTGGTGCGACCGGTCCTGATCCGCAAAAAAGGGCACCTGACGGGCTGGGCCGCCAGCGGCACGGTGGGCGCCGAGCGCGTCTGCGACGGCCTGTTCCTGAGCGCGCTCCTGTTCCTGTCTCTGGAGATCGCCAAACCGCTCGATCCCTTGCCGAAGCACATCGGCAATCTGCCGGTACCCGCGGCCGTGGTGCCCGGCGCGGCGTACTCGGCGTTGGTGCTGTTCGCCGCGGCGTTCGTCGTGATGGGGTTGTTCTACTGGCGGCGCTCCTGGGCCCGGCGCATGAGCGAGCGCGTGGTGGGGCTCGTCTCCAAGCCGCTGGCGCACTGGCTTGCGGATCGCGTCGAGCAGATCGCCGACGGTCTGAAGTTCTTGACCCGACCGCGCTACACCGTGCCGTTCGTCGCGACGACAGCGGTCTACTGGCTGCTGAACGCCGCATCGGCGTGGCTTCTGGCGTGGGGCTGCGGCTTCGACTCGATCACGTTCGCGCAGGCGTGCGTGAGCGTCGGCGTGCTCGCGCTCGGCATCCTGCTGCCGAACGCACCGGGGTTCTTCGGGGCGTTCCAGATCTCGATCTACGCGGGCTTCGCGATGTATTTCGCTCCAGCCGAGGTGGTGGGCCCGGGCTCGGTGTTCGTGCTGCTCGCCTACATCGCCCAGCTCGGCATCGCCGCGGTCTTCGGCGTCGGGTCGATGCTCGCCGAGCGGACCAGCCTGAAGGAATTCCTGGCCGCCGAGCCGGTCGACCTCGAGCAGGCCGTCGCCGAGTAGGGGCGGGGGGTCGGCGCGTGGGTCGCCCGACCGGAACTTGGCCGGAGCGCGCCGCGGAAAGTACTGAGGAGAGCATGCGGAGGCCCGCCGGACTCCTGGTGCTCGCCCTGCTGGCGATGACCGGCGCGGGACTTCTGCGCTCGACGGACGCCGAAGCGCGCGTCGAGGCCGACTCGAACTACAGCAAACTTCAGACGTTCAATACTGCGCTGCGCTATCTGCGGGTCGATCTCGGCTACAAGGTGCTCGAAAAGGACGAGGACGCGGGCTATCTGCTGTTCAACTACGCGCCGCCGGGCGACCCGAAGGACACGAGCAAGGGCTCGATCGAGGTCATCAAGACGCGGCACGACGTGAAGGTCTTCGTCCAGATCCCGAAGATGCCGCAGTACCACGAGGTGGTGCTGCGCGACGGCCTGATGCGGAAGCTGCGCGACGAATACGGCGAGCCCCCGCCGAAGCGCGAAAAGCCGCCGGCGAAGCCCCCCGGCGACGCCGGAACCGACGGCGCCGGCTGAGCGCCCCCGCACCAGGACACAAACAGGATTGGCGCGCGCGCGCCGACGGGGATACATGGGGTTTCCCCCGCAGGCAAGACGCCCCGCTGCGGCTCCCCACCCGGTTGATGGACGCGCAGGACCAGCTTCCCGAACAGATCGGCCGATACCGGATTGTCCGGCTTCTCGGCCAGGGAGCCATGGGACGCGTGCTCCTCGCGCACGATCCCGTTCTCGACCGCGACGTGGCCGTCAAGCACCTGCGCAATGATCTCGGGATCCCGCCGGAGCAGCGGCAGGCGCTCATCGAACGCATGCGCCAGGAGGCCCGCGCCTCGGCGCGGGTCGGACACCCGGGCATCGTCGCGCTGCACGACATGGGCGAAGATCCGGAGGCGGGGCTCTACCTGGTCTTCGAGTACGTAGAGGGGCGGACGCTCAAGGACAAGCTCGGGCGCGGAGCGCTCGGTCCCGAATCGGCCGCGAAGATCGCGCGCGAGATCGGCGACGCGCTGACCACCGCCCACTCGGCTGGCGTCCTGCATCGCGACATCAAACCGGAGAACATCATCCTGGCGCGGACCGGCGCGAAGATCGCGGATTTCGGCATCGCGCGCGTCCCGGACTCGACCTTGACCCGCGACGGCGGCCTGCTCGGCACGCCCGCGTACAGTGCGCCCGAGTCGATTTCCAGCGGGAAGTTCTCGCCGCTCAGCGACCAGTTCTCGATGGCCGCCACGCTGTGGGAAGGCATCAGCGGACGGCGCGCGTTCCCCGGCGACGACGCCGTGGCGGTCGCGTCGCGCATCTCGACGGACGAGCCTCCGGAGATCGCGGCCGTGTGCGGCCTCGACCCGCACGTGGACACGGTGCTGGCGCGCGCGCTGTCGAAGAACCCGAAGTCGCGGTTCCCGAGCTGCGAGGACTTCGGTCGCGCTCTGGCCGAGGCGCTCGAGCTGTCGTCGGCGCGACTGGCCATGCCGACGTTGCCGGACGAGTACCACCGCGAATCCTGGAAACAGGAGACGCACACGCACACTACGCGCATCGCGCTCGGCGGCGCTGCGGTCGGCGCACTGCTGGCCATCGCAGCCCTGCAGCTCACCGCGCACCTGCGCCCTCCGGCACGAGCCGTCGCCAGCCCCGCGCCCGCCGACACGCACGACCCGCATCCCGTTGCCTGGCTCGCGGAGCGCCCGCCGCCGCTTCACTCGCGACGTCACAAGCACGCGAAACGATCGCAACCAGGCGATGCGAGCGATGCGGGCGCGGTGACCGATGCGAGCACCGACGCGCAGGCGGATGCGGACGCCGACTCGCCCGACGCGAGTTCGACGACCGGATCTACAGCACCAGCGGAGAACGCTCGTGACGGTGGAAAGAATCAGCTCCGGTCACAGAAAAGTGACAACAAGACGCCCCGTAGGTGACGCCGATCCTTGACCGTGGATCGTGGAGAAAGTAGACGAGTCGAGCTTCGCGGCCCCGCCCACCCCCACTCCACTCGCCGGAGCCCGAAGACGGAGGACTACGATGAAGCTTGTTAACATCTTTGCGGCGGCGAGCATCCTGACGCTGGCTGCGGTCGGCTGCACCACCACGAGCAGCGGCACGGGCGGCTACGGCGGCAGCGCGGGCACGGGCACCGGCGGCAGCGCGGGCACTGGCACCGGCGGCAGCTCCGGTTCGGGCACCGGCGGCAGCTCCGGTTCGGGCACCGGCGGCTCGGGCACCGGCGGCACGGGCGCGACCGGCGGCTCCGGCGGCGGCACGTGCAACGGGCAGACCTCGGACTGCAACAGCGTCAGTTTCGATCAGGGAACCGACGGCGGCGCCGGGCCGTGTACCACCTGCGCGCAGAGCAAGTGCTGCAACGAGATAAACACCTGCTTCCAGGATCCGGCCTGCGCGGGTCTCGAGGCCTGCGTGGCGCAGAACTGCGCCAACGCTTCGGACGTCAACACCTGCGCCCAGCAGAGCTGCAGCCAGTGCCTGACGCAGGCTGCCGTCAACGCGCACAACGGCTTCGCCCAGTGCCTGACGAAGAACTGCGCCACGGAGTGCGGTATCGCCGCGGATGGGGGCATCTAGACGCCTTTCCACGTATGAGGAGGCGGGCGGCGGATAGTTCCGCCGCCCGTCCGCAATTTCGCGGGGGCCGGCGCTATTCCGCCCCAGGTGGTACGCACTAGATACCGCGCTATGCTCCGAGTCTTGAGCGGCTGAGGCCGCACTTCTTCCAGGGAGGCTCCGGTGAAGATCCGCACTGCTTCGAATGTCTTTGGCTTGTTGTTTGCTCTCGCATTGGGAGCTCCCGCCATGGTGTCGTGCGCAACGACCAGCTCGGGCGGGGGCCTGGGCGGCGGTTTCGGCTTCGGGGGTAGCGGCGGCAACAACACCGGCGGCTCCGCGGGCAACCTCGGCACCCAGGGCTGCACCACCGCCCCGGACTGCAACCAGTGCCAGGGCAACTGCGCGACGTGCACCTGCGTGAACGGCGCAGCGAAGTGCCAGAACGTCTGCGGTAGCAGCGGCACGGGCGGCACGGCCGGCTCCGGCACGGGCGGTGCGTCGAACCTCCCCGCCTGCTGCGGCCATTGCACGGCCTGTTTCGACAAGTGCATGTGCACCGGCGGTACGCCGTCGACCTGCGTCTCGTCCTGCAACTCCGGCACGGGCGGCAGCGGCACGGGCGGCAGCGGCACGGGCGGCAGCGGCACGGGCGGCAGCGGCACGGGCGGCAGCGGCACAGGCGGCAGCGGCACAGGCGGCAGCGGCTTCGGCGGCTCCGGCGCGGGCGGCTCCGGCGGCGGAAGCTGCTCGTCGTCGATCCCGGCCGGCTCGACCTGCGACCAGCTCACGACGAACAACGCGACCTGCGACCAGTGTATGCAGCAGAACTGCTGCTCGCAGATGAACGCCTGCTTCGGAAACACCACGTGCTCGGGCCTGTACCTGTGCATCGGGCAGAGCTGCCAGGGCATCACCGACCAGACCCAGTTCAACACGTGCGTGCAGAACAACTGCGGGCAGTGCTCGACGCAGACCTCCGTCCAGCAGCTCAACGATTTCGCGAACTGCCAGCAGAACAGCTGCGCGACCCAGTGCCAGTAGTCTGAGGAGGGGCCCTGCGCAGGCCGCTGCACAGCCTTCGACCGTTTCGCGTGGTGCCGCCGCTGCTGGCGGCGGCACTGCTCGTAGCGGCCCTGCCCTCGCCCGGACGTGCGGAAACCGCCCAGCGCAAGGGTTTCGACCCCTGGGCGGGCGGAAAGGGCCCGGCCGAGCGCGCGCTGACCGGCGGCGTGACAACGCTGCGCGCGCCGGCCTCGACCATGATCCGCGTGCCGAAGAGCACGTTCTTCATGGGCTCGACGCCCACCGAGGTGCTGGAAGCAGTGCTCGAGTGTACGCACGAGCCGCTCGGCGACCGCATGCGCTGCAACGAGATGCTGTTCTCGAACGAGCTGGCGCGCCACAAGGTCACGCTGTCGGCGTACTGGCTCGACCGCACCGAAGTGACCGTGCGCGCCTACCAGCGCTGCGTGGCGCTGCATCGCTGCCGGCCGGTGCCCTATTCGCGAGGCGCAACGCGCTTCGACCGGCCCCACTTCCCGGTGTCGCTGGTCACCTGGCAGGACGCGCGGGACTACTGCCGCTTCCGCGGTGGGCGGCTGCCCACGGAGGCGGAATGGGAGCGCGCCGCCCGGGGCGTCACCGGACGCCGCTTTCCGTGGGGCAACCTGTACAACTCGCACGTCTCCAACCACGGCCGGCTCGGCCAGTCGCCGGCGGACGCAGGCGACGGCTACGCCGAGCTGGCACCCGTCGGCTCGTTTCCGTCGGGACGCACGCCGGACGGCTTTCTCGACATGGCCGGCAACGTGTCCGAATGGGTCAACGATCGCTACGCCGACAGCTATCCGGAGGCCAGAGCGGTGGACCCCCGGGGCCCGAAGACCAACGCGGGCGGCGAGCGCGTGATCCGCGGCGGAAGCTACCAGTCGGGCGTGCCGTGGCTACGAGGCACCGTGCGCCTCGCAGCGGATCCGGGCGTCAGACGCCCCTGGATCGGCTTTCGCTGTGCGCGCACCGACAAGCGACACGCTCCGATCCCAGCCACCCACCCAGCCCCTCCGTAATCCTCCTCGATGGGGCTCACGGCCCCTCGAGCACCCCGACGCGCCTCGCTATGCTCGGCGCGGGCTCGTTGTCACCCGCCAGATTCTCTCTCATGCATTCCAGACTCGACTCTGATGCGAGCGCCCGTGACTGGGGTCGTCGCGCGCTGAATCCGCGGAGCCGCCGCGTCGCGGTCGCGCTCGTGGAGGGCGTGCTCACCGATACCGACGACGCGGGCCGGATCGTGGCCGCGTCGCCCGAGCTCGCCGAACGCACAGTCGAAGGCGTCGATCTGATAATCGGCGGCCAGCCCGCAGGCCCAGCGCGTGTGGCGGGTCGGGCTGCTGCTGGAGTGGCTGCCGCTTTTCCACCTGCATGTGCCATCGCGCATCAGCCGGCTGCCCATCGCCCGGCGCGTGCTCTACCTGGAGCGGGCGTCAACTCGCAGGAGCCGGTGATGGCCATGACGACGCGGATCGCATGGGGGCTCCGCGAGCGGTACGCCTGATGGCCCGCCTGCACCTGCCCATCCACGACGCCGCGCGCTTCGTGCTGGTCGGCCCGCACTATCCGGAAAACGTCGGAGCGGCGGCGCGCGCGCTGAAGACGATGGGGTTTTCGCGGCTGCTCCTGGTCAAGCCGGGGCGGCTGGCCGCTCCCGGCCACGAAATGGCGCGGAAGATGGCGGTCAAGTCGCTCGACGTGCTGGAGGCGGCGCACGTGTGCGACAGCCTGGCCGAGGCTCTCGACGGCGTCGAGCTGGTGTTCGCCACCACTTCCCGGCGCGGCGTCTCGGGAGTGCTGGTGCCGCACGACGCGGCCCGCATGGCCGAGCTCACGACCGGACGCGGCGCCCAGCTCGCGTTCGTGTTCGGCAACGAGAAGACCGGCCTGTCGCAGGCGGATCTGGCGCTGTCGCACGAGCGCGTGCGGATCCCGATGGCAGCCCCGCAGCCGTCGATCAATCTGGCCCAAGCCGTCCAGCTCATCGCCTACGAGCTGACGCTCGCGGGCCTCGCCGCGCGGGGACGGTGATAGGGTTCGGCCATGGACCTCATCGATCTCCGCTCCGACACGGTCACGCAGCCAACCCCCGCGATGCGCGAGGCGATGGCGCGCGCCGAGGTGGGTGACGACGTGTACGGCGAAGACCCGACGGTGCTCGAGCTCGAGCGTCGCGTGGCGAAGCTCCTGGGCAAGGAGCGCGCGCTGTTCGTGCCGTCCGGAACCATGGGCAACCAGCTCGCGCTGCTGGTGCACACGCGCCCGGGCGACGAGGTGATCATCGGCGAGGGCGCGCACTGCGCCTGCTACGAGTCCGGCGCCGGGGCCGCGTGGAGCGGCGTGCAGTTCGCCGTGGCTGGAAAGGGCGGGCTGTTCAACGCGGACGAGATGGAAGCGGCGCTCGAGCCGCCCGCCTACTACCTGCCCAACAGCAGCCTGGTCGCAGTGGAGAACACCCACAACCGCGCCGGCGGCCGCGTATTTCCGCAGGAACGCATCGTCGGGATCGCCGAGCGGGCGCGGCGGCACGGGCTCGCGTTGCACCTCGACGGCGCGCGGCTGTGGAACGCGGCGGCCGCCAGCGGTCGCCCGCTCGACGAGCTGGCCGCGCCGTTCGACACCGTGAACGTGTGCTTCTCGAAGGGGCTCGGCGCGCCGGTCGGCTCCGCCCTGGCCGGCTCCGACGAGCTCATCGGGCGCGCCCACCGCTTCCGGAAGATGCTCGGTGGCGGAATGCGACAGGCCGGCATCCTGGCTGCGGGGGCGCTCTACGCGCTCGAGCACCATCGCGAGCGCTTGGCGGAGGACCACCGCGCGGCGCGCGCCATCGCGGAGATCGTGGGCCAGGTACCCGGGGCCCGCGTCGACCTCGACGCCGTCGAGACGAACATCGTCAACATCGGCCTGGCGCGTGCGCGCGCGGACGCGGTGATCGAAGCGGCCCGGGAGCGCGGCGTGCTCATCTCGTCGATCGCACCGCACGCGCTGCGCGGCGTCACGCACCTCGACGTTTCCGGAGAACAGGCACGCCGGGCTGCCGAAACGCTGGCCGAGGCCATCGCAGGCACGGAAGGCGCCGCTTGAGGCGCGGCATCCTCTTGGCGGCGCTGGTTTCGGCTGCCTGCGCGCCGACGCTACCGAGGCCGTACCTCGAGGCGCGCGCAGCGGCGGAACGGGCCTATACCTCGGGGCGCTACGACGAAGCGGCGGAGCACTGGAAAGAGGCCGCGCGGCAGGCGAAGCGACCGCGCAATCGCGACGAGGCGCTGTATCGCGTGGGCGCCGCGCTCGACCGCGCGGGCCGCTACCCACAAGCCGAAGCCGCATACGACAGGCTGCTGGCGCTGGCGCCGCACAGCGGGCGCGCCGCACGCGCCGCCTACGACCGGGCCGTGATCGAGGTCGAGCACGGCGACAGCGCGAAGGGCTACCGCATGCTCGACAAGGTCATGCGCGACTACCCGCGCTCGGGCCCCGCCGTCAGTGCACTGCACCGTACGCTCCTCCACGACGACCAGCAGGGCGGGCCGACGAAAGCGCTGGCGGAGCTCGACCGCCTGATTCCGGAGCTCGACCGTACCGAGCTGTCCGAACGCCTGCACTTCGCCTACGCCGAATACCTCGACAAGGCGGGGCGCACCCGCGCCGCGCGGGATCGCTACCTGTATACGGCCAAGCGCTTCCCCTACCCGTACGGCGCGCTGTGGGACGACGCGCTGTACCGGGCCTCGCAGGACGACGAGAAGCTCGGCGACTATCGCGCCGCGATCGCGGTGCTGCGCCGCATGCTCTCGCACCAGGAGCCGTCCAGCATGCAGGGCAGCTACGAGCGCCCCCGCTTCGACCAGGCCCAGATGCTCATCGCCACCCTTTACCGCGACAAGCTTCACGATCTCGCGGCGGCGCGCCGCGCGTTCCACAAGGTGTGGACCGATCATCCAACGAGTCTGCTCAAGGACGACGCCTTGTGGGACGAGGCGCTGCTCGCCAGGAAGGCCGGCGACGGCGACGCCGCGTGCAGCGTGCTGTCGACGCTGACGCACGGCATGCCGGACTCGCGCTACGTGCCCTGCGCCGGCGAGCTGTGCCCGACGGCACCTCCCGCCCCGAAGGGGCGGAGCTGCCACGACTACATCAAGCGTCAGGCCGAGGCCGCACTGGCCACGGCGGAGTAGCGCACCGGGCTAGTCCCGCGTTTCCATCGAAGCGATGGGTGCTTCGCACGCGCGGCTACGCCGCGCAACGCGGGACTAGCACCGTTTATTCGGGGCGCAGCAGCGCCCCCTCGGCTTCGCCGAGCCTCCCCCTCGACCGCTCCGCGGTCGTCTAGCCCCTCGATTCAAGAGAATCGAGGTACTAGTCGTCCTCGAAGTCGTCGTCGCGGTCCTCGTCGAGGTCGTCGTCCTCGTCGTCATCCTCGTCGTCGTCGTCTTCGCCCTTGAACTCGGTCTTCAGGTCGATCCCGACCTCGCCGAGCTGCGTCTCGAGCAGCTCCATGAGCTCGTCGATATCGTCGCCGCTCCACTCGTCGATGACGTCGGTGAGGAACTCGAAGAAGTCGCCGTTATCGAGCCGCCGCTCGATCTCCTCGACCTGCTCCTCGGTGAACGCTTCGAGGATATCCTCGCGCAGGGATTCGGTGTCGCCTTCCTCGATCGCCTCCTGGGCCGAAAGGCGGATCTGACGGACTGCGCGTCTGTCGAGGTAGATATCCATCTAGTTGTGCTCTCCCAGACCTCGCCCCGCCTTTAGACGATGCTTTGCCGCAGAGTCAAGACCTGCACGGAGGGCCCCGCTTCGAGGCAGCACTGGCGCAGCGGTCCCGAGCGGCGGTACACAGTGAGCGTGAGATGGCCACGGCTGGTCGCCTTGTCTATCGCGCTGGGCGCCGCACTAGCGCCCCGACCGGCGCTCGCAACGCCTCCGCCGCGGCCGCGGCCGCCCCCGATCAACTTCCACTACGTGCAGTACGGGGTCGCCCTGGCAACCGAAACCGTCGCTTCTGCGGACGGCGTCTGCCCTGCTGGAGCGACTACGCCCTGCATCCTGGGCTCGGGCGGAGGCCTGGCGATCGGGGTTGGCTACCGCTCGCGAGGGCGCTGGTACGTGGGTGGCGCCTACGAATTCTCGCGCCAGGACTCGTCGAACCTGCTTCGTCTGGCCATCCTGCAGCAGCTCCGCGGGGAATTCCGCTACTATGCCGACCAGGGAAACCGGCTGACGCCGTATGCCGCGGGCGGGCTCGGAGCTGCCCTGTACGGCAACGAATGGGGCACCGAGACGGGCGGCGTCGTGAGCTTTCTGGGCGGCGGCGTCGAATACCAGATCAACCGCCGAACGGTGATTGGAGCCGCCCTGGCCTACCGGCCGCTGCTGCTCAGGGGGTGGACCGACAAGGCCGGACAGCGCCGCGCCGACCAGCTTCTGGGCTTCGGAGTCGCCCACATCGTAGCGCTGGAGCTCATCCTGGAGGTCCGCGATCCGCTGCCCCGGTGGTAGCTCGCGCGAGCCGGCGAGCCGCCAAGCGCACGACGCGCTTGACTCCCCGCTATCCACAGGGTTCCCCTTCGCGTTGTGAGGTGCGACCGGTGCGGGCGGGACAACCCCGACCATCTGAGGTTCTGCCAGGACTGCGGAAACAGCCTCGCGGGTCCCGTCGCGGAGGCGACGCCGCCCCGCGGAGTCGAGATGGGCAGCGGCCGAGCGGATCTCGGCAGCACCGTGCGCATCCATTCCCGCCCGTCCGCACCCGACTTCGACTTCACGCCCAGGGACCAGGCGCCAGGCTCGGGAATGGCATGCGACCGCTGTGGCGTCGTCAACCCCGCCGAGAGCCGCTTCTGCTCGGAATGCGGCACTCCCCTGCACGCCGAAGCCGCGCCGCCAGCCCAGCCGCCCGTCGCCGGGCCGAGCCCGGAGCCGGCACCCGCCCCGGCCCAACCGCCTGCTCCAGTTATCGCGGCGCCAGTGCTGGACATTGCAGCGCCCGGGCCGGCGGCCGCGCCGGTGATCTGTACACGCTGCCGGGGCAGCAACTCGCCGCACATGAGCTTCTGCCAGTTCTGTGGTGCGCGGCTGGGCGCAGCGCCCGCCCTGGCGCCCCCTGCCGCCCCTCCGGCTCCGGTATCGGTCCCGCGCTCGAGCACGAGCCCCGAAGCGCCGCAGGCACGTCCTCCGGCCACGTATCCCGCCGGCGGCCCGCCGGAGCCGCTGCCGGCCCCGGCCAGCGTTCCCCCCTCCGCTGGGCCGGCCGTGACCACGGGCCGCTTCGCGCCGGCGCCGCTGCCGGGCGCCCCCGCGCGGCTGGTAGTGATCGCCCAGGACGGGACTCCAGGGCGCGACTATGCGCTGGTCGAACCCCAGACCGACATCGGCCGCGACGAAGGCACGGTTCTGCTGCCCAACGATCCCTACGTCTCGCCGCGCCACGCCCGCGTTTTCCAGCGCAACGGGCGCTTTTTCATTCGGGATCTGGACTCTGTGAACGGCGTCTACGTGCGGCTCTGCGCGCCAGCCCGACTCGAGCACGCCGACTTGGTGTTGATCGGCCTCGAGGTGTTAAGGTTCGAGGTCGTGAGCGACGCGGAGATGGGACTCGGCCCTGCGGCTGAAAGAGGCGCTCAGATCTTCGGGTCGCCGGCTTCATCACGATTTGCGCGCCTGTGCCAGCGCACGGTAGAAGGCGTCACTCGAAATGTGTTCTACCTATCGGCCGAGGAGACGGTGATCGGGCGCGAAGCCGGGGATATCGTCTTCACGAGCGACCCGTTCATGAGCCGCCGCCACGCGACAATCCGACGCGACGAGTCCAGCGTGTTCACTCTGCAGGATCTGGGCTCTTCCAACGGAACCTACCTCGCGATCCGCGGTGAGGTGGCGTTGGATGCGGGCGACCACGTCCGCATCGGGCAGCACCTGTTCCGGCTCGACGTGGATTCGAACGGGCAGGACCCGCAATGAGCGACGACCAGAAGGACATCCGCGTCAATCTGTTCGGGCGCACCGACGTCGGACAGATCCGCGAACACAACGAGGACAACTTCCTCGTCGCCGACCTGACGCGCAAGAGCCGTAGTCTGATGGAGGCGGATCGAAACCAGCTCATCGGCGAGCGCGGCACCGTGATGGGCGTCTGCGACGGCATGGGCGGTGCTGCGGCTGGCGAGGTTGCAAGCCAGCTGGCCGTCGACATCATCTACGAGAAGCTGGCGCAGGGGGACGTCCCCGCCAACCACGACGACCTCGCCCGGCGGCTCGTCTTCGCCGTCGAGGAAGCGGGCATCCGCATCTTCAATGAAGCGCGCGCCGACCGCACCCGACGCGGCATGGGCACCACGAGCACCATCGCGGCTTTGATGGACTCGCGTCTGTTCCTGGCGCAGGTGGGCGACAGCCGCGCCTACGTCCTGCGCAAAGGCGAGCTCGTGCAGGTGACGCGGGACCAGTCACTGGTCAACCAGCTCATCGAAGCCGGCCAGCTCACCGAAGAAGAGGCCGAAACCTTCGAGCACAACAACATCATCCTGCAGGCGCTCGGCACCGCAGAAACGGTGCAGGTCGACCTGACCTACGTCGATCTGCTGTACGGAGACACGCTGCTGCTTTGCTCCGACGGCCTGTCCGGCATGATCCGCGGCGACGAGATCCGCGAGGTCCTGGCCGGTGTGGATAACCCGCTCGAGGCGTGCAAGGTTCTCACCGAGCGCGCGAACCTGGCCGGCGGCCACGACAACATCACGGTCATCGTCGCGCGCTTCGAGGGAGACGGGCTTTCGAAACCCAGCGACGAGGACGAGCCACTCAAGTACCGCAAGTACGCGCTGCCGGAAGTGGTCAACGCCGACGCCACGGTGCGCGCCAGCCCGCTCAGCGCCGAGCAGGTGGAGGCGGCACCCGAGCCCAGCGACGAGGCGGCGCACGAATCGCGCAAGCTCCGCGTGGGGCACACGATGGTCGGCATGACGACGCCGCTGGGGGATGAGACCCCGACGGCGCCGGCGGCGCCGCCGTCCGAGCATCCGCCGCCGCCGCCGCCGGCGGCGCAGCCCGCCGCGGTCTACAACCCGGACGAGGATCCGGTGCAGATCCCCACGACTGGCCTGCATCCGCGCGCAGTGGGCGCGCTGGTGCTCACCGCGCTGCTGCTCGTCGCAGTGACCGGGTACGTGGTCCTGCGCTGAGCGCCCGGACACCATGCGGCACGCGCTGCGGCGGATCCTGTGGATCGTGCCGACGCTTGTCGTGATCTCGATCGCGGCATTCTGGCTGCTCTCCACCACCCTCGGCTGGACACCCGCCGCCGAGCCCGATCTCGATCCGGCCGCGGCCCGCCAGCGCCTCGAGAAGCTGCCGCGTTTCTTCAACCCCGATCCGGAGAACGTCCGCGATCTCGCCACCGAGGCGATCCGGCGCATCGCGGCCGGGGGCCCCGGCGCGCGAGCGGCCCGCGGCGAGCTCGACCGGCTGGGCGGCGCCGCGCTCCCGCACGTCCTGCCCCGCCTGGACGCGCTGCCGCCCCGCGGGCGCGGCCGCGTCGCACTGGCTCTGGCCCCCGTCGCGCGCCGCATGGGAGTCGGCAACCCGGCCGAGCTCGAAGTGCCCGGAAGCGCCGTGGTGTTCTGGACACGCTACTGGCAGGAGCGAGCCATCGACTTCCGGCCGGCCATCGTGCACCGGCTCGTGCAGCGCGTCGCAGAGCGCTCCTCGCTGATGCGGCGTGAGGACATCGACAAGCTGGACACCTACGCCCTGGCCGAGTTGATCCACGAACTCGGCAGCGTCGGGACGCCGGGAGACGCCGCGCGCGTGCAGCGTCTGTCGACGCTGGCAGCACACGTGACGGGGCTGCCGTGGACGCTCCCCAGAGGAGCCACGGTCGTCCAGGCGCGCACCGTCGCAGCCCGCTGGCGCCAGTGGTGGTCGCTGAACCGTTCGCGGTTCATCACGTTCGACGGCCCCGAACGCGTCAGCGCGATGCTCGTCGAGACGCAGTACGGCAAGTGGGCCGCCGAAGCCGCGCGGAACCGTCTGGGCGTCTCGCTCGACGGCCAGCCGGTGCTCGACGAGATGATCGAGCGCGCACCGGTCACGCTGCTGCTGGTCGGCTCCGGTTTGATCGGTGGCTACGCGCTCGGGATATTGCTCGGGCTTCTCGCCGCTTCGCGCGCGGGCAAGCCCTCGGATCACCTCGGCTCCGCTCTCGCGGTCGGAGTCGTCGCCCTGCCGGTGGCGACGCTGGCAGCGTCGATCGCGCCGGGAGCGGGACAGCGAGGTTCCTACGCCCTGGCGGCTATCCTGGTGCTGGCTGTGTCGGGCGCGCTGGTGTCGCGCTACCAGCGCGCCGCGACGCTGACCGCCCTGGACCAGGACTACTCGCGCACCCGGATGGCGTTCGGCGCGTCGCGGCTGCGCGTCGCACTGGGCAGTTTCCGCGCCTCGAGCACGCCCGCTATCTCGCTTCTGGGCGTCGACCTGCCGATGGTGGGCACGACGGCCTTCGTGGTCGAACAGATCTTCCATCTGCACGGCCTGGGGCCCGCGACGCTCCGGGCGGTGTCGAATCACGATCTGCCGTGGCTGATGGCCATAGCCCTGCTCGGCGCCACCGGCGTGGCGCTCGTCCAGATCGCCAGCGATCTGCTGCTCCTGTGGCTCGACCCGCGCATCCGGGCAGCCGACGCTCGCAAGCGTGTAGCGTTCGAGTGAACGCCATCCTCCGGCGCCCCCAGGCCCGCGTCGGTCTGCTGTACCTGGCGCTTCTGGTGCTGGTCGCGGTGTTCTCGGATCTGATCGCCTCGAGCGCGCCCATCGTGATGTCGAAGCACGGTCACGTCAGCGTGCTGCCGGCCGTCACCGCACCGGCCAGCGTGCAGGGCCGGAACGCGGCGGCCATCGCCGCCAGCCTGGGGCCAGACGACTGGGCGGTGTGGGCGCCCATCCGCGCGGACGAGCGCTCCATCGGCACGCGACGCATCACCAGCAGCCGCGACGCCATCGCGTTGACGGTGCGTGCGGCGCGCAACGAAGTCATCCTCGTATTCGCGGTGGTGCTGATCGCCCTGCTGGGTGGCACGCTGCTCGGCGCGTTCGCCGGCTACGCATCGCCGTTCGTCGACGCCATTCTGGCCCGTCTCGTCGAGCTGGGCGGGGCGATGCCAACCTTGGTGCTGCTCGCCATCGCACTGGGCACCCACCGCCTGCCACCACTGCTCGCGTTCGTGCTGGTGCTGGGGCTGCTCCGGGCGATCCGCACCGCGAGGTTGGTGCGGGGCGAGGTGCTGAGGGTTTCAGGGCAGGAGTTCGTGATGGCGGCCCGGGCACTCGGTACCCCGCCCGGCCGGCTGCTCGAGACGCAGATCCTGCCGCACGCTCTGGGCCCCGCCCTGGTCAGCGCCGCTTTCACCGGAGCCGCCGTGGTCGGCCTCGAGTCTGCGCTGGCGCTCGCCGGCCTCGAATCCCCCGGTTTCGCGAGCTGGGGCACGCTTCTGGCTAGCGGCTCCAGCGCGGGGGTGCTGCTGTGGCCGGCGCTGGCCGTCCTGCTGACCACCGGAGCGTTCTACGGGCTCGCGGAGGCCTGCGACGAAGCGCTCTCGGTCCGCCGGCGGCGGGCGGCCGAGGCAGATCACCGGTCAGGGTCAGCCAGCCGCTTGCGGCGCGCTGCGGGATGACTAGAAAGGCGTCATGACGCTCCAGGCAGTCACTGAACAGAACTTCGAGCAGGAGATCCTGCGCAGCGAGCTGCCGGTCCTCGTCGAGTTCGGAGCCGAATGGTGCGGCCCGTGCAAGACGATCGCGCCGGAGCTCGAAGCGCTCGCACATGAGCTCGACGGCAAGGCGAAGATCGTCTCCATCGACATCGACCAGGCACCACTGCTGGCGCGGGAGATGGGCGTCCAGTCGGTGCCGACGTTCGTCGTGTTCCACCAGGGTCAACCCGTCAACGGCAAGGTCGGCGCGCTCCGGCGTGCGCAGCTCAAGGAGCTCCTTGATCCGGTGCTGCCCCGGGCGGCCGGCGCGCTCAAGCCCGAGGAAGTCGCAGAGCTCCTGAAGCAGTCGCGGATCAGCCTGGTCGACACGCGGGAACCGGCAGTGTTCCAGCGCGCGCACATCGCGGGCGCGGTCAACATGCCGCTGGGCGAGATCGAGACCCGGCTGGCCGAGCTGCACATGCTGCCGAGCCAACCGGTCATCTACTGCCGCGCCGGAGACCAGACGAAGGACCTGGCGGCCAAGCTGGCCGAGCAGGGCGTGCCGGTGGCGTTCATGGAGGGCGGCGTGCTTGCGTGGGAAGCGGCGGGCTTCTCGCTCGAGCGCCCCGACTGAGAGCTACCCGCCGGGCGGGTCGAGGCCTACGGCAACGCGCGACCGGCCGCTTGCAGCGCGGCAGCGATCACCTCGCGCACCGGAACGCCGGCGGCGCGCGCAGCGGTCGCGCAGGCATCGAACTCCGGCTTCAGCTGGGGCGCGCCGTACGGCCCTTCGCTGATCTTCACCGGGAGGGTGCCGAAGCGCGTCTCGACATCCACGACCCGGCGCGGTCGCTCCGTCCGCGTGACCAGCGTCCGCCTGAGGCCGATCGAGCTCGTCTCGCGCAGCATCACCTCGGCCACACGATCGGCGCCCTCGCTCGCCGCCAGCGCGGCCAGCGTCAGCGCGGGGCGGCCCTTCTTCATGGTGATGGGCACCGCCCAGGCGTCCAGCGCTCCCGAAGCGAGCAGCACCTCGATGGCGTGAGCGGCAAGCTCACCGGTCATGTCGTCGACATTGGCTTCCAGCACGACGTGGGTGGCGGCGCCTTCTGCGCGCGGCGCCTCGGGGCTACCGAGCACGACGCGCAGCGCGTTCGGCCGATCGACGAGATCCTGCGTTCCCCGTCCCCAGCCGATGCGGTCCGGCGCCATCTCGGGCCAGCGCTCGAACCGCTGCACCAGCGCGCCCACGATAGCAGCGCCGGTCGGCGTCACGAGCTCCGCGTCGATGCCCGCGTCGTACGTCGGAACTCCGCGCAGGCATCCGACGGTCGCCGGCGCGGGCAGCGGCAGCACGCCGTGGCGGCATTCCACGCTCCCGCGTCCCATCGGCAGCGGCGTGGAGACCAGCTCCGCGCCCAGATAGGCAATGCACGCCGAAGCTCCCACGATGTCCACGATGGCGTCGACCGCACCCACCTCGTGGAAATGGACCTCGTCGATCGGAATGCGATGCACCTCGCTCTCCGCCTCGGCAAGACGCCGGAACACGCGGCGCGACAGCTCGCGCGTGCGCGGCTCGAGCGGCGCCGTTTCGAGCAGCGCGTCGATCTGGCTGTAGCTGCGCTCCGTGCCCCCGGGCTCGATCACCACATCGAATTTCGTAGCGCCGATGGCTCCCGCATACGCCCGCCGGAGCTCGAGCTGGACTCCAGCGAGCGCGAGCGGCTCCACGGCCCGCTCCACCACCTCGAACGGCACACCGAGATCCACCAGCGCCGCGATCGTCATGTCGCCGGCGATGCCGCTGAACGTGTCGAGCAACAGCACCCTGCCGGCTCCCGCCCCCAGCTCGAGCGGCGCGCGGTGGGCTTCGGCGGACCCTTGGAGCTCGCCGTTGTCGTGGCCGTGGCCATGGCCGTGACCGTGACCGTGACCGCCGCTCACGCCTTGTGCTCCGTGGCGTGGACGCGCGAGACGATCCGGATCACGGCCATCGCTGCCCCGAAGCCGTTGTCGATATTGACCACGGTGACGCCCGACGCGCAGCCGGCGAGCATCCCGAACATCGCCGTCAGACCACCGAGCGAAACGCCGTAGCCGACCGAGGTGGGCACCGCGATCACGGGAGCCGCGATCAATCCACCGACGACGCTGGCCAGGGCGCCTTCCATCCCCGCGACCACGATCACCGCCGGAGCCGCGCTGAGTGTCGCAAGATGGTCGACGACGCGGTGGATGCCCGCCACGCCCACGTCCACCATGCGGGCCGTCGGGACCCCGGCCATGCGCAGCGTCTCGAGCGCTTCCTCGGCCACCGGGATGTCGCTGGTGCCCGCCGTGACCACGGGCACGGGCGCCCCCGGCCGTAGCTCGATGGGCTGGTGCTCGTAGCTGGCGACCCGCGCCGCCGCCGAGTAGACCAGCCCCGGCACCGCCTCCAGCACCTTCTCGGCGTTGTCCGCCGACAGCCGCGTCACCAGCACGTTCTGTCCGGCGGTCACCAGCTGTCGGGCGATCCCGGCGATCTGTTCGGGGGTCTTCGACTGTCCGAGGATCACCTCCGGCAGCCCCTGTCTGAGCGCGCGGTGGTGATCGACGCGCGCGTAGCCCAGATCGGCGAAGGGCAGTTGCCTCAGCTCTTCGAGCGCAGAATCGATTCCCACAGCTCCAGATTGCAGGCGCGAAAGGAGCTCGCGCAGACTGTCGGCGTTCATCGCCGATGATGTACCGGGATCCCGTCGCCTGGACAAGGTGCGTGGAGGGCACTTCCGCCGGGACCGGCTTCGTGGTTGTGTCCAGACCGTGCCGGGCCCCACCACACCACTGCTCGGGTTCGTGCTCGGCGTCGCCTTCGCCTGGGCTGCTGCGGACGAGCTGGCCCGCGCCGGTGGCGTGGGGACGACAAGCCGCTCCATGGTCGTGGTGACGTTGTTCAGCCTGCTGGTCTTCAGCCCGATCGCCGCGTACTTCCTGGCGTTCGCGCCGGATTGGTCCTACGCCTACGTCGTCGATCCGCAGCGGTTGCCCGGCGCGGTCGACCTGGGCCTGGTCCTGCTCGACGTGGCCAGCGTACCCGCCGGCTTCGCGCTCGCGGCCCGGCGTGCCGGCCAACGCAGGCTCGGGCCACTCGTGAAGCTGGCGGCGGCGCCGGCGATCGGCGCGCTCTTGATCCTGGTGGCCGGTTTCCAGCGGCTGGCGGTCCAGGGCACCTTCGCCCAGTTCCACGGCGACTTCGGAACCCGGTCGGTCGCCGGCAGCCCGCTCGGCTATTCGCTGCTCTGGATGGCCGCCGTGCTCGCCGGAGGCATTCTCTGGACTGCCCGCTCGCTGCGCCGGATCAGTAGCTCGTGACACAAGCGGGGCTCGGCAGCCCGGGTTCTTTGCCCGGGCGCGATCCGGGTTGTTGACGGCGGGCTTCCGAGGCGACAGGTTGAGCCCCCACATGGCCGACGACGAAACGAAAGAGCTGGTCGACCTGGCCAGTCGCGTGGTGGAGCTGGCGAAGAAGGCCGGCGCCGACGTGGCCGAGGCGAGCGCCCGCTCCGGCTGGGAGCTCAGTGCCAAGGTACGCCTCGGCGAGGTCGAGCTGGTCGAAGAGGCGGGGACGCGAGGCGTCTCGCTACGCGTGATGAAGGACCAGTCCGTCGCGCTCACCGCCACCAGCGACCTGACGGACGCAGGCGTCGAACGCTGCGTAGCGGATGCGCTCATGCTCGCACAGCTGAGCGAGCCGGATCCCTACGCCGGCCCTGCCGACCCGGCGCTTCTCGCCAGCGCGCCGCACCCCGATCTCGAGCTGTACGACCCGGCCGTCGGACGAGTCGACGCCGACGAGGCGATCGCCCGCGCTACCAGGGGCGAGCGGGCGGCGCTCGACTTCGACAGGCGGCTCGAGCTCAGCGAAGGGGCTACCTTCTCGCGCACCGCCTCGACGAGCGCACTCGTTCTATCGAGCGGCTTCTCGGGCGCTCTCAGCGGGTCGTACGCTTCGCTGGTGGTCTCGCCCGTGGTCGAGGACGAAGGCGGAAAGCGACGCCGGGGGCACTACTGGACAGCCCGCCGCCATCTCGACGAGCTCGACAGCGAAGAGTCCGTCGGCGAGGAGGCCGCCCGCCGCACACTCGCCAAGCTGGGCGCGCGCAAGGTGCCGACCTGCGCAGTCCCGGTGGTGTTCGACCCGGACGTGGCAAGGTCGCTGGTCGGCACGCTGGCCGGCTGCATTCTCGGCGGCGCCATCTGGCGCAAGTCGAGCTATCTGGCCGAGCGCGGAGGCAGCGAGATCGCGAGCCCGCTCGTCACGGTCATCGACGACCCGCTGATCCCACGGGCACCCGGCTCCCGGCCATTCGACGGCGAGGGATTGCGCTCGCGCCGGAACCAGGTCGTCAAGGCCGGGGTGCTGGAAACGTTGCTGCTCGACAGCTACGCCGCCCGCAAGCTGGGGCGCGAGACGACCGCCAGCGCCGGACGCGGCGGTGGCTCGGTTGCTTCGACGACCAGCAACTTCGTCCTGCAGCCGGGCCAGCAGACGCGCGACTAGATCATCGCGTCCACGGAGCGGGGCCTGTACGTGACGGACATGATGGGCTTCGGCTTCAATGCCATCACCGGCGACTACTCGCGCGGGGCGAGCGGTTTCTGGATCGAGGACGGCAAGCTCGCCTATCCGGTGAGCGAGATCACCGTGTCGTCCAACCTCGACAGCATGCTCAAGGGCATCGATGCCGTCGGCGACGATCTGGATCTGAAGACCTCGATCGCTGCGCCGACCCTGCGTGTCCGATCGATGACGCTCGTCGGGACCTGAGCGACCTCGACGCTCACTCGGCGAGCCGGTTCGGCGCGCCGGGCGAGGCGCCCTTGCCCGCGGACAGCCCGAAGGAGCGCGGGTCGTCGTCGAGCGACCACGGATGCCGGCGCGCGACGCTGACGCCGGCCTTGGGCTTCGGCACGGCCGGGAAGCGCGACATCACGCGACCCGACGCATCGTCGAGCTCCAGCGGCTCGCCCGCGTTGGACAGCCCGTGACTGCCGATCTCCGGAACGCGCAGCAGCGCAAGCCCGGGCGGCGCAGCAGGGTCCAGCCCGTCGTCCCGCACGAAGTCATCGCGCACGACCAGCACGAAGGCGTGCGGCTCGATCACGTGGGCCGGCAGCACGCTGCCGCCACCGATATCCGACAGGGTCCAGCTGTCGAGGTCGACCGCGGTGGTGCCGTCATTGACGAGCTCGACCCACTCCTCGGTCGGTTCGGGGCCGAGCGAATTGGCGAGCACCTCGTTGATCACGACGTGCGGCCGGGCCCCGAACGTCGACAGCTCGAAGCTCGAATGCCGCTCCTCGCCTCCCACGTCGATGGCGGTCAGCTCGAGCGGCTGGGTCGCCGAGACCGTGAGCCCGCGCACGACGAAGCGCGCATCGGCGGCGGCCCCCCGCAGCGTCATCGCGCCCGGCGTCGCGATCGCCCAGAACAGCGGGGCGGACGGCGTCCTGACAACGATGCGGTCGTCCTGGACCTCGGCGCAACCGGGACCGAAGTGGCTCTCCCCCGCGGGGCAGTCGGGCGGAGCCGGCCAGGCCACAGCGCGGTTTTCGAGCGGTGCCGGATCCAACGCGATGTCGCTGGCGCGAGGCGGCGGCATGAAGGTGCCGCCATCGGGCAGCGTGCCGGAGGACAGGTGCACGCATGCGCCCCGGCCGACCCCGGCGCTGCCTACGCCAGGCGCCATGCGCGCAGGGACGTGGCCCGGAGCAAGCTCGACGTCCGCCGCGGCCGTCGGCGCGCCGCCGTCGGAGCAGTAGACGGCGTGGCGCGCTCCGCCTGCCGCGTCCGGCGGCGGCCACGCGCGACCGAGAAGCGGCAGCGCGCCGGCTTCGCGGATGCGCACGGTAGCGACGAGCCCGAGGTCCGGTGAAGCGAGGCTGTACGTGCCGCCGGCAGCGAGCGGCACCGTCGGGGCCAGCACCAGCACGCCGCCGTCGGCCTCCGCCCACGCCCTCGACGGCATGCGGCGCTCGAGCAGGGTCTTCGGGAGATCCTGCTTCTCGATGCGGCGTAGGTGGTAGCTGTCGAGCTCTCCTTGATACAGGGCGAGTGCCGAGGCGGACCCGGGCGTGCCCGGCGGCAGCTCGACCTTCAGCCGCAACACGGGCGGAGCCGCCGACGGCGAGGCGTCGGGCTCGAGAGCGACCGCCGCCGCGGCGTCCACACCCGCATCCCCGCCCGGACGTGCGGGCGGGTCGGGGAGCGGAGCGCGGCAGCGGCTTGCCGCGAAGAGGATGGGAATTACGAACAGAAGAGGCGGAGCGCGCATGCCGCCCGCATCGGCCAGGAGCCGGCCCGGGTTGCGTGCTACCGTCGCGGCGTGCTGCCCCAGGACATCAAAAAACTCCGGGAGGAGCTTTCGTGCACAGCCCGCGAGCTAGCCGATACGCTGAAGATCGACCAGCTGACCGTGCTCGCCTGGGAGAAAGGCGATCTGTTTCCAACCCGGCGATTCGTAAAGCAGATGCAAGCGCTGAGGAAGCAGGGTTCCGATTCGATCGTGCGCATCCGACGCGGCAGGTCCAGGAAGAAGACGGGCATGGCACGCCTCGACGACCCGAAGCTCTGGGAGCTCGTGCGCAAGCTGGTTGAACATCCCGAGCTGTTCGATCAGGTCGTCAAGCTGGCCGATCACTTCGAGGACCCGGCGCACCCGCCGAAGGCCGACGGCGGCTAGCGGCGCTCAGTCCTCGTCGTCCTCGTCGTCCTCGTCGTCCTCGTCGTTGGAAGCGCCGCTGGCTTCGCCCTCGGCGGCTTCGCCCTCGGCGGCTTCGCCGGCCGCCTCGCTCTCGAGCTCCGGCAGCACGTCCGGCACCTCCTCGCCCGTCTCCAGCTCGAACTTCTGACGCGAGTCGTCGCTGAGCTCCGTAAACTCCTTCAGAGTCGGCAGGTCCTTGAGCGAGTGCAAGCTGAAGAGCTCGAGGAACGCGGTGGTGGTGCCGTACAGGATGGGCCGCCCGGGCTCGTCCTTCTTGCCGAGTATGCGGATCAGCTCGCGCTCCAGCAGGCCCTTGAGCACCGGACCGCAATCCACGCCGCGGATGTCGTCGACCTCGGGGCGCGTGATGGGCTGCCGGTAGGCCACGATCGCCAGCGTCTCGAGCTGGGCGCGCGAGAGGCGGACCGGTCGCTGCGACAGGAAGCTCCTGACGTAGGTCGAGTAGATGGGGTTGGAACGGAACGCGAGCCCGTCCGCGACTTCCTCGATGCGGATGCCGCGCTCCCGGCTGTCCTCGCGTAGCTCCTCGACCAGCTCGGCCGCGCGCTTGCGATCGATCTTCGCTGCCCGCGCCAGCTCCTTCAAGGAGAGCGGGCGATCGCTGACGAACAGGATCGCTTCGACCAGGCCCTTCAGATAGGTGCGGGTGTCCTCGACCGACTGCTCGTCGAACGCGGCCTCCGCCGGGTCGGCTTCCGGGCTCTCCTGCCCGCCGGCTTCCGGGCTCTCCTGCCCGTCGGCGTCGTCCGGCGCGCTTTGTGCGGTCCCCTCGCTGGCGGGTTCGTCGCCCACGGCCTCGACGACCGGTTCGACGACCGCCTCGATTTCCTTGTTTGCGCTCTTGCGTGTTCGCTTGCCCATCAGTCCGGTTCCGTGTCCGCCTGCTCTCCGCTTGCGGATTCGTCGTCGCTGGCCTGCTCTCCGCTTGCGAATTCGTCCGTGACCGCGAGCTCGACCAGGATCGGCTCCAGCGGCGCATCCTGGTACAGGCGCGTCAGGCGCAGGCGAGTCATCTCGAGCAGTGCGAGGAACGTCACGATCAGGTCCCCGCGGCTCGTGGCTCCCTCGAACAGCTCGTCGAACCGCGCGCGTGGCCGCCCCCTGAGCAGGTCCGTCAGCTCGTTGATGCGGTCGGTGATGGAGAAGCGCTCGAGATCGATCTCGTGATCGACGGTCGTCTTCGCGCGGTCGAGCACGGACTGGAACGCGTCCAGCAGCTTGAACAGCGAGAGCTGCGCGAGCGGCGCCGGTCCGTCGACGCTGGGCGCCGAGACGCCGCGCAGGAACACGTCGCGACCGAGCACGCTGCGGTCGCCGAGCTGCCCCGCCGCGTCCTTGTACTTCTGGTACTCGAGCAGCCGCCGCACCAGCTCCGCGCGCGGATCCATTTCCGCTTCGGCGTCGACGTCTTCCTCGTCCTCCGGCGGCGTCGGCAGGAGCATCTTCGACTTGATGTGCGCGAGCGTCGCGGCCATCACCAGGTATTCGCTGGCAACGTCGATGTTCAGCTCCTGCATGAGCTTGATGTACTCGACGTACTTTTCCGTGATGAACGCGATCGGGATGTCGCGGATGTCGATCTCGTGCTCGTGGATGAGATGCAGGAGCAGGTCCAGCGGGCCCTCGAACGTGGGCAGCTTCACCCGCCATCCGGGCTCGCCGGTGGACTCCTCCTCCGGAGCAACTGCGGGCGCTTCGGTGGCCGCCTGTTCGCCGTCCCGGTCGGACACGTCGCTCATGCGACGCCCTCCCGCGCCGGGTTCGGCACGATCGAAAGCGCACGGGACAAGCACATCGACATCGAATCAGGCCTGGAAACGGCGGCGGCAGCCCGGCCACCGGAACAGGGGCGGGAGCCTAGCAGCTCAGGCCCCCGAGGTGCGCTCCGGGATCGCCCTCTCGCGCGTTTCCGGCCAGGAGTCCGCCCGGCCCACGGGATTCACCGATCGGCCGCGCGTGCTAGCTTTCCTTCGATGAGCGAGCCGCGGCGCGTCTGCTCGAGGTGCGGGGAAAGCTACGACCCGGATGTCATCTTCTGCCCGAAGGACGGCACCCCCCTCGGCGCGCGCCGCACCGAGCTCAGCGACGATCCGTATCTCGATCTGACGGTCGCCGGACAGTTCCAGATCCAGCAGCTGATCGGCATCGGCGCGATGGGACGAGTGTACCGCGCGCACCAGAAGGGCATCGAGCGCGACGTCGCCATCAAGATCCTGCACCGCGAGCTCTTGCGCAATCCGACGGTCACCGTTCGCTTCCAACGCGAAGCGAAGGTGGCCAGCCGGCTGATGCACCCGAACGTGGTGCAGGTACTGATGACCGGCGAGCTCGAGAAGCAGCACGCCGACACCGGCGGCGAGGGCTACATCGTGATGGAGCACCTCGACGGGATCTCGCTGCGCTCGGCGCTAGCCGCCGCCGGCGGTGCGATGCCGCTGCCGCGCGCCCTGCACGTCGTCCTGCAGGTCTGCGACGCGGTCGGCGAAGCGCATGCCCAGGGCATCGTGCACCGTGACCTCAAGCCCGAGAACGTGATGCTCGTCCGCCGTGGCGACGACCGCGACTTCGTCAAGGTGCTCGATTTCGGCGTCGCGCGCATCGACTGGGCGGACAACCCGGTCGCCACCCAGGCCGGCGTCATCTTCGGCACCGCACGCTACATCTCGCCCGAAGGCGCGCAGGGGGCGCGCGTCGGTGCCACGGGCGACGTGTACTCGATCGCCACGATGCTGTTCCAGTGCCTGTCCGGCGCGACGCCGTTCGACGGCGAGAACCCCGTCGCCATCCTGATCAAACACACGAACGAGACGCCCCCCGACGTGCGCTCGATCGCCCGGTCGAGCTACGTCCCGGAATCGCTGGCGCGCGTGATCGCCGCGAATCTGGCCAAGGACCCCGGCGATCGCTGCCGCGACGCACGCGAGCTCGGCCGCGCGCTGATCGATGCGGCGCGCGACTGCGGGCTGAACCCCTCCGACCTGGTGCGCTCCACCTTGCTCGGCGACTCGCAGCGCGCGCTCGACCTCGCCAGCATCGAGCGCACCCGCTCGCTCGGCCTGACCCCGGAGCTGGCCGCGAAGATGGCCGGCGGTGGCGGTACGCAGCTGCTGGATCCGGACAAAGTGGCCACAGAGGTCACCGACCCGCCGCTCCGCGACAGCGCGCCGCCCGCGGAAACCGCGCGGCGCTCCGCTCCCGACACGACACTGGATGCCGAGCCGGCCGCCGGCCGCCGCTCCAACGTGGAGCCCACGCTCGCCGACGAGCCTGCCGAGCTCATGTCATCACCGCGGAGCTCGGCGGCAGCGTCGGCGCCGCGCGCTTCCGGTTCGCCGTCGGGACCAGATTCCACCGCTTCTCCCGCCTCGGTGCCGCCGGGTTCCTCGCCCGGCTTCGAGCGGCTGTCATCCCCGGCGTCGTACAGGGATTCGCTATCCAGCCTGCCCGAGCACGCCATCCCCGAAGCACCGGGCTCGGGCCTGCGTCGCGCGCTGCTGGTCGCGGCATGCTTCCTGCTCGGCGGCGGGTTGGCGCTCTTGATCGCAAGCCGGCTGGGTGCCTTCGACAAGCACAAGCCCACGCTCGAAAGCTACGCCGAGCGCGCGCGCGCTGCGGCGCTCGCCAGCGCCTGGGACTCGCCACCGGGCGAGAACGTGAAAGACATCACCGACGCGGCGCTAGAGCGCTGGCCGCGCGCGGCCAGCATCCGCCGCGTGCGGCAGGACAGCGCGCGCACGTTGACGGGGCGTGCACAGGATCTGTCGGGCTCGGACCGCTCGCGCGCGCTCGCGCTGGTCAAGCTGGCGCTCGAGCTGGATCCGACCAACAGCGCCGCCCGCAGGCTGATGGGGACGCTCGATGGCAGCCTGGAGCAGAGCCCACCGGAGAGCGCCAGTGCCCCGGCGCAGGCAAGCTCCGCCTCGCCGCCCCGCCCCCGGCACCACCCGGCGCACGCCAAACGGCCGACGGTGACACCGAAGGCTTCGCCTGCGGTCAAGGCCCCGTCGGATGCCGGCGCCAAGCCGCCTGCACCCGCACGCACTCCCTCGTCCGGAGGCCGCTGGCTATGAACGGACAGCGTGTGCTCGGTGTATCGGCGGCGCTCGTACTGGCGCTGGGCGCCGCAGCGGCTCGGGCGCAGACCTACACCGGCGCCACCACCGCCGCCGACGCCCAGCTCGAGGGCAGCGGCAGCACGTCCGCGGAGCTCCAGCCCGCCAACGTCGGCGCCACGCTCGTCCCGGAGAGGGCCGCCTACCGCAGCACCGGAATGGCCGAGCTCGGCCTGGGCTGGCTGGTGCTGCCCGGCGCCAAGGTGTGCAGCGCACGCACGCAGAACAGCTGCAAGAACGGAGACTCGAGCCCCATGATCGAGGTCTGGCCACTGGTCAGGCCGACGCCCGACTTTGCAGTCGGTGCCGGGGTCAGCCTGGGGCTTATCCCGACCGCGGACGCGCCGCGCCAGGATCCCCCCGGCGTGGACCGCAGTCACAGCCGCGGCTACCTCACTGTGCAAGGCATCGGACGCTACTACGCCATCGCGGGCGAGCACCTGGAGGCGTGGGCTGGGCTCACGGTCGGCTTCGTCGCAATCAGCGACACGTTCCAGTCGAAGAACGGCCTCACCGACAAGGCGCTCGTCGGCCCGCGCGGCGTCACCATCCGGACCGAGGGCTACACGATCGGCGTCGCGCTGGGCGGCTCGTACCGCCTGTCACCCCACTGGTCCGTCGGCACCACGCTGCGCTACGGCGCCTGGCTGCTGCCGAAGAAGCCCGCCACGGATCCGTTCGGCGACGAGGCGTCGCTCGTCGGGCGGAACAGCATGTTCAGCCTGAGCCTGAACGTGGCCTACCGGATTCCGCTGTAGGCACGGCCTACGGCACGCTGTGCGCGTACATCGCGAGCAGCCCGGCGATGCGGTTGAACACGATCGCGGCGACGCCAAGGATCGCGATGGACCGGAGCGGCCAGAGCAGCGGCTGGATGAAGGCGGGGCTCGCGGCGCGCGCTACGAGCGCACCGCCCACCTCCACGACGATCGACGCCGCCAGCACCGGCGCGGCGACAGCGACCGCGAGCTCGATGCCATGAGCCAGATCGATCGCGGCCCGCGCGAGCGGCGCGTGGAAGGCGAGGCCCGGCGCGGCCAGTGCCTCGGCCATGCGCGCCGGCCCGCCGCTCTCGAGGAACGCGATGGCAACGAGCATCGAGAGCAGCACGCCCACGGGTGTGCCGCCCTGCTCGACGGTCGGCAGATCCGCACGTTCGCGGCCGCCGCGGAGATTGTCGATCACGCCGCCGGTCATCGTCGCGGCCCACAGCGCGCCTGCGGCGGTCAGCGCGACCGGCAGTCCCTTGGCCGCCTCCACCAGAAGCAGCGCCGGCCAGGGCATCGAGCCGGCCGCGACCGGAGCCAGGGCGGGCGCGATGCCCGCAGCCATGGCCAGACCGAGCGCGATCCGCGCCGGACCCGGGATCGCCCTGAGCCCGAACGCCGGCACCAGCGCGATGCTGGGAGCCACGCGTGCCCACGCCACCCCCCACGCCCTCAGGTCCAGACCGCCCAGCTCGAGGGCGTCGCTCAGCGTCTGCAGAAGGCCCGGCGCGTGCGTCACCGCCCCTCGCGATCGCCTGCGGAAGGCAGCTCGGGGACCCTGTCGTTGACTTGCCGCTCCCGCACCACTAACGCTTCTCCCGCCCCGCTAGGAGGATGCGATGAGCCTCGACCTTTCGGCTGTCGGATACAAGACCGAAACCTACGATTTCAAGTACGACTGGAAGACCGTCGCGCTCTACGCGCTCGGCATCGGCGCGAAGAAGGCCGAGCTCGACTACGTGTACGAAGCCCGGGGGCCGAAGGTCTTTCCTACCTTCGCAGTAGCACCGGCCTATCCGCTGGTCGGCGACATGCTCGGCAAGACGCAGGGCAACCTCGCCATGGTCGTGCACGGCGGCCAGCTCATCCGCATGCACCGGCCGATCCCTTCGGAAGGCACGCTGAAGACCACCGGCACAGTGGTCGGCATCTACGACATGAAGAAGATGGCGCAGGTGGTGCTCGAGACGAAGACCGAGGTCAACGGCGAGCCCTGCTTCGACACGGTCTGGTCGATCCTGTTCCGCGGCGCCGGCGGCTTCGGCGGCGCACCGCCCCCCAAGGCGGACGTCGTCAAGCGCCCCGAGGGCAAGCAGCCCGACTGGACCCACGAGGAACCCACGGCGCCCGAGCAGGCGCTTTTGTACCGCCTCTCGGGCGACCTCAACCCGCTGCATGCCGATCCCGAGTTCGCCAAGATGGTCGGGTTCTCCCAAGGCCCGATCCTGCACGGCCTGTGCACCTACGGATTCGTGGGACGCGCCGTCGTCCTGCAGGCGTGCGGCGGGGACGGGAACAAACTGAAGAACTTCCACGCTCAGTTCCGCAAGCCGGTGTGGCCGGGCGAGAGCATCCGCACGGTCGGCTACGACCTCGGAGGCGGAAAGATCGCGGTCGAGGCATTCGCCGCCGATCGTCCCGAGCCGGTGATCACCAACGCCTGGGCGGAGATTGAAAGCTAGGACCATGGCCGACGACGACAAGAACGACGACAAGAAGAGCGAACCGCCCGACGACGACTCGAAGAAGACGTCCGGGTCCGAGCCGCCCTGGAAGAAGGCCGACGACGAGAAGGCCGCGAGCAAGGCCGTGGACGACGACAAGAAGGCCGCGAGCAAGGCCGACGACGAGAAGGCCGACGACGAGAAGACCGACGACGAGAAGGCCGCGAGCAAGGCCGTGGACGACGACAAGAAGGCCGCGAGCAAGGCCGTGGCCGACGACAAGAAGGCCGCGAGCAAGGCCGTGGCCGACGACAAGAAGGCCGCGAGCAAGGCCGTGGCCGACGCCGGCGAGGGCGAGGAAGAGGAAGACGACGAGGAAGACGACGAGGAAGACGAGAAGCCTGCTCCTCGCAAGTCCGCCAAGAAGAAGGCCACTTCATCGAAGGGCGCTTCCGCCAGGTCCGGCGGCCAGAAGAAGTCCTCGAAGGCGGCCGCCGCGCGCCGTCCGGAAAAGCCTCCCCGCCAGCGTCCCGAGCCGGAGGGCGGAGAGGGCGCGCTCCCCGACTGGGCGCCCTGGGCCGTCCTGATCGGCCTGCTCGCGATCGGCCTCCTCGGTGCACTCGGCGTTTTCACTCCGAAGCCCACCGGGCCCACCGCGGCCGACGTCGCGCCCTCCGCGACCGATGTGGCGAATCCAATGGCGCCACCCCCCGGTTCACCGAGCGGAACCGCGCCCCGCCAGCGGCTGCTGCTCAAGCCGAACATGATCAAGCAGCTGCCGAAGCCCCCGACGCGCTAGACGCCGACAATGAACCGGATCCCGAGAGCGGCGCGCGCAGCGCTGGTGCCGCTGCTGATCTGGGTCGGCGGCTCGATGGGCTGCGTCGTCACGACGTTCGAAGGCCCTTCCGAGCCGCCGCGCGTGGCTCCCGAGCCGCTGCCTCCCGGAGCCGCAGCCCACGCCGACGAGCCCAGCGAAATCGCGGCAAGCCACATCCTCATCCAGTTCAAGGGCGCGCTGCACGCCGGCCCGGACATCACCCGCAGCAAAGCCGAAGCTCGCGCCCTGGCCGCGAAAGTGCTCGCCAAGGCGCGCACCGGCGATGACTTCGGCAAGCTCGCCGCGAAGTACTCCGACGAGCCCGACGCGGCCGCACGCGGCGGCAGCCTGGGCCATTTCAGCCGCGACATGATGGTGCAGGAGTTCTCCGACGCGGCCTTCAAGCTGAAGATCGGACAGATCTCCGGCATCGTGGAAACGCCGTTCGGCTTCCACATAATCAAGCGGACCGAGTAGCTGCGAGCGGCGCCCGGCCCCGCTCGCGGCGTCCGGTTGCCCCACGCGCGATTCTGCTGCGTCCGGAGCCCGCGGTGGTCGACGCTCAGCCGCGCAGGAGGTGCTTGGCGATGACCATGCGTTGCACCTGGCTCGTGCCCTCGCCGATCTCGCAGATCTTCACGTCGCGCAGGTGGCGTTCCACGTCGAACTCGCGTGTGTAGCCATAGCCGCCGTGGATCTGCAGTGCGTCGTTGCAGGCCTTGGTCGCCGCTTCGCTCGCGAACAGCTTCGCCATCGCCGCTTCGCGCGAGTACGGCTCGCCCCGATCGCACAGCATCGCCGCGCGCTGGATCAGAAGCTCGGAGGCGTCCAGCGTCGTCGCCGCGTCAGCCAGCATCCACTGGATCGCCTGGTACTCGGCGATCGGCTTGCCGAAGGTCTGACGGTCCTTCGCGTAGCCGAGCGCCATACCGAACGCGCCGCGTCCGAGCCCGAGCGCCATGGCCGCAATCGAGATGCGCCCGCGATCGAGGATGCTCATGGTGTTGTAGAAGCCCTGATCCACGTCGCCCAGCCGCTGCGAATCGGGAACGCGCACATTCTCCAGCGTCAGTTCCACCGTGTCGCTGGAGCGGCAGCCGTACTTTTCCAGCTTCTTGCTGGCGGAAAAGCCTTTCGTGCCCCGGTCGACGATGAACGCGGTGATCCCGCGCTGGGCAGGCACGTCCTTGTTGCTGCGCGCCAGTACGATGCAGAAACCGCCCACCGAGCCCTGCGTGATGAACATCTTGGTACCGTTCAGCACCCAGTCGTCGCCGTCGCGCACGGCCGTCGTCTTCATCGCCGCGCTGTCGGAGCCGGAGCCCGGCTCGGTCAGCGCCCAGGCCGCCAGCCACTCGCCGCTCGCCGCCTTCGGCAGGTACCTCCGCTTCTGTTCGTCGTTGCCGAACGCGAGAATGTGACCCGTCCCGAGACCGTTGTGGCTCGCCACGGTGAGCGCCAACGAGCCGTCCACCCGTGCGCACTCCTCCACGCAGATCGCGTAGGCCAGCGTGTCCATCCCGGCGCCCCCGTATTCTTCCGGGATGCGGATGCCGAGCAGGCCGAGCTCAGCCAGCTTCGGCACGATTTCCTGAGGGAAGTGCTCCTCGGCGTCCCATTTCCTCGCCTTGGGGCGCACCTCGCGCTCGCAGAATTCGCGCACGCTCTGGCGCAGGATCTGGTACTGCTCGTCTAGCTCGAAGTCCACGCGTTCATCCTCTCTCGCGGGTCCGCACCGGAGATAGCACGTCTGATGTCGATTTCGCGCGACAACCCGGCCTGCCCTGACGGCTACCGGTTGAACCAATCCCGCGCTCTGGACCCTACTTGCCGCCCGCGGTTTCGATGAGCTGCTTGAGCCGCGCCAGCTTCTGGTCCTTGTCGAGGCTCACCTTCTTCGCGTCCTCGGCGGATTGTCCGGAGTCGAGCGCGTATTCCTCGTCGCCCACGCCGAAGACGCGCGCGCCCTTGCGACCGGCCACCCACTCGATGCGCGGGCTGGACTCGTCGGCACGCCGGGCAAACGTCACCATGTCGTACAGCTGCTTCTTCAGCGTCCTGGCGCCGTCGAGCTTCCCGAGCGTCTTCATCACGTCCTTCGCCGACGCCTCGTCCGGCCTCACGATCACGAAATCGCGCCAGCGCTTGTCGTCGCTCTTGTAGAAGCCCTCGGCGCCGGGCCCGACTCCCTTCACGTCGAGGACGTCCTTCGCGTCGTAGGCGATACCCTGGCTGACGCGCTCGGCGGACGGCAACGCCGAGGCTGCCGGAGGGAGCGACTTGTCGCCTGGAAGCTGCTCGCCGAGCTGCTTGGCGAAGGACGGCAGAAGGCTGTCGCTGCTCTTCTTCACCTGGTCCGGCGCCTCGTTCTCGTTCACGTAGCTGATCTCGGCGACGTACTCACCGCGCCACACGTAGGCGATACCCGTGCCCAGCGCGGCGGCGCCGCCGGCGTGGAGCTTGCTCGGCGCGTTCTCGGCCGGGTCGCTGTCGGCCACCACGCGCTTGGTGTAGAAGCCGAACGCGCCATCGCGGCTGCCGAAGCGCGAGAGGTTCACGGTCACGGTGCCGGGCGAGCCCTTGCCGTCGATGTAGCGGAGCGTGACGACGCGCTTCAGGCCGTAGCTCTTGTAGACCTCGCACTCGCCGTCGAAGAGCTCCGTGCAGACCTTGTCGAGCCCTTCCTTCGCCTTGGCGCCGTAGGTGCGGGTCTCCCCGTTGGGGTCGACACAGTAGCCGGCCACCGTGCGTGGAAAGAACGCGGCGGAGATCTTGTCGCTGACGGTACCGCCGCCCCCGAGACAGGCCCCGGGCTTCGAGCTCTGGATCGGCGGCGGCGCGGCGCCGTGCTCGGCGGCCAGCTTGTCCTTCTTCGAGTGGCAGGCGACGAACAGGGACAGTGACATCCCGACGAACAGCGGCGTGCGGATCCTCATCTGGGCAGCTCCGTGGACTTCCGGTCCGCAATAGACCGCCCGCGCTGGCCGGGCAATCGCGCGCTGGGAGCTCCGTGCGGTGTAGCAAAATGGCACACTTTTGTGACATTTTGCTACACCCTTCGTTTGGCTGGACTTCCGCTCAGGCACCGCCCGACCGGCCCCAGCTCCGCAACGATTACATAGCGATGCAATCCTTACCGCGTGGCTCGCTTGCGGGCCCTCGAAATCACGGGGAAAATCACTCTGCATCGGCCCGCAGCCACGGCACAGGGCTTGCTCCTTGGCCCCGTCGGGATCCCTGCGCCCATGAGCCGAAGCCTATCCACACTCCATCGTCCGTGCCGCCGCCAGAAGGGCGCCCAGCGCGGCTTCTCGCTGATCGAGCTGGTCGTGGTCGTCATCATCATCGCCATCCTGGCGGTGATTGCCATTCCCTCGATCACGCGCCGCATGCGCGACCGGCGCACGGCCCAGGCCGCCGAGAAGGTCAGCAATATCTTTTGCGGCGGCCGCATGCGGGCAATGGGGCGCGGCGCCGCCGTGCTGGTGCGCTTCGACGCCAGCACCAACCCCGAGGGCAGCCTGACGGTGCAGGAAGCGGTGCGCGGCAGCGCGGTGACCGACGCCAACTGCAAGCGGCTGCCGTCCGCGAGCTGCACGCTCACCGACTGGACGACGCCGGTGGGCAACACCGTGGCCGGCAATGTCCTGGTGTCGAGCTTCGCGCCGCCCGCCCAGGGCCAGTATCTGGACACCTACATTACGCTCCAGGGCGACGCGGCGCACGCCGGCGCGCAACAACAGATGGACCTGTGCTTCACACCGCTCGGGCGCGCGTTCGTCCGCTACAACCAGACCGGCACCTTCACGCCGCTCGCGGGCGTGCCGGTCGCCGAGGTGTACCGCAAGACCGGCTCGGCCATCTCGGGGCTTGTCCGCACCGTGATGATCCTGCCCAACGGCAGCACGCGCCTCGGCACGGCGAAGGTGGCGCCATGACCGCCCGGCGGATCCAGCATGCCCGGGCGCGCGGCTACACCGTGGTGGAGCTGATGATGGCGCTGACGATCCTGGCGATCGGCGTCTCCGGCATCATCGCCATGGAGAAGGTCACGGTCGCCGCCAACCAGCACGCCAAGTCGCTCGCCGTCGCCTCGCGCATCGCGGAGGCGTGGCAGGAGCAGCTCGCAGCCGACGCCGCGCAGTGGAACCACCCCTCGGAAAAGCAGAACAAGCGCGATCTCGACAGCGACACCACCTGGCTCAAGCTGGTCGACTCCAATCCAGGCAAGTGGGTGCGGCCGCAGTGGAGTACGGCGCGGCAGTTCGGAGCCGCGTTCGACGCACTGGGCAACCCCATCAGCGAGAGCGGCGCGAGCGGCACGGGCGGGGCCGGCGCCACGCTGTCGCAGGCCGTATTCTGCGCCAACATCCGGCTCGACTGGCTCTACCCGGACACCGCCGGCAACGGCCTGATCCGCGCCCAGGTGCGGGTCTTCTGGGTTCGCGAGGGCATGGGCGGCACCGTGAACGGCAAGTCGGTCTGCGATCCGGGCGCCAGTCCCACCAACATCGGCCAGGCCGTGACCCGATACCACTTCGTCTACCAGACCGCTGCGGTGAAGCAGCAGACGGCCATCTGATGCTCCGCTCCTCCTTCCCTCGTTCACGCGCCTGGCGCTCTGGCTTCACGCTGGTGGAGCTGATGGTCGCGATCACGGGCGGACTAATCGTGTCGATCGTGGTGTTCGAGCTGGCGAAGGACGCTTCGCGTTTCTACAAGAGCGAGACGCGCACCGCCGACGCCACGCTGGCCGGCATGGTCGGCTTCGAACGGCTGCAGAACGACATCGCCCGGGCGAGCTTCATGGCGTCACCCAACGTGCGGCGCGACCCGTCGATATGTGGCAATCCGGTCGGCGATGCCAGCTGGCCGACGGAGCTCAAGCACATGGCCGGCCTGCGCATCGGCAGCTCGCCGACCAACACCATGCTCAAGGCCAACGGTCTCGCGCCGGACAGCATCACGCTCGCCGGCAGCTTCTCCTCCGTGGAGGAGTTTCCGATCTGGGGCGTGACGAACAGCGGCTCGACCTACATCGTCGCATTGCAGACGAAGATCGGTCCGCTGGCGCGCATGGGGTACGACGCCAGCAAGACGCAGCTGCAGATCCTGTCGTCCGTGTTCGGAGTGGGCCGGGCACTGCGCATCGTCGACCGTTCGGGCAAGGCCCAGTACGGTACCATCTCGGCCGTCAAAGCCTCGCCGCCCCAGGTCATCCTCAGCCACAAGCCCACGCTGCGCCTGCGCACCACGTCCAGCACCATCTGCGGCATCCGCGCCAACGAGACCGGGTACGTCAACGTGGTCAACTTCGTCAAGTACGAGGTCAAGAGCCTAAAGGGCACAGCCGCCTACGCGCCCATCTACTCGGACGCCGGCGCGACGCCCTGGGACGCGGACCGCGCCGAGCTGGTCCGCTCCGAGGTCGACACCTCGGGGCAGGCCATCCCGAACACCGATGAAGTCGTCGCGGAGTACACCGTGAACCTGAAGTTCGGGCTCAGCGTCGTCAGCGGAACGATCCTCAACCAGACCGATCCGACCCTGACCACGCTGGTGCCGGGCGACACGTCGAACATCCTCAAGTACGCGGGCGACACCATCGGCATTACCTCGCAGACCTACGGCCCACAGCGCGTGCGCGCCGTGCGCGTGCGGCTGAGCGTGCGCTCGCGCGAGGCGGACCGCTCGGCCAATATCACGGCCGGCGGCGCGATCGCCCCCGGGCTCTACCGCGTCGGGCTCGGCGCCAACGGCACCGCGCCCTTCGCCCGCGTCCGCACGCTGCAGGCGGATGTCTCGCTGCCGAACCAGATGGGGACGCTGTGGAACTGACACGGCATAGGGCACGGCGCGGCGAGCGCGGCGCGGCGGTGTTCATCGTCGTGATGGTGATCGTGCTCCTGACGGCCATCGGTCTCGTCGCCGCGCGCAGCGCCAGCCTCGTCGACGAGGCCTCGGGCTACGGGCGCCAGGCGCTGCAGACCTACTACCTCACGGACTACGCCGGGCGCGTGGCCACCACCGAGCTCGGCAGCAAGCCCCAGACGTATCTCGACCTGATGCGCAAAGGCGCGGAGGCGTGCCCGTCCAACAAGCTGGTAGCCCCCGTGACCACGGGCGCGCCCATCCCTTGTTACAAGCTGTTCATGAACGAGCTCGCTAGCCGCGTCTCGGACAACTACAGCGGCCAGACGCTTCTCGACACCCAGACCACGACCGCCCCGGGCAGCCTGGGAGCGCCGCTGTCCAGCGGCGCCGACATGCTCAACGGCGTGTTCATGGTCGAGATGATCGAGGCCTACAAGGCAGATCCGAAAGCGAAGTCCGACGTGGGCGGTGGCGCCAACTCGTTCTTCGATGTGCAGGTGACGCTGACGGCCTTCGGCCAGATCCGCTCGATGCCCAGCACCGGCGTCAACACCGACCCGTGGTGTGCGCCAAAGACCGGCGTCTCCAGTAGCGCCAGCGTGCAGGCAGTGCGCGCACACGTGACCCTGCCGAACATCCCCGCGCAGTAGAGGGAGAAGAGACCATGCACCCTCATAGATTCCTTCAGCGTTTCCCGAGGCCCCCCGGGCTCCTGGTCGCCGCGCTAGCAGCCGCCGGCGTGCTGGGTCTGTCCAGCCTGGCCCGGGCGCAGACGGACGTGAATCCGCCGCTGCCCAACGTGATGCTGCTCGTCGATACGTCGGGCTCGATGGAGTACAAGTCCTCCAGCTCCGACTACCCCACCTGCGACCCGACGGGCGCGGCGCCGAGCGAGAAGAGCCGGTGGATCGACCTTCTGGACGTGCTCACCGGTTCCGTCCAGGACTATCGCTGCTACTCGGAAAGCCGGAGCTCGCTGGCGTTCAAGCAGGAGTACTCGCTCGGCTCGACGCTTCCGTACGACCTCGACTACATGAACCCCTACCACCGCCCGCTGAGCGGCACCTGCACCCCCGGTCCTGGGGTGCTTCCCTCGCCCAACGCCTACACCTTCCCGAGCGGCGCGATCCACTACCACCCCTACGACAACCTGACCGGCAGCTGCTCGAACTTCTCCCAGGCCAGCGACGGACTGCTCGACTCGTTCCAGACGCGGGTGCGCTTCGGCCTGATGACGTTCGACACGCTGCCCGACCCGGGCACCGGCGTCAGCGGCACCTCGCCCGACTACCCGAGCGGCGTGCGCGGCACCTGGAGCTACTTCCTGGGCCAGCCGCACCAGGGCAAGCCGACGGGCTGCAACACGCTGTCGAGCCAGGAGGTCGGCGCGCGCAATGCCGCAGCCCCTCCCTGGGAAGGCCGTATGGTGGCGTTCGGTGACCCGAACGCCTCGGGCAGCGCCGTCACAACCAGGAACGAACAGATCCAGCAGATCCTGCTCGCGTCACGCCCCTACGGCGCCACACCCATCGCCGGCATGCTCGACGACGCGAGGGATTTCTTCCGGAACGACCATTCCAAGGATCCGGTCGATACCAGCAAGGACTTCGGGCCCTACAACGACCCGTACGTGGCCGGCGGCTGCCGCAAGAACTTCGTCGTCCTGCTCAGCGATGGCGAGCCGAACATGGACCTCAGGCCGTACTGCGACGCTTCCGGCACTCCGGCGGGCCAGTGCCCCTACAAGGACAAGCCGGAAGAAGTCTCCTCCGACCTGGCCAACGCGGCAGATCCGAACAAGCGCATCGACACCTTCGTGATCGGTTTTGCCGTCTCGAAGGTCAAGGTAGGTGGCTCCGCCACTCCGGTCGACTGCAAGCAGCTCACGCAGGCCGACCTCGACCCGAACCAGTCGAGTGGCAGCCTGTGCTCGCAATATCCGGACAATTCCGCGCTGCAGGCCTGCTGCACGCTGAGCCGCGTCGCCTACAACGGCGGCACGGACCACGCGTACTTCGCCGACAATCTGGATGAGCTGCGCCAGGCGATGAGCGCCGTGCTCTCGCAGATCGCCACCAGCACGACCAGCCGCACGCTGCCCGTGTTCGCCAGCAACAGCAACGTACGCGACGCTTTCGCCGGCTCGTACCGCTTCTACAGCTCCTTCCAGCCGCAGACGTTCGACCTGTGGACGGGCGTACTCGAGCGCCAGCGCTATATCTGCAAGAAGGACGCCAGCACGGGCCAGATCAATCCGGTCGCGCAGACCATCGATCCGTCCAAGGGTGACGACTTCGTCGCCAACGTGAACTCCGCTCCCAAGTCGCGCGCGCTCTACTCGGTGATTGCCGACCTGAACGTCGGCATGCGTTACTCGCAGCGCTCCATCCGCCCGGAGCTGACCAGCGACCCGGACGGCGTGGGTCAGTACGGCGGCGCCAGCATCGGCAAGGACGCGCCGCTCGCTTTCAACGGCGACGTGCCGCCTGCGGCGATGAGCATCGACAGCAGCACCTGCGCGGGCATGACCGCTGCGCAGTGTCGCGACAAGTACATGAAGTGGGAGGTCGGTCTCGACAACGGTACCTCCTACACGCGCTGCAAGAACGTGGGCACGTCCGACTGCAACGTGGTCGGCGATATCTACCACTCCACGCCGCGTCTGGTAGGGCGCCCAGGCGAGTTCCTGCGCGACGAGAGCTACCAGGTTTTCGCCGAGAAGCAGGCGACCCGGCCATTGGTGCTGTACACGTCCACGAACGACGGCTTCCTGCACGCCTTCAAGGTCGCGCCCGGCGACCCCAAGGACACCGACAAGGTCGACAAGAAGGAAAATAACGAACTCTGGGCCTTCATGCCGCCGGCGGTGCTGCCCGAGGTTCCGTCGCAGTATCCGGGTACGCACCTGCCGCTGCTCGACGGCGCGCCAGTGATCAAGGACGTGGTGTCGATGAAGAACAGCACCGGCAAGATGGTGCTGGAACGCACGCAGGCCGGGGCGCGCAGTGGCGGCACGACGTGGCGCACCATCCTGGTGCAGGGTTTCGGCGCGACCCGCGGCGGCTACTTCGCGATGGACGTGACCGACCCGGTTCCCGACGCGACGCACGACCCGAAATTCCTGTGGCAGCTGACGACCGACAGCGCCGGCAATCCGCTGTTCGGAACCAAGAGCGGCACGCCGCTCATCACGACGGTGTTCTTCGATCCCGACGGCAGCGGCGCGCGCGAGGTTCCGGTGGCCGTGCTGCCCGGCGGTGACGGACCGGGTCCGACGGGCGCCAAGTGCAAGCGTGGGGATCCGACTCCGACGCACGTGGACAAGGACTATCCGCCGCGCTCGCAGATCAACTGCTATCCGGCCGCGGCGGGGCCCGCTCGTTCGCTGACCATCGTGCGACTGGACACCGGCGAGATCATCCGCACCTTCCGGCGAAGCACCGCGGATGCGCCTGCCGGGCTTTCATCGCGCGTGATCGCGTCGCCGCTGGACTCGCCCATTACGGGAACGCCGGTCGCGTTCCCCGGCGACACCGGCAGCATCGCCGATCGCGTCTTCGTGGGTGACCGCGACGGCACGCTGTGGCGGGTCGACCTGTCTTCCACGAAACCGGACAACTGGAGCATGAAGCTGTTCTTCGACCCGTATTCGAACAAGTCGTATTCCGGCACGACGAAACCGTTCGAAGCAGGGCAGCCCATCGATACCGCGCCCGTGCTGTCGCTCGACGCACGCAACAACGTGACCGTCGCCTTCTCCACTGGCGATCAGGACGTCCTGACCGCGCCACCGGAGATGACCAACTACGTCGTGTCACTCACCGAGCAGCTGGATACGACCGGAACGGCCTATGACTCCAAGGCCGACTGGTACACCACGCTCAGCGGTGGCGAGCGCGTGGCCGGCCCCATCACACTGTTCAACGGCGTGCTCTATTTCTCGACCTTCCAGCCGACACCGGCGGGCAGCTCTGCCGTGTGCAGCGCCGGCACGAGCAAGGTGTGGGGCGTGGACTACATCCTGCCGAAGACCTCTTCCAAGCTGTCCGACGGCGGCAAGGAACGCCTGCCAGAAAATCCGGGCGCGGCGTCGCTGAACTACGTCCAGTACATCGACAACTCCAGCTCGCTCTTGTCGAGCAATGCGGTCATCTTCGGTGTGGGCGTGGCGCAGCTGCCCACCTGCATCGACGAGGCATCGGTCACCGATCCCTATTTCGGCACGGGCACCCACACCTCGGTCACGAGCGCCAATCCCGGCAAATTCCAGCTGGTGATGGAGACCGGCAACAGCGGCACGTCGGTGCCGGGCGGCAAGTCGAAGGTCCTGACCATCGATCTGCCCACGCCTCCCAGCACGCCGCACATCGATTCGTGGGCAGCCATCACCGAATAGTGTCGCGCACCCTCGAAATGGGCGCCCTGGCGTTCGCCCTGGCGGCCGCGCCGGGCTGCCGCGCCAAGCAAGAGGTCGTGGCGGGCGGGCAACCGTCCGCCTCCGCTGCGGCCTCGGCACGTCCACCGGTCGACCACCTGGAACCGGGCGAGCTGACACCGGGCAAGGCCGTGGTGTTCGGGATGCGGGTGCCGCGCAGTATGTCGGTCGACCGGCGCTACCCGGACGCGGCGCATATCAGCGGCAGCGTGACCCCGGAATCCGTCGCCAACTACGTGCGCAAGCGCGTCGCTGTGTCACGCGTGGAGATCGGGGCGGCCCGCACGGTGTTTCCGGCAGTGAAGATCAAGGGCGGCGACCCGCAGAAGACGTACCGTATCGAGGTGATCGCCTCGCCGGGCCGCACCAAGCTGGTCATCCGCGACACCACGAAGCCGCCGATGACGCGCGGGCTCTCCGAAGCCGAGCGCTGGAAGCGCGCCGGACTCACCCCCGAAGGCAAGCCCCTCGACCCGAAGCATCTGCAGTAGGAGCCCGGGCTAGGGACTAGCACCGTTTGTCTGGGGCGCAGCAGCGCCCCCTCGGCTTCGCCGAGCCTCCCCCTCGACCGCTCCGCGGTCGGCTAGCCCCTCGATTCAAGAGAATCGAGCGGCTAGTCCCGCGTT
>Ga0114931_10000644_pt1 | contig 43140 bp, 33 predicted proteins | sample 2SBtaG_FD_89579 | JGI IMG/M metagenome (GOLD analysis project Ga0114931, IMG submission 89579) | Deep subsurface microbial communities from Kolumbo volcano to uncover new lineages of life (NeLLi) - 2SBTROV14_V59a metaG | ecosystem: Environmental > Aquatic > Marine > Volcanic | place: Kolumbo... | reverse complement strand
GTATTTCAGGCTAAGCATTAGTAACATTAACTTGAGAGGTTACATTAACATGATCAAAGTTATACCGCGCGTTTTGCGAATAACTTTGAATTAAAAATATAGGAACTATTAGTGTTATAACTAATAATAAAACCCATACTTTTTCATCAATTCTCTCAAAAAGTTCTTTTTTCATTGTTTTTAGCCTGAAATCTCTGCGTAAAAATAATATGTTGTTGAAGCTGCTGTTACATCATCTGCTACAATTAATTGAAAGTCTGCTGAACTTCCATCAAATGCTGTTTGATCTTGATTTAATGGTGTTGCATAAACAAGATTTGATCCATCATGCATTAGTACTTCTGGATACATTGCACTTGACTGATCTTCTCTTGCATCGCTAACAAAGGTGCTTGTAGCATTACATGTATTTGCAGGCATAGTTCTACCTGCTGTAACAATTTCTGGATGTATTGACTCATTAAATGTACTTCTAATACTATCAATATTTCCTCCTGCCATACCAAGAGCTGTTTCTTCTGTTCCTACTGTAGCAATTGTTGTACAATTAATTGAAGACCAAGTAATTGAAGATGCTCTACTTACATAAATTTCACCAGTAATTCCAGCGGCAGAGAGAGTCCAATCAAATATTGTATTGCCAGCTGAATCATCAAGAGTTAATGCACCAGTTATATTTCCTAAGTATGCTTTCCAGTTATTGTTCTGCTGAACTGCATTTAATACTAGTGTTGTTATTGTTCCTCCATCGTCCGTTCTATTGCTAGGACTTGCAGAGGCACCTGAGTCAGTTACATTATATGTAATTGAGGTGCCAGTAGGGTCTGCGTTTACAAACACAACCATTAACGCTCCTATTGCGAGCATTAACAAAAGTACTTGCAGCACTCCTTTTTTTATTCTTCTTGATTTTTTCATTTTTTGGCTCTCTCCATTATATTTATTTTTTGATTACTAATGAATGTGATTTGTTTTCTTTTTCTTTGATTTGTATTCCTTCTTTTTTTTAAAAAAAAAATAAAAAAATAAAAAAATATTTTTACTGCAACTCCACGTAAAAATAGTATGGTGTTGCTGCTTCGTTACCTACCTTGCCGTTCTCTCCAACTAATAGTTGAAAATCCCATGTCTGACTGTTGAAACCAACGCTTGAGTTAAGCAATGTTGAATAGACAATATTTGGTCCATCCGACAATAATGCTTGGTGGAAGTCCGTAGTTTGGGCTCCCGTATCGTCATATGCGTTTGTTCCGTAACATCCAGATAGAGATACTGAACCGACGTCAAAGTCTGGGGCTATTCCTGAGAAAGTGTTGTTAACACTATCAGGATCATCCGTTGTTTGACCTAGGTAAGTCTCTTCGACAGATACATTAGCATTGCTAGCGCATGCAATTGATGACCAAGTAACAGCGTTACTTCGACTTGCATAAACTTCTCCTGACGGCGTTGAAACATTCCAATCGTAGAAGTTGTTTCCTGCACTGTCTGCCAATATAAGTGTTCCTGTTACGTTTCCGTAATAACCTTGCCAAGATGTTGTGACTGCTGTTGCGTTTATTTCAAGCTCGGTAACATTACCTGCTTGTGCATTTATAGCGGATGGTGTAACTGTCGCATTATACCTTGTACTATTTACTTGATATGTTTCGTCTACTCCAAACGGTTCTGCTGAAACAAACACAGCTGCTAAAGCACTCACAATTAGCAAAGCTATTATTGCTTTCCTAAATTCACTCATATTTTTTCCTCCCTCCATTTTACTTTATTATCAACTAAGAGTTAAAATTTCAACTCTTAACCACCTTCACCTCCTGAAATTATTCCAAAAGGATCATAAATTGAATAATATCTAGAAACTGATTTTTGAACTGCTTCTTTTTCTATTAATGAGAATTTTATTTTTCTTGATGCACCCATAACAGTTATGTTTGTGTCTTTGTATTCTTTTTTTGGCGCATTATCTTTTTTTATTACTGATAATTTTATTTCTTGAGTAGAACTTAAATCTAAAAATATTCCATTAATACTCTCTAAGTTTTCTTCTAATATTGCTGTTGCTTTTTCTAGGTATGGTTGCCAGGTTTCATTTTCATAAAACCATATGCTTAGAAGTATTTTTTTATGTACATTTAATGATAGTTGTTTTTTTTCTACAAAATTTCTTGATGTTACTATTATATATGATGAGTTTCCTGCTATTGAATATAGTACTCTTGGAAGGCCTTTGTCTCTGTTACTTATTCTCTCGCTTTTTACAAGTCCTGCTAATTCAAGAAATCTTAATGATTGACTTACGTTTGATACAGAAGTATTGCAGCCCTGAGCCAGCTCGAGTGGAGATTTGCTTCCTGTAGAAAGTAGTTTTAGCAAATCCCATTTCGCGGCTGTAAATAATGTCTCTTTTTCCATTTCAGTTCAACTGCAATCAGATCGTTGAGAAAATACCACCCTCCTCGTCGACCAGTATACATTTTTGTATAACCAGAACCGACAGAACCAACTGCGACTCCCAGTATACTTTTTTGTATTCTAATTCCTCCCTGTCATAACATCTATTTAAATCTTTCGATTAATTACAATAAAACAATAATTTATGCCCTTGTGTAATTACTTTAATTCAGAAATACAATAATTAATAAAATTCTATAAAACACAAAACACAACAATTCAATAAAAACAATAATTAAGTAAAAACAGTAATTAAATAAAAACTGAATTAAAAGATTAAACAGCTTTAAACAGGCAAATTTGCATAAAGAAGAAAAAAATAACCACAATAAAAAAACAAAAAAATAGCATTTATGTCGTACTAAGCAAAGCGAACACAGTGTCTGTGCATGCGTCAACAAAGCGTAACTTGTTTAAGATATTTCTACGTAGAAATAATATTCATTAGGCGTCTGAGATGTTTCATCTTCAGGAACAATCATTTGAAAGTCAAACGCACTATTATCATATCCAGCTAATGAATTCTCAATAATACCTGCAAAGACCATGTTTTCATTCGCATCTTCTAATAATACTTCTTGGAAATCAGCGTTTTCATCCACTACTTGTTGGGCATCATTAATATATGTTGCAATTGCCCTACAACTACTTGCAATTATTTGTTGAGTTCCAACATAGAATTCTTGGTGTATAGTATCATTAAATGTATTATTAATACTATCTGCACTAGTTGTGTTAATATTTAGGAATGCTTCCTCTTTACCAAGAGAAGTGTTATCTGCACAAGTTACTGTTGACCAATCTACAGTCTCATTTCTAGTCACATATACTTCTCCAGATATGATTGCTAGATTCCAGTCATATATTGTATTTTTATTTGCATCATCCAAAGATATAATTCCTGTAACATTACCTACATATGCTTTCCATTTCTGTGTTTGGAATGTTCCATTTAAGACCATCGTCGTGAAACTACCACCTGCCGTTACTAATGAAGATGCTGCAGTCGGAGCAATAGTGTCAGTTACATTATATGTAAAATTGGCTCCTGTAGGTTGCCCAGATGCAAATCCTGCGATGGAGAGTATTAAAATCAGAACTGATGCAAATATAGCTACATCTACTAAGTTTTGTCTAGCATTTTTCTTTTTAGTAGCTAACATCATTTGATTTTTCCTCCCCGAAGCATTTTCTTTTTGTTAATCCTATCCAGAACTGTCCATATTGTTTTAGGACTCTTTCCAAGCATTCTTGCAATTTTCTTCTGAGAATAGCCTCTTTGAACTAGCTCAAAACACAATGATTCAAGTATCGAAAAGTCCCGAATAGATAGAATCCTTGAATCTACGTAAACAGCTTCAGAAGCCAAAATTCTTGAAGAGAAAGGAGTGTGATTTTTTACTAAATTATATTCTGTCCAAATTGTTCTTGGATCTCTTGAAAGTATTTTTGCAATTTCTGAAAATTTTAGGTTCTTGTTTTCGTGAAAATATTTTACTAGAGCTTTTAGAGGACTGATGTTTTGTGAGAATACAGCAAGTGGCACCGCTAATGATTCAATTTCTTTGTAATTAGTTGTATCATATTTATTTACAAACTCTGTTAAGAATGATTGAGAGTCAGAGTTTTCTCTAATTAAATCAGTAGATATTTCAAATTCAAAACTAAATTCAGGACTTTTCATTCAAATTATATCTTAATTTGTAAGGCAATATTTTTAAATTTTGTTATTTTATTAAAAAAAGAACTTAATATGTAGGAATAATAAGTTATAAATAAAAATTATTGCTAAAAATAAAACTTAATATGTAAGAATATTAAAAAATATTAAAATGTCACTTTTGAATCAGAAAGATTTATATATTATCAACAGAGAACTAAAACCTATGAGGGAAGGGGCTTTGAAAAATATGCTAGGATATAAATTCCTGTTTGTACTTCTTATAATAATATTATCTGTAACAATTGTAAGTGCAGATACAAGAGTTATTTCAAATTCTGCAGATTGGAAAGATGTCTACTCATCATTATTATATGCAAACCTAAAAGGAGAATCAAGTTATTTTCTAACTAGTCCACAACACGCAACAATTATTCCCTTTGCAATACCAAAAGACGTAGATGGAATTGAAATAATTACATCAAGATCAGAACCTTATGCAGCTGGTTATAAATCATTATTAGAAATAGATGGATACACAAACGTTGATGAAATAAGAGCAACAAATATTAATTTAGAATTAGCAAACAGATTAGACACAATCACAAAGTTCATAGTTTTAGACGACTCTTATGGATATAATGCAATGTCTGTTGCACCGCTTGCAGCTCTTGGCAAATATTATGTTTTGTTTGCTGATAGAAGAAATATAAATCAAATTAGTAATTTTTTAGGAGATAGAACAGTGACTGAACTTATAATATATGGTCAAGTTGACAGAGAAGTAAAAAGTGCTTTGGAACAATTCAATCCTGAAACAATAAATACAGGAGATAGATTTGATAATAATATTGAAATAGTAAAAAAATATCAAGAAATACATCAAATAGTATATGGTGAACCAAGAAAACAAGCAATTCTGAGTAATGGAGAATTTATTGAGGCAAGTTTAATGTCTGGAGCAGATCCTGTTATTTTCATAGGGTTTTCCAATGTTCCAGACCAAGTAAAAGAATATATTTCTTCAAGTCCTTTAGAAGTTGGAACTCTTGTAGGAAACGAATTAATTGGAACAGCAACTTTTATTAGAAGACAAACAGGTCTTAGTGTATTTGTAAAATTTGGACAAGGTTCAAGAACACCAACTGGAGCTATTGCGCAAGTTGAAGATTTAGATAGATTCCCAATACCACGATATAATCTTAATTTAGCAGTTGTTTCAGCTGTAATTAATACTGCAACAAATAAACTGGAAGTAACATATCAAAATAAAGCTCCTGTAGCAACATATTTACAAGCATTATCCTTATTATTAAGAGATGATACAGACACATATAATGTTCCTGTAGGTTCTGACCCTATTTTCATAGATGCAAATTATTTCAAAACAATAACATATGATTTAGAAGATGAAGATGGAAACCAAATTAATCCAACAGGAGAAGAAATAAGTGCTCAAATTACAAGTATTTATGGTGAATCGCCTAAGTCTTTAGATCAAACACTTATTGCAAACGCATCAGTAAGCAGAGTTAGTGTGCTAGATGATACAAATATTGATATTATAGATGTTGTTTATCAAAAATCAGGAAGTAAATTTATTGTAACAATAGAAAACACAGGAACAGTTCCAACATATGTATCTGTAGAACTTCTAGATATATATGTTAATGGTGAATATTTAATTTTTAGTTCTGAAGAAATTGTAAAAATTGATGCTGGAAAAAGTAAAAAAATAAAAATAGCTACAACAATGGAAGAAGAAGATATTCCTGAAAACCCAGAAATTGTTGTCAGAGCAAATTATGGTCAAAGAGAAAACGCTCTTACAAAGAGCAAACAGGCAACATTTGAATTCAAATATGCTTCACTTAATATTACTTACTTAGTTGCAATAGGACTTGTTATAATCTTATTACTATTAATCTTCTTAAGGAAGAAATGTAAGAACTGTGGATACAAAAATGTTCTAGGTAAGAAATATTGCAAAAAGTGTAAGCACAAATTGTGAATAATAAGAACTTTTTTCTTTAGATTTTTCATATTAATATAAATATTCTTACATCGTCAGAATATAAGTAAAAAAATAAGCATAAAAATAAGTAAATTTAAATAGTAGTTATGTCCTTATTCTTTAAACATGGAATTGCGCAGGAAACTTTACACCAGAGGATCTTCTTATGAAACCACCATTCCTGCGCCCATTTTATTCTCAACAGACTTAGATAAAAAACAAGAAGTCGTATTCAGATTCGATAAAAAAACTAACAGATGGTACCTAGAAGTAGAACAATCATCTAAACGAAAGAAGAAAAAACAAAGATAAAATGGAAAAAGATATTAGTCAAAAAAAATTGTACACAATCTCAGGATTATCCTTAGTATTAATTATTGTACTAGCAGGATTTTCATTTTTTCTAGCACCTCCTGCTACAGATAAAATCACAGGGTGGTCTACAAGTAAAGTTTATGTTTTAAGCACTCCTCCCACAAATTGCACAACATATCTTGGAACAGGGCTTAATTTCGTTTCTTTCTTTTGCGAATTAGGTTATTATCCTATTAATGAAACTTTGAAAGACATAAATAACAATACAATTGAATATTATGCTATTTGGTCTTATAACCCGAATAATCCTGATGATCCTTGGGATATATCCAATCCTTCATTACCAAATTACACTGTTCAAGAATTATCAACAATTGATAGATACCACGGTTACTGGATAAAGATGAATAGCGCAAATACATATTTTACAACGGGATACAAATTTCCAGACACTTCAACACCTCTAAGAGCTGGATGGAATTTAATAGGATATCCTTCTGGTGTTGCTAAAGACATAAATGAATCATTACAAACAATAAATACCTCTTTTACAGAACTACACTCATACAATTCTGGAAGTTGGCTGATTTTTAACAATGAAACAGGTGGAAACATATCTATTATGGAACCAATGAAAGCTTACTGGATTAATATGAGCATTAACGATACATGGTACGTTGACTGGTAAATATGAAACAAACAATAAATAAACAAAAAAGAGAAATAAACAAAATTATTACCTTAGTTTTTTCTCTAATTATTTTCTTTGTACTAGCTGGGCAGATATCCATTGCGGTACCCCCATTACCTACAGAATTCTATGGTCATGTCCAGCTATTTAATAATCCTGCAGCAACAGGAATGCAAGTTAAAGCATACGACCCTAATGGAGAACTATGCGGGACATTTACTGTTTCTGAAGAGGGTTATTATGGCTCTATGACTTGCAAAGGAAGAGATACTTCTGGAGAAGGGGATGGTCCTGATCAAGATGATGAAATTATTTTTAAGATTGGAACATATGTTGCATCTACCTTAACAGGAGATACAGCGTCCACTCTTGAAAGTGTTTACTATGATGCAGGTTCATTTCAATATGTCAATTTAGTTTCTCCCCCTCTAGTTTGTGGAGATGGATATTGTGATAGTTATGAAAGTTGTTTATCTTGTAGTTTTGATTGTGGAGGCTGTCCTGATAATTCTGGTGGCAGTGGTTCTGGAGGCGGAGGCTCTGGTAGCGGAGGCGGAGCAGGTAGTGGAGGAACAGTAGGAAGTGGTGGCCAATTACAAGATACTATTGGAATAAAACCTCCATCTGTAAGCGATGAAGACAAAGAATGCCAGGAAATATGGATATGTTCTGATTGGAGTTCTTGCCATGATAATGGAACTAGAGCTAGAGAATGTGTTGATTCAAATAATTGCAATTCAACAAATGATTTACCAGATTTATTTGAATACTGTATTATAGAAATAGACAATGAAACACAAGTTATTCCTACACCTCCTCAAAAACCAAGAAAAGAATTGCCTGCACTTGTTAGTACCTGTACTCAAAGACTAGATTTTTTTAGTTTTCCTTCCTTAATTTTTGTTGTTTTATTTTTAACAATTCTGGCTGGAACATATGGCAGATTAGGAAGTAAATTAAATAAAATAAGAAAAGATGAATCTTTATCAGATATTAAAAAACTTGAAAAGGAATTTCATATAAAAAAAGAGAGTTATATTTTTGCAACAGTAATTTCGATTATGGCAATAATAGTTTATTTTTATCATTATTTCTTTTTTATGTGCAAAGATAAATATATTCAACATTTATGGCTGCTAGGTTTGTTTGTTATACTTTCACCTATAATTATAAATATAATTACTGAATTTTTAAAATATAAAGAAGATGTTAAATTATTAAAATTAAAATTACTTAAAGATTCTCATTATCAGCACTTCAAAAAATTACTTGAAATTACTAATCATCGTTTAATGGATATGGAAGAAAGAATAATTAAATATATAGATTATTTAGAAGAGCATGATAATTTTCATTATATTCTTAGACAATCACCTGAAATTTATAGCATTTTTAGAGATTTAAATAAACTTTTTATATTGTATAAAGAAGAAAAAGAAACGTACGATTTAGAAAAAGATCTTTTGGAAAATATCAATCAATTGTCTAATGACCCTTCATATGAAGAAGTGACAACAAAACATCCTGAACTGCAAGATTTGAAAACAGATATGATTTTATTATACAAAGTTTATGAATCTAAACAAGAATTATATGATGAATTGTATAAAATAGAGCAAGAATATGAAGCGTCATTAAATATGACAAATTCTAACAATGAAGATAAAAACAAAGAAGATAATAGTACAAGAAGTGGTTCTGAAAGCAAAGATAGTTCTGATAGTTCTGATAGTTCTGATTCTTTTTTAGAAGAAGAAAGTAAAAATGAGAAGTTGCCTACTTCTCAAGAAACAAAACCTCCAAAAGGAGAAATATCATAAGAAAGTCACGATTTTCTGAAATATCAAGATACGAGTCTTATCTACCTGTTAAAACAAACAGTATTACTTCGTTTAGTTCGCATAATAAATTATTTATAAGACGACAAACATTCTTTTATAGGTGCTAGCAATATATCTTACTATCAAAATATCGAAATATTTATATATTAATATAGCAATTTGGTATCTTGTATACGTATTTCAGGTTTCTAGGAAACCGATGCATCGACCATGGAAAGAAAACAATTAAACATACGTTTGAAAGAAGAGCTTCATACAAAAGCCAAAGTTACTGCTATTCTAAAAGGTGAAACTTTAAACGACTATATTGAAGCCGCAATTAAAGCCGCATTAGAGAAAGATAGACAAAAAACTAGAACAAAAATCAAAAAAACAATAGACCAATGAATAAAACAATAAAAAATTGGAAAGAGAACAAAATTAACAAACTCTTGTTAATTTTCATAATAATATTAATGTGCACACAATTATCTAATGCATTAACATTCCAACAAACAGGAGATCATTCTCTTGAAGAGCAAGAAACTTTAACTATTCAACTTATTACAGAAGAATCAGTATCAGCAGTGAATTTCACAAAAAATCAAGGATTTGGCACAATTACACAAATAAATAATGAAACTGCAGAATTTACCTGGACTCCTCAAAGTGGAGATGCAGGAACATACACCATTAATTTTACGGCAACAGACCTTAATAGTTCAATAACAAGAACATCAATAATAAATGTATCAGAAGAAACAAACGCTCCTAAAATACTAACTAAAACACAAAATTCAACAAGCTTTAATTCAATAGTAACAATCGAAGTAACAACAGATATTGCAGCAACATGTAAATATGGCTTAGGAGATGCAAGTTATGCAAATCTTGAATACACACTATACCAAAAAAACACAGAAAAAACAATGCATTCAGGTTCAACTCCTACATTAAGTCAAGGAGAACACACAATTTATGTTAAATGCAAAAGTGAAAACAACAAGATAATGCAAGAAAGCCAAAAAATAGGAATAACAGTAAATCTAAAACCAACTGCTTCAATATCTTTAAGTCCAAGTCCACCATTAAAAGATGAGATGGCAAAAGTTAGCTTGACCTTATCAGAAGAATTAATTGATGAACCAGAATTAAAATATTATTTTGACGATGATCAAACAAGAAATCCCATAACTCTTGTAGGATCAGGAACACATTGGGAAGGATATATTATCATTAGAGCAACAGATAAAGAGAGAATAGGAGCATTTGAGTTCAAGGGAATAGATAAATCCAATGTAGAAGGAACAGAAATAACAAACGGAAAAATATTCATAGTTGATTCAAAATTTCCTGCTCAAGTAAGAAGTGCAAAAGCAACACTTCAAGAGCATAGTGTCAAACTTGAATGGAACTATGATGACCAAGAAGCGGATAACATAGAAGAATACCGAATTTACAGAAGAGAAAAATCAGGCGGTACAGATTATGTTGATTTCTTTAAATCAACTGATAAAACATACTATTATGACGAAGATGTAAAATATAATGAAGCTTATTACTATAAAATTTCAGCAGTAGATAAAGCAGGAAATGAAGGACCATTATCTCAAGAAATATATCTTACATTTTCTCCAAAATTAGATGATGAGCATGATGAAGTAGAACTCGCAACAGAAACAAAGAAAAAATTGAGTTCAGATTTGACTTACGAATTAGAAATAAAAAGTGCAATAATAGAAAAAGCACTAATTGATGTAACAGAAATAGAAAGCAGAATTAGCAAAACTATTGGTAAAAACAACATAGACGCAATTCAAAGTACAGGTGTGCTGGCTTTAATTAAATCACAAAAGAGTAAATTAGAACAATTGCAAAAAGAATTTTTAGATATAGCAAATCAAGATTTAACACCAACAGAATTCAAAACAAAAACAAACACTATTCTTGCAAAGGTAGGTGAAGAAATAAAAAACACTCCTACAGATATTAGTGTAAAAGATTCATCAGAATATCAAGAATTAGTCGATGATTCAAAAACTGAAGAATTAATAAGATTATATTTATCAAAAGAAAAAAGTGAATTAGATGAATCATCAATAAATAAAATAGTAAAAGAAAACAAAAAAATTCAGGATGCAATAACTATAAACTCTAGAATAATTCAATCAGAAATAAGCTACCCAGAATATAAAGAATCTTGGATAACAATTATTAAAGACATTTCATCAACAAATTCAATTGATAACGTAGCAATTTTAGAAAGTATTCCTGAATCAGTTTCAGATTCAATTGATAAAATAATATTTGGAGAAAAACCAACAATTTATGTAGGAGAAAGAATGGTTTCTTGGAAAGAAGACAGTCTTATAAAGAAAACTTTGGTTTATGCATTCAAAAAAGATTCGCCAAATTTGATTGATTCAAAAAATGTTAAAACAGTTGTAGCAACATTCACAGACGATAAAGGTTCTAATTTAATAACGGGATTTGCAAGTAAAGAAGATTCAGATTCTTCAAGTTCAAGTCCTTTTTGGATTCCTGTAATTGCAGGAATAATTATAATCACAGGATTAGTTGCATATTATTTTTATTCATCAGAAGATAAACACATAGATTATCATGGAGGTTTATCAACTAAATTAATCCAAATTAGAAGAAATAAAGAAAACAAAACAAGTATTTTGCCTAAAGAAAAACTAAGTAATAAAGATATTCACAAAAAATTAGTTTTAGATAATTTTACGTTAAGAGAAGATGCGCCAAAAACGCATAATTCTGCTGTTGAAAATACAATTATTTCAAATAAAGAGCTGCCTATTAATGAAGAAAATTTTAATAACAGAGATTATGAGGAAGAAGTTAACAAAATGGAGCATTTCAAAAAAGAATTTGAAAAAGAATTCAAAGAACAACAACTACCTCATGAAATGAAAAATCCTTTAAGAGATGATTCAGAAGAATATTATGATGAAAATCAAAATAATCTTGATAGATACAAAGAATATGAAAGAAGAAGATCTCTTAGAAACATTCAACCTAAAGAAACAAATACCAAAGACTTTAACATACAAGAAGGTAAAACAATTTTAAGAGAAGGAAATCAGGCAGATGTTGTAGATTCTGAAATAGAAGATGCATTTGAACGTTTAAGTAAATTAAAAGACGAATGGGAATATTCACCGGATATGTCTATAGATAGATTGCATTCTCTTCAGAAAAAAACTTCAATGATGAGAAATGTGTTGGATGATATTGAAGAGAAGAATCTTGAAGCATACACCGATAATGCTAAAAGAGCTCTTAAAGAAGCTTTAAGGTTTATGAATAAGAAAGAACAAGAGCACATGATGAAGGTTATTGAAAAAAGAAGTATACTTGATAAAAAAGTTCCAGAACAAAATGCGTTCGTATTAAAAGATGGTGTTAAATTAAGAAGTTTAAGAGATTTAAAAGATCATTTGACATTTATGCAAGATGATGTATACAAATATCATGTTAATAATACAAAGAATGATTTCTATAACTGGACAAGAGATATATTGTTGCAAAATAAAATTGCTTCAGATATTTTAGATATAAGCAAAAAAGATGATTTGTATGAGTATTTATCCAGATTATAATTTATCCAGATTATAATTTATCCAGATTATAATTTATCCAGATTATAATTTATCCAGATTATAAATCCAAAATGCATCTAAAATTAATATATACTTTCATAAAAGAAAAAGAAAAATTATTCAGCTATTCTTATGGAACAGTTGCTGTGAATCTTACAGTTCCAGTACATACTCCAAATGGATTAGGAGGAACATATAGTTGCCAGTAAGTCAATTGAGTTATAGGCGTTGTATCATCTGTTTGTCTTAATACTGTTGTATTCATTATTTGGCCTGTTGCTGCAAGAGCAGTTTTAGTTGCCCAATCAGCATTTACATCAGTTGCATATTTTTGATGTTCTACTGAAATATTATCACCTAAAGCACAAACCAAACCTAATCCGTCTCCTTCTGCGGCACCATAACCTAATACTGATAAGTTAATGTCCATGTTTCCAAAGTTTGTAACTGTTGCAGTTATGTTTGCAGATGTATCACCAACAGACAAGTTACCATAATCAATTAAGTCAGTAACATTAAGAGCATATAGTGCGCTTAAATAAGTTGTATTGTCTAAACTATCCGTAAAATTATAATTATCTATAACTGAAACATTACAACTCCAGGTTCCATTGTTAGCAAAATATTCCACTTCAAATTGACAAGTATAATTTGCTAAATATTCTCCATCGTTTGCTGTCTGATTACAAGTTATATTTGTATAGTGTTCATTACCATCATCATTTTGATCTGATGAATTCAAATAGTAGTAAAAGGTAGCATTTACATTTACAAGATCATTATAACCATTAAAATCTCTAATTGTTGCGTTACAAATAAGAGTTTTTGTGCTACCTGCAGATAATGTAAAATTATCTGCTGCTCCGTCAATTGTTAAATTGAGTATTTCAGGATAAGCATTAGTAATGTTAACTCTGGTTGTAACATTTACATGGTCATAATTGTACTGTGCGTTTACTCCTGCCACACCCATTATTATTCCAAATAGTGAGAATAGGAGAAATGTTGCTACAATACTACTACTATTGTTTGACATAGTCTATCCTCCTATCTCCACGTAAAAGTAATACGTTGTAATTGCTTGAGTTACATCGTCCGCAACAATGAATTGGAAATCAACTGTGCTGTTGTAGTTGAAAGCAGCTGTTCCTTGATTTAGAGGAGATGTATATATCAAGTCGTTTCCACTTGCAAACAAAACTTCTTGGAAGAATGCTGATGATTGGTTTTGTTTTGTGTCATTGACAAAAGTTGCTGTTGCTCTACACGAGTTTGCAACCATTGTACGTCCTGCAGTTACAATTGCATTATGAGTGGTTTCATTAAATGTATTGTTAATATTATCAAGACTTGAACCAGAAAAACCAATTACTGAATCCTCAGTATCAATTAAAGTTACATTTGAACAGTTTATTACAGACCAATCTATGCTGTTTGCTCTTGAAGCGTATACTTCACCTGCAACTTCTGATGCACCCATTGCCCATTGAAATATTGTGTACCCATCACCATCATCTAATGTTAATGCACCACTTATATTTCCCACGTAAGCCTTCCATTTATCGTTTTGCTGAACAACATCTAGTACTACTGTATTTATTGTTCCACCAGGGTTAGTTAAGCTTCCTGGAGAATACACAGGGCTTGATTCAGTGACATTACTAGTGATGGAAGCTCCAGCAGGATCAGCATTTGTAAGGTGAGAGTACATAATAACTATGAAAGAACACAGTATTAGTAATGAAAGACACATCTTTACAAAGTTCGAGGAAAACTTAACTTTCAAATCCTTACTGGAGTTTTTTGTTTTCATTTGATCACATCTTTGTTGTTATTTCCATCATTTTAATAAAAAAAATAAAAAAAGGAAAGTTGTCTTTTCTTATTCGATTTCAATCCAGAAAAAATATTCTGTGACCGCATCGTTACCTGCCGAACCATCTTCTGCTACTAGCAATTGGAAGTCGTGTTCTGCACTATCAAAACCAACCAGGCTTGCCCTTATACCATCTGTATCATCTTCAAGGATTGATGTAAAAATCATTGTGCCGTTTGTATCTGATGTTAACAGTACAGCCGGGAAGTCTCCGTGTTGTCCTACATTGTTTACAAAAGTATAGGTTGTTGGACATCCTGTAAGGGTGGTTGTTCCTGTGTAAAACGTGTTGTGGTCAGTATAATTGTACGTTAGGTTAATTGCGTCATCGTCTTCAGGTGTGATGTTGTAAAATGCATTCCACTCAGCCAGGTATGTTGCATTGTCTGTTGGCGCACATTCTACTGTTGTCCAAGTAATAGTCTGATTAACTGAAGCATAAACTTCACCCTGAGGTTCTGCTGCACTCCAATCATAGAATCTATTTCCTTGAGCATCTTCTAATATAATGGTACCTGACACATTACCGTAGTAACCCTGCCATCTCTTTGTCTGGGATACACCCGTGATTAGGAGTTCTGTTACGTTACCCGCTTCTGCATTTACTGAGCTTGCATTATACAAACTTAAGTTTGCAGTTTCCGTTTGGATTACAGTTACGTTTTCTGCACCCAATGGAACGTTGTTTTCAGCAAATACTATTGCAGCAAGCATTGCTAATATTGATATTGATGCAAGCAATAGCACGTAATTTCTATTTTTCATTACTATTCACCTCTTTTTTTCCTCGGTTTTCGATTGTCAATTTATCGTCTAAGAATTTTGACCAAATTTTGGGCAAACATCCTAAACTAGTGTATTAATATGTATACTGATATATAAATATTTCGTTTGGTATATGGTTAACCACAATAAAAGCTCATTTATAAATATGAAGTGTCAGAATTCTTTAAATGAGCAAAAAAAGCCTAAAATAGCTTTAAAAAAGAAAAAGAAGCCTAAAAATAAGATTCAGTAACAAAATTAATAAAATATAAGCAGAACATCAATAAGATTTTAATTTTTCAATAAGATCTTTTCTCGAGGAACAAAATAAAATATGTTCAGCTAATTTTTCAGAACCAAAAACATACTTAATCCACAAAGAGAAATCATTTCTAGTCTCAGAAACATGATGTCTGAATGTTTCATCATCCATCCTAGGAAGATAATACAATAATTCTTGAATAGAATGAACACTCTGACCAGACTTAAGATGAAAAGCTTTCTCCTCAGGACACTTAGTATTAAACATCTTAAATCTGTTAGCAGAACCCACAAGTTTTTGAAGCTCCTCTATTTTAAGCTCGACCTGCTGTTCTTTTTCTATCAAATACATTTCTGCAGAATCAAGTTCTTTTTTTCTCATCATCCACTGAGCTTCAAGTTCATTTAATTCCTTGACTTTTTTCCTATATTTAGCCTCAACATCGTTTTCATGCAAGAAAAATTCATGCCCCGTCTTAACAGAATCATGATACTCTTTCATTTTACCAATAAGTTCTTTTGAATTAAAAGTGTGCATTTCAGAATCGTGCTTTGAAAAGATATTACCAAGTCTTGAGAAAAAAGAGTGTTCTTTATAAACCGCATCGTCGTCAATATTTATTTTAGGAATATTTTCCTCAACGACAGGTTCGTGCTTAGGTTCTATCTTTGTGAATCTTTCTTCTTGATGATTTGCTATTTCATCAGGAATTCTTTTCATGTCAATAAAGTCTTTCTTTTCAACAACATTAGAGGACTTCACACACTTATCTTTTGAAGCTAATTTATCAAGAACAGTATCCGGTAATTTACCCGGCACTTTATTACCTGTCGCATCGTCTTGCTCTGCAACGTCCTTACCTCTAGAAAATAATCCCATTTTCTCCCCTTTTTAACATATATAAATGAATTAGTTTATTTATAAACTTTTTGCAAATAAACCTAATTTTTACTCGACACACTCATTTCTTAAAGAATTTCTTAAACCTATATTTATCTAATATTAATATAAACATCAAGCCCACAACTACAATTAATGAATTTATTAGTCCAACATTATAAGATGTAACTCTGAATTCTTTTTCTGCCACAGCAGGTTCTGTTTGTCCTGGATAAGATAACTCAACTATTAATTTGTAATTTCCTTTTACTAAAGTATTCACACTGATTGAATCGATAAACTCCTTTTGCGTATCTATGACGAGTTTTTTGTCAAATTTATCAACAACTAAATTTTTTTCATCAAGTATTGTATATGTAAGAGTTACTGGCACAAAACTTCTTGTACCAAAATTAATCATAGTGATTTTTGTCATCAAAGAATTTCAGAAATTAATTAGTTGATTGATTATGTCTATAATTACGTCGAAAAGTGCTGTTTCTTCTGGTTCCTTAATTTCTTTAGGTTCTTCTATTCTAATACATTCCCTTATAGCATCCGGCATGTCTTTTTTTGTACCGCACTCATTTAACTCAGTACATTCTCTAGTCATTCTTCCTTCTAAAGAACATTCAGACCAAGATGTGCAGTTCCAATCCTCTTCACACTTAGTTGCACCTACAGATACACTTGGTGCTTCTGATTTTACTCCACCACCGCCACTCCTTGCTAAAACTAATGATGTGCCTGTGTCTTCTTCAGGAGCGTCTTCAGGAACATAGTATGTTGCAAATTTTGATAGATGGTATGTCCAAATAAATATGTGTGATCCATCATCAATATAACATGCGTCACCAGGATTAATGTTTGTAGGATTTGTTTCACTATTACATATTGTTGAGACTTGTGTTAATTCATTGCCCTTATTAGCATAAGCAACATTTTTTCCGGATTTGTTCTCAAGAGTAATCTTTATAGGTTTTGAGAAATTCAAAGATAAATCGTTTCCTGCTTCAAATACAAAATCTACGTAAGCATATGAACTTCCAATAACAGAATAAGTTGCATTAGGATTAAGATATTCTATCGTCGGTAATAAAAATACGCCGTTCCAGTTTTCTCCGCCATCAATTACTGTGTTTTCAGGAATAAATAAAGAATGGTTTTGGTTAGATTCAAGTTCTCTTATTAAGGTAAGATTGTTTGTAGTATTAATTATATTTTCATCATCAGTTAGCGCTTCCATGTTCATGACTACAACATCTGTAGATTTTGTGTGCTTAGAAATAAACACTGAATTAATTGAACCTATATTTGTGCTATTAACAAAGACTTCTTTAGTATCATTCACAACATTAACTTGTCCAAAAGAGTCATAAGTAGCAAGTGCTTCTGCCATTGAAACAGTTAAATAAAAATTCTTTGTAAGGTTAGAACCATTTTTTGTCAATGTCGCAGTTAGAACTACGGATCTGATCATACTTGCATTTCTAGTTACTTCTCCCATATCAAGGTAGTCGGTCCTAATGTATGCAGTTCTGTTCTCAGTATAATTACAATATCCGCTATTATTATCATAGCAACCATTATGGGTGATAGATAAGAAGTCTAATTCATACATTCTATTTGTTACATCGCTTTTTAAACAAATTATGTTATCACTTAATATTAGATTTGGAAACAAATTTGAAGAATGATCACAGAATTCACCTTCAGGATCTAGTTCTGTTTCACCATCAAAGACTGCAGAAACACAACTTCCGCAAGCTATTTCCATGTCGTTGAAATAAATTGCTTCTTCATCACCAGCTGGATAAGGATTATAACTCCTATCAATATATACACCTGTTTCAATTTGATCAGTAAAAAAGTTTGAATAATTCAAAACCACATATGTGCTGTTCTTATAATCATCATTTATTACAGAAATGTCAGAGGAACTCCAATTTATGAAGACATCTTGATATTGACTTAACCGAGGAGGAAGGTAAACAGAACCTCGAATCTCTTCAACTAACATATTTCCGTTTAATATAAGCGCATTAGTAAGTTCTTGTTTAACTGTCGACAGTTCAAGAATATCTGTGCTTGAAGTTCCAATGACTGTGAAATTAAATTGAGTGGTAACACTCTGCGCATCCCTATAAATTAATGCTGTGATTGATACATTTTTTGTTTCATTGCTAAAATATACATTTCCCTCGTTGTCAATTATTGATTCGTTTGAGGATGTCCAATTTATAATAGTATAATTAAGACCGCTTCTTGAAAGATTAAGATTTTCTGTAATATTTGAGGCATTTGCATTGGAAGATTTGATTACATCAAATGTTAACCAGTTCAAGGTATTATTCACAGCAATTTCATCCGTTTCTTCTTCTGCTACAACTGTTACAACACCAAGAGGCGAACTTTTAATTGCAGCATCAGCTAAACCAACCAGTGCTGTAAGTCTCACGTTTGTATCTACATCTTTTCTGGTGATCTTTCCGTTATTAGTTAATGTTGTTGAATCATTTGTAAGCCAACTAATTGACGTTTCTCCAAAACCTTTTTTTATTAAACTCAAATCTAATTTTGCAAAACCTTCATCTAGTCCTAAAGGAATATTAGCACCCATTACTGATTCATAATTGATTAGATCATTCATAGTTCTAATTTGATCATCATATAGAATGGATGTTTTATCAGTTGATTCAAACCAAGGCGAAAAATAAACATCTTCACTCACATCATCACCTTCACCTTCACCCATATTATCAGGACCATAAATGTCACCCCAGTAATTGTATTTAGCAAAGACAGTTCCATTTCCTTCGTTGTTAATTCCGAAAAGAGTGTTTCCGGTAATTCTGCAATGCGAAATGTTAACTAGTTCAATTTGAGTTCCAAAAATAACATGAATTCCTGTAGCACCGCCACCAATAGTTAAATTTGTAATTGAAACATTGCCTTGGTAGACACTAATTATTGTTGTGCCAGGATAATAGTATAGCAATGAATCTGAACCAATTAAAGAAATATTTTTTTCAATAATTATTCTTTCATTATATGAGCTGTTTTTTAAAACAATATCATCGTTGTTTGACGCTGTTTCCAAAGCATTTTGTATTGTATTAAGATGGTTGTTTGTAGTGTTCCAACTCATATCTAAGTAAAATATGTTTGAATCCCCAAAATCTGGTGTGGCATCACTTTCTGATGCATAGAATATATTTATGGAATCTTCTAGACATTATTTGTGCTTCAAAATCAACCCAATGATCTCCGTCCTCTGTGTAATTATTATCTTTGTCGGAATCGTATCTTGCCCAAGTCACAATTTTTGGATCTGTCCAATTAATTACGTTCTTTGATGTTCTTATTTGTAAGAATTTTGAAATAGAATCTTCTTCTATTGATAACAAATAGTATGTTTGATTAAAGTACAAAATATCTGGTACATCTTGTGTGTTTGATGATGAAATAGTTTTTACCAAGGAGAATTCAGGATTAATTGAAGGTGACGCAGAATATATTGAAATGTTATTTGAGTCGACTGTAATAAAATATAGAGTGTTGTTAGCGTAGTAAATCTTTGATTCATTTGAAGAAGAGATTAAAGTATTATTAGATCCGTAGTGAGTTGTGTTCCACGTTGAAAGATAAGATCCTGTACTGTTTTTTCCCAAAACATAAATCCAAGTATTATCTGTTGTTACTTCAATATTTTCATACATTGCGTTTGGTATCGCTGGGTCGTTTTCTCCTGCAAAACCTTCTGTAAATAAGTACGGTCCGCTCCATTCACCGTATTCATTTGAGTAATAGTAAATGGATGCGTCAGGAGAGGATATGTCACCTGATGCAAACAAAAACAGTTTGTTTTGGAAAACTAATGATTTTATATTTCTTTGAGTAAACCCATTTGCTCTAGTGTTTGTAGAAATACTTAATGCGCTTTCTTCCGCATCACCTAAGTTGCCTAAATCGCTAACATGTCTATAATATATAGTATAATTATCAGCGTCAGGATTGTAGGAAACATTTCTAATAGCAGGCCCTGTTTTGTCAGCTTTTGTATACATAACCCAATAATTGTTACTATAATATGACACCGCAGGACTTCTTTCGTAAGTTGTAGCTGATGTTAAAAGCTGAGGGTTACTAACGTGAATTAAATCAGCTAAAACAAAAGATGAAAACGCAATTGCGATTACAAAAATCATAATAAAATTTATTCCTAAACGAACATTTGAAGAATTATTTTTTATTGCTTTTTGGTTTAAATTATAAATTTTTGCCATACCAACTTTTCTGCAAGATACTTTTCCAGCACCTTCTAGTTTTGCAAGAGCAATTCTTACAGCAGATCTGGGTTTTTTTGTTAAAGTTACGAGATCAGTAATCGTTAATCCGTTGTAAGAATTATTCTCTATAAAATTGTATACAATTTCCTCTTCCGAATTCAAGCTCTTTTTCTTGGTCATTTGTATTTATTGTTTACAATGTTGTAAACAACATTAAACACAACACTAAATCATAGGATTATAGAAATAAAAATCATTGGTTGTGATTTTAAACTAAATATTTATCTATAGTTTCAAAACTAATCGCTAAATATTTAAACTTCAAAGGATAATTAAGTTTATTATTACAACTTTTAGGATATTTTATAAATGCAACTGAGCAAAAACGAAAAAAAAATCTTGAAGATTCTATTAGATAATTCTAGAACTACAGACTCAGATATTGCAAATCAACTTGATATTTCGAGTCAGGCCGTAGGCAAAATAAGGAAAAAATTAGAATCAAATATAATCGAATCATATACTGTAAATCTTAAGTATGCAAAATTGGGAATAAGTATTTTTGCAATAGCTATCGCAAAGCTTACAAAAGAAGGTCTTGATAAAGGCCAACTGGAAGTAGAACACGAATTCCTAAAAAACCCCCACATCATAAACATATATAGAATTCCAAAACAAAGTTCGACACATATTATTTTTTATGGCTTTAAAGATCTTGAAGAACTAGATAATTTCTTTTATTCTCCTAAAGTTAGAGAGTGGCTGCACCAATATATTGAGACACAAGAACTATACACTTTTTCTCATAATAGTCTACTAAAAAATAGTCCGAATCAACTATACCAAAAAGCGATTGATGATTTAGGTGTTAAAAAATCTGATAATGTTTTCAAAGAATTGGATATATTCAAAAAACGTTCTGAAAAACTGAGAAAATGATTAAGAATTTACTCTTAAAAAAAAGAGAACTGATGAAAAAAGGTATTATTAATTACAACACCATTGAAGACTCTACAAACCTGTTCTATAAAGCTTTTGAAACAGCTCCTTCATCCATGGTGCTTGTTCAATACGTTAAGAACAAACCTTTAATAAAAAAAGTAAATAAAACTTTTACTGAATACTATGGTTACAAAGAAAAAGAAGTTGTAAATAAAACCCCTAGCACCTTAAAATCAAATAAATGTAGTAGAGATGTATACAATAACCTGTGGAGATGCGTTCTGGACCCAAAAATAGGTTTTTGGAAAGGAGAAATAATTAACAAAAGAAAAGATGGAAGTTTTATAGATGTGATCTTATCAATTAGTACAATATTTAACAACAATAAACCAGTGTATTTTATCGCAAACCATGAAGATATTACTGCAAGAAAAGAATCTGAGAGACTGCTTAAACTAAAAAATGAGGAGTTAGAAAATTCTAGAACTGCTACAGTAAATATGATGGAGGACTTAAGTCATAGTAATGCAGAATTAAAAAAAATGGATCAAGTTAAAACGGATTTCTTAAATATTGTATCACATGAATTAAAAACACCTTTGACTGCAATATCAGCATATTTAGAGATATTAGACGATGATCATAAAGGACTAACTAAGCAACAAATGCATTGTTTGCGAGCAATTAGCAGAAACGGAAAACAACTTAAGACAATTATAACAAATATATTGGAATTATCTAGAATTGAATCAGGAAGATTCGAATTAATAAATACTGTAATAGATGTTAAAGAAAAAATATCAAACGTTGTAGACAATCTTAAAGTTCTTTCTAATAAAAAAGGAATCAAATTACTTGCTGATGTGAAAAAGAATTTCAAAATAGAAACAGATGAACTAAGATTTGAAGAAATGTTAAACAATCTAATTAGTAATTCAATCAAATTTACAGATACAGGATCTGTGACTGTTAAAGCAACTAAAGAAAAAAGCAATGCATTCATTAGTGTTATTGATACGGGAGCAGGAATACCTGAAGAAAAAATAGATCATTTATTTGAAAAGTTCTTCCAAGTAGACTCTTCCATATCTAGAAAAGTAGGCGGTACTGGACTTGGATTATCTATAACCAAAAGAATTATTGAATTACAAGGCGGAAAAATATGGGTTACAAGCGAAATTGGAAAAGGTTCAGTTTTTAATTTCACACTCCCCTTAAAACCTAAAGCAAAGCGAGGTAAGAAAAAATGAAAAAAATACTATATGTAGAGGATAGTGAAGATACGGCAGAAGCAGTTCAAATAATCTTACAAGCTAAAGGATATCATGTAGAAATAGCACCGACCGGACAAAAAGGTCTATTGTTAGCAAAAAACAAAGATTTTGATTTATTTCTATTGGATGTAATGCTGCCAGATATGTCTGGTTGGGATATATACGAAAAGATTAAGGGGAAAAAAAATGCAAAATATGCATTTCTAAGTGCTATTCCAGTATCCGGTGAAAGAATTACCCAACTAAAAAAAGAAGGCGTATCAGATTATATTATGAAACCTTTTGTAAAAAACGATCTAATCCAAAGAGTGAATAAAATACTAAAATAATAATGTTTAAAAAAGAACTATAAATATGATTATACTAAAATGGCATCCTTATTAATAATAACAAATGTCGAAAATCTTCAAAATGAGATAAATCAATCTCTAAAAAATATGAAAGATAAAATAGGCATATATGTTTCATTAAATAAAACACAAAAAAGCGTTGAACAAATCTTTTCAGACAATAATATTACTACAGATAATCTTTTCTTTATTGATTGCGTTACATCAGAAAAAACAAGAGAAGATGTTTTGCATGTTAATCCGGACAAATTAGATATTCTAAGCACATCCATTAATTCATTTATTAAAGAAATTGAAGGAAGTAAATTCTTAATCATCGATGCATTATCCACATTACTTATATTTAATAGAGAAAATAATGTTGCTCAATTTGTTAAAGAATTGACAAACTATTCATCGAGACAAGGCACCGAAGTAATAGCCTTTAGCCCTGCAACACAGGGAGAGGAATTGCTCAACAAAATATTTAATTTTTTCGACAAAGTTGAAAAGAGGTGAAAATGAACAAAAATCAATACAAAGCATTGATTATACTAGTTATATTGATGCTTTTTCCAATTGTTGCAAGCGCACAACAAGCAATTAATTTAGAAATAGTTATTCCTGATAGCTATAAGAAAACAGTTAAAGGAAACAAGATATATTTCACCATTAACCTCTTAAATCTTGGTGCAAATCAACGTTTTGATGTAACTCTAAAATATGATTTACTAAATAAAAATAATGAAATATTAGCTACAAATAGCAAAACAGTAGCTATTGAAACTCAAGCATCAATTGTAGGAAATTTAGACATTCCTGATAAGCTCAGTCAAGGAGAATATTTACTTCGCGCAACAGTTTTTTATCCTGAAGGAGAATCAAAAGCAGAAACAACCATTTATATCAAAGAAAAAGAAGATATTAATCCATTCTACTATCTAATCATATTCTTTGTCGCCTTAGTTTTGCTCGGTTTAATAATAATTATTGCAAAACCAATTGTTAGCAAAATTGAATTAAGAAACAAAATTCATAAAATTGTTAAGAATAAAAACAAATAAGTCCAAAAGAAATAGATATTGATTGAATTATTAAATTAGAACACTATTTTTTTGACATAATTTCAAAGTAGTACTTACACACTTTCTTAAAATACTTTATGCAAATATTTATCCCCACAAACAATATTTTGTCCCAAGTTGGTCGTAAATTTTATACGTAAACTTATCTGATTCAAATTAGGAGGTGGGTTTATGGATAAAAACCAAATAAAAAATACAATAAAAATAACATTAATTCTAGGAATTGCGTTCTTAGCAATAATGGCTGTCGATGGAGCAGTATTTGGAACTAATTCAGCAGAAGCAGAAGAACCAGCAGTAGGCTTCTATTCACAAACAGTTCCATATGCATATGCAGACACAGATGATTGTCCAGGAGCACCAGGGGGCTGTCACTAAAAAATTTTTTATTAATTTTTATATTTCTTCATATTATTAATAATGTCTTGACAATAAGTAATTGTTTCCAAATAAGTTATCGATTCATCAGAACCTGAATAAGCATCTGAAATAAAAATTGTATTATTTATATCTGCATCAGAATATTTTTTTGATAACAATTTTTCCATTAAATCAATTGCATATGTCATGTACTTATTTGATTCATTAAATTCATTCCTACTTTTTAATATTAACGCATAATTAGAAAGACCTTTTATAGCAAGAGCTGTAGAGTTTAGATCATTTTCATAAAAATAATACTTATCCACATAATAATCAGAAATTGATTTTATTTTATCTAGAAGAATATTTTCTTTGTTTAAAATAAAAGATTCATTTGATAAACTGTATTTTTTATCAAGAATTTCATACGCAACATTCAAACCATTCATCATATTTACATGATTAATAACCACAAATTCTTCCGTATCATTTTCTTTGATGAATTTTTTATCAGATTCTTTGTAAGTAAATCTATAAACAGAACCATCTACACCAACCCCGTTTCCAATGAATTTGTCAATTGTAGAATAAATAACATCATACTCATCAGAATATTCCATTATGGGCAATATTTCTGCAAGCATATTAGACGTAAAAATTACATCTTGTCCAAAATTTCTTTTAATTCTGTCAGATTTATTTAACATAGAAACTAAACCGATTTTATCTTCATGATATCTTTTTAAATATTCATCAACACTATATTTTATAGCATTTTTAATTAAAGCCACATTTTCAAATTCATAACCTTCGTTTAGAAGTTCTATCAAAGGCACAATTCTGCTGGGTTTAAGACCTAATGATTCATTTTTGGAAACAACTAGTTTTATTAATGGATTTAAATATTTCTCTGCCACATCGCTATTTTGATAAATTGTTTTGTTCAATAAATAATCTAATCCAAATCTTGCAGCATATTTGTTCCCGCCTATCCACTTACATCTTTTTATATTAGAGCTTATTATTTTAGGAATTATTTTTGCATCTTTTTGAAATTCAAACATAGAAACATGATTTTTATCAACATTTTCAAGCAAAGAATTTTGCACATAAGGAAATATTTTTAGTTCATCAATAGTGTTGAAATATTTCTCTATTTTTTCAATTCTTGACATACCGGATATTTCAAAACTATATATGACGGAGTTTATATCAAATTCATGTTTTGAATCAACGTCGACTGCGTTTTTTGAAGCATAATAAGTAGGTTCATTGAATTCTTTTTGAATCAGTTTTGCTATACTACTTAATCTGAGTTTTTCGGCATAGTTTTCATCCAAGTAATTATTTTTTACTGAAGAATCAATATTCAAACCAGATAAAATTTCTTTTCCCTCGTTTTTTGAAGTAATCATTACACCTGCAAGTTTATTGTTGTCAATATCGCCATTTATGTATAACATCGACGGAACTAAAAGAATTGTACTTATTACGGCAGCAGCAATAACTCTTTTTTGCTTTATTGGTTTGTTTATGATTTGTTTTATGTTATAATAAGGATATTTCGGGTCTATTCTAAACAAAGAAACTCCTTTGTTAAAAGCGGATAAATCTCTTATTACACTATCTGCAGAGTCATATCTTCTGTTAGGATTTTTTTCAAGAAGTCTTAAAGTTATTACTTCAAGAGGTTTAGGTATTTTGTTGTTGTAATATCTTGGTGTTACAGGATTCTTCGTTCTTATATTAACATATAGTTTTTCGTAATCATCAGCATCAAAAGGCAGTTTTCCTGTTAAACTTTCATACATAACAACACCCATTTGCCACAAATCTGTTTTTTGGTCTGTTTTTTCACCAATCCTTGTTTATTCAGGAGACCTGTAATATGGAGTTCCTATGGTTTTATCAATAGTGGTTTCAAATCCTTTTTTGCTTAATAATTCTCTTTCTTCAGAAGCATTTATTTTTACAAGACTAAAATCTCCAAGTTTGACTAATCTTTCAAGATTTGGTTCGCCGACTTCCACCTTTATTTCATTTTCTTTGATAAATATGTTGCTGGGAGTTATATCTCGGTGAATAAATCCTTTTTTGTGTGCATAAGATAAACCATAAAGTGTTTGAGTAAATATGTTGGTTAAATCAGAAAAATCTTCTTCCTTAGAAGGTATTTTTTGTAATGTTAAGTAGTCCCTTAATGATATGTCACAATATTCCATAACAATAAATGGAACTCCGTTTTTTTCAACTGCTTGAATTATATTAAGAATATTTTTATGTTCAAGTTTTGACATAGCTGCAATTTCTCTATATATTCTTTCCATATACTCATAGCCCATTATTGATTTTAAGTTAAGTGTTTTTACAGCAACTTTTTTTGGTTTAGAAAGTCCTGTAAGAAATTGTTCTGCTAAGTATACTTTTCCCATACCTCCCGAGCCTATTATGCTTTTAATAGCAACATCATCAGATATTTTTGTTCCAATTAATTCATCTTTTTCATCAAAAGAATCTAATTCGGAATCACCCATATTACTTTATTATTGCCTTAAGTATATAAGTTTTATCCCAAACTTAAAAAAATTATCCTCTAAGAACTTAGTGAATAAAAATAATTGTGTGAAAATATCAAATATAATACTACAAACATCTTATTTTTATCCCATAAAAAAATATTTTATCCTTGATTATAAATAATTATCCAAAAATTAAAAAATGGGATAAGTGTTGCTTGGCTTATGAAGAACTTTTACTTCTCACAGTATTTACTGCAACCAAAATATCATTCGGGGCTTTAATTTCTACATCCTGGCCCGGAAAAAATGATTTATCATACCCCCAACCATAATCAACAAGTAAAGTGTTTTTTATCCCAGCATTTTTTGCAGCAATATAATCAACATCCCTGTCTCCAATAAGTATTACTTCATCGGTTGAAAAGGAGTATTTGTTAAGAATTTCTTTTATGTGTTCAGATTTAGAAAAATTTTCCTCAGGACTTTTTCTACCAATAACCATATTAAAAAAACCAAATAAACCATATTTTTTTAGTTTAGCATTTAATTCAGTTTCATAACTGGAAGACAAAATAATAAGCAAATAGCTTTTATTAAGCTCATTTAATACATTTTTTATGCCTTTGAAGGGTGGAGGATTTTTGTTTACAATTTCTTGTTTAAACAGGGTTCTTACGGCTTTAGTAACTGATTGATTTAGACCCATATTTTCAAAATACTCATTTGAATTACGGCCATAGATGCTTCTAAATTCGGAGGGAGAACTCGGAATTTTAAGAGACATCTTGGCGCAAATCTGCCTATAAGTTTCATAGACAGTCAAAAAAGAATCAACTATTACCCCATCATAATCAAGAATGATAGCTTTTACCATTTTTTCACACATAATCCACACTACCTGCATAATTTAAACGTCGTTTGCATCATCAAACTTTTTGTTCTACATCAAATTTTCTTAGTGCGAGTTCTCTTCTTGTTGGTGCGGATCTTAATTTATCTATAACATAGACAAATATTGCTTTATCATCTTTATCCAGCCTTTGACAGGAAACTATGTTTGTTATTTGGAATCCTTTTCTGAATTCTCTTGGTATGAGAAAATATTTTGTTGCCCCATTAGTACCTCTCTGACTAATGTTTGTTCTAACAAGACCATTTGTTTCTGCAATAAGGTGTATGTTTTCCAAATGACCATGCAACTCAAGATATTCCTCATAATCGGTTTGCACTTCTAACACAACACCCTTGTCACTTCTCTTAGTTTTTATTATTGAACCCATTTTTTCACATCCAGGACACTTTTTCCAGATTAATTATCCTAAAAATAAGAATATGACAAAAAAATATATATTTAACCCATATATTATGTATATTATGTATATTTTAATAAAATATTTAAAGTGCAATAAATTTACTAAGTCATGAGACGAAAAGTCATATTACATGGTCCTTCAACACTCACAATTTCTTTACCATCCTCCTGGGTAAAAAAACAAGGGGTAAAAAAAGGAGACGAAATAGACATATCCTTTGTTAATGATTGGTTAAAAATAAAATCTACAAACGAACCAAAGAAAAAAAATATCTTTATAGATATAAAAAACAATAAAAGAACTGGAAGAAGTTACATCACCTCAACATACAGACAGGGTTGGGATGAATTAAATCTTAAATTCAACGAACCTAAATATATTTCTGAAATACAATCAACAATTTCTGAACAGTTAGTGGGATTTGAAATAATAAAACAAAATGATACTTCCTGCACAATAAAAGATTTGTCCGGAATGTCAGATACAGAATTCGAAACAGCACTTAGAAGAACCTGGCTTTTAACATTAGAACTTGCAAAATCCAGTATAAACGCAATAAACAACCAAGATTCAGAATTATTAAAAAATATTCCCAGCAGAGATAGATCAATAAATAAATTCTCAAATTATTGCTTGAGATATATTAATAAAAAAGGTTACAAACAAGGAAAAAATACAGCATATTATTTTTTCATCAGACATCTTGAAGAAATAGCAGATGAATTTCATTACATGTCTCAAAGCTGCAACAAATATAAGCCACCAAAAGAAATAAAACAAATTTTTAATCAAATTCTAAAAAGCATGGAAAAATTATACGCAACATTCTATAAATACAACGACAAAATCATTGAAGAACTTTTTAAAGATACAAAAAAAATTCTTAACACTTTGTCAGAAAAACTTAATTCATCATCAAAAAATCCTGCATTAATAAATCATTTGTATAATATTTCCAGCAGAATAAGAAAAACATTATCAACAATCATCGAAATTAATATTTCTGAGTAAATAAGAAACATTTCTCAAAGCACATTTTTTATTTATGTATGCTCCTTTAAGAGTATCAACATTAAAAGAATTATTTTTAGCCATATCGAGATACAAATTAGACATAACCTGAGCTTGACTAACAACTTTTTCATCGATAGGCTCAGAATATTCTGCGAAAGACAATCTGAAATTTCTATAAAAACTAAACAAATTATTTTTTTTCAAAGATGAATTTTTCAAAGATGAATTATGCTCAGAAGTGCGAGAATGTTTATTCATAATTCTTTTTTCAAATATATTGTTCATTTCTTGTTTTTTTTGAAGAAACTTATTAATATTTTTATCAGTAATATCCTTTGTAGAACCAATAGATATCAAATGGCCATAAATATCCGTTATGTGAGAAAAATCATCCCGCCAGAAAGATTTTCTGTCTGCTTTTGAAAAATCAATATGATATAAATTGTTTGTAAATAAAGAAATAATATTGTCAGAGGATAATTCGTGATTCTTATTTAATATATAATCATTTATTTTCTCAAAGCTGTATCTGTTTAAATATACTGAATCAGATATTTCCTTTGACACATCAATGTAGTTTTTCAGGTTTTCAACTAGTCTTTTATAGTCAATTAAAATATTCCACGGAGCAGAATCCCAGAAAAAAAACTCTGAATCTTCCGAATATATTTTTGAAAGCTTATCAATATTTTTTTTTAGTTTTCTGTCGAGTAATTTTTCTTTTTTGAAAGGATAAACTAATTTTTCATAATAATCCTGCTTAATTTGCATATTTTCCTGAATAGTCAAAGCGTTTGTGTTAAGATAAACTAAATCAAACATTATTCTGTTCAACATATTATTTTTAACTACATACGCTAATTCTGCAGTTTTTTCATCTTCTTTTTTTATTCTTTTATTCAAATCGCTAAAGACATAATATAGAGAAGAAGCAGTAAGATATTCCATTAGCAGAATTTCTTTTCCGGGAAGAATATCAGGCGTTTTAGGAACAGAATTAAATTCGTTACCTTGTTCGTCACCTTGTTTTTTTGAATCTAAAAATAATTTTTTTTGTATTTCATAAGATATTTTTGCTTTCAATTCATTTTCAAATTCCATAGGCATCCAGGTTTTTCTTAGTAACGCGTATTGATAATAAGAGTTTATTGGTTCAAACAATTTTTTATCAAGAGTTACAATTGTTTTAAAATAATCTGATTGTCCTTCATAAATCAAAAGCTTTTTTCCAGGAACAAAATATTGTTTCAATAGTTTATCAGATTTATTGTACTTGCCTTGATGTATATATTTGAAAGCTGCAATTAAATCTAAATCAATAGTTGTTTCAATACCAAACTTGTTATAACCTTCCCATTTATTATCCATCATATCCCTCAATTTCAATCGAAAGCATTCTAAAGTAGTAACAAACACATTTACTTAATATATTTTGTGATATATTTATCCCAAATCGAATTTTTTTATCAAAAAAACATAGTATTGTTTATAAAAATAAAAATACACAATAATAAATCGATGACTTTTTGCGAAATATAATCAACATTTTAACAAAATTAAACAAAATGAAGGTTTTAACAGGGGTAAACAGAGAAATGAAGAAAATATTATATGTTGAGGACAATGAAGATACTGCTGACGCAGTAAAGATTATTCTTAGTTCTGAAGGATACAAAATAGAAATTGCGATGACTGGAAAAGATGGCCTGAAGAAAGCTTTGGAAAATGATTTTAACCTAATACTTTTAGACATAATGCTTCCAGATATTTCTGGATGGGAAGTATTCAAACATCTAAAAAAAAAATTAAAAACAAAATATGCGTTCTTGAGCGCAATACCTATATCTGGAGAAAGATTAAATCAAATAGGTAGAGCAGGAGTCTCCAGCTATATTATGAAACCTTTTACAAAACAAAAATTGGTTGAAGAAATAAAAGAAATATTAAGAAACGGTAAAGACAAATCTCCAAGACTAATTAGGAGCTAAGTCATATTATTTCTGTATAAAATGCCAAAGTATCAACACCAGGATCATAATCTCTAAGGAGTGCAGGAACTTTTATTTCATAATCATATTCTCCATAAGCACCCACTGTTGAATAATTCATTTTTGTTACAAATATTATATCTTCCTCATCTGATTCATCATATTGAAGATTTGTACTTATATCATCTCCAGAGTCCCAAAGAATTCCTGTTCTAAAATTAGATGTGTTTGTGGAATTAACTACAGGAACATTATCAATTATCGTGCCAGATATGTTAAAGGATTCAGTAAGTAAAGGAGTGTCTGTTCCTCCCCCCCAAACATTCTTGATTGAATCTTCGTATGTGGTTGTATTTAAAACAACATCTAAATTAGTGAAATCATTACCCGTCGGACTACCCAAAGTGTTTCTTCCAAGAGCTTTTAAATCAGTAAAGGAAAATGAACTGTCAGCATCTGCAAAATAAACGTTAACTTCTACATCCGAACCAGATGAATTAAAAAACTGATACAAGGACTCGTTGTTTGAAGAAGCCAACACTATTTGCTTAGAAAAATTACCATAGAAATAATTATACAAACTAACATGTAATGAATTGTTAATTTTGTTATTTGATTCATCAGATTCATTAACCGTATCTAGAGAATCTATAATAACAAATATGTTATTTGCACCAACACCTAAATTAAATGTTGCGTTAACTGTATACATTTCTCCTATTGTCAGATTAGGAATTGTTCTATTTTGATCTATTTGATAACCACCAAGATTAGGGTCTCCCTTCCAAAACTCAACAATAAATGATTCGTTATTATCAGTAAGTCCTATATTTGTTATGTTGGCAAAAACTGTTTGCTCTAACCCTTCAACTAATTCTCCCCCACTAAACCAAATATAATCAGTTTGGGTTGTTAAATCAGGACCAGTAACATTTACTGAAAAATTAAAAGAAGCAAAACCTGAATTTCCTTCTGTATCAAAACAAAGCACATTCCATTCGTGAACGCCCATACCTACATAAATATTGGTAAATGAATTAGAAACATTATTGTCAGGATTCAAGTCTGAAGTTTTATCATTAAATGAACCTTCTTCATCAATATAAAATGTGCAATTGTCCAAGTTAATATCATAAGGAGTGTATTCAAAATTTATTTCTCCAACACCAAACTCGGTTAAATCAGGAGGAGATGTTAAAGTTACATTTGGAGGAGTTATATCTGGAATTATTTCAAAAATAGAATAATCAGATGCAGATGAAAAATTTGATTTAGTAGCAACTGATATGGCTGTATAATTTCCATAATTTTGTCCTAAAGTGCTCCATGACCAAAATATTTCTCCATCAGGACCTGTACCAGACGTGGTGCTTGCTATATAATCCTCAAATACTCCTGTCACAGCTGCTTGAGCAACACCAACATAACTCGTAACATCTAAATCATCTAATGCAACATCATTTTGCCAAGTACTACCAGTTGAACCAACGGTTACTCTGAATCGAGGTTTTATAGCACCAGAATATTCAGATAAAGCTATTACTCCGTTATACCACGTGTTACCCTTATTTCCAGTCATTGTCCAAACATCATTATTCCAGGACCCATTATAAATATCTAAAGATAAATTAGTATCTGTATTTGTTCCAAGTAACATATGATACCAAAAATCAAGAGATGCCGTATAGTTTTCTGCATCAACTACAGGACCTTCAATAATGAAAACATCCCCTACAGTTACAGGAGTCGATGATTCTGTATACATATACCATCCGGTTGCAGTTCCTAATGTATGGTCTACATCTGGACCTGTTCCTGTTGAAACTGTTCCTCCCTGATCACGCGTCCAATCATAATCATCATATGCAACATTTGACCAATCTCCAAAATCAGATTCTAAATCTGAGAACGAAAAAGAGTTAGCAAAAGTGTTTGGATATGAAGGCGCTGATGCAAATAAATTGTCAAAGTAAGCATAGAATCTCGTTGTGTTGGATTCACTCGCTGATAAATTAGCAACAAATCCAACTTCACACCAAGTAGCATCATCACCAGCATCAATACTTCTTGCAAGTTCTACTCCTCCTCCGTAACCCAAACCATAATCAATGATTCTTATTTCATTCTCACAACTACTAATATTATTATTAAGACCAGTAATATTTACTCTAATAATTGAATCAGATTTATTTGCACCGGTTGTTTCATTAACTTCTATTGACATTCTTTTATTCCAAGATAAATCCCACCAACCTGTTGTTGTATTTGCTGTAGTAATTATTGTAGATATTGTTGTTTCAAGTGGACTGTCAAATATATCTTTAGATATTGAATGAATTGTTGCATTATCTCCACGTTCATAGGTTGGAAGACTGGTAACATTGAGTAATATGAAGTCAGATTTAATTAATTCAAATTCTCTTAATTCACTAAATCCAACATTATCTGAGTAATCATAACAATAAATTTGCCAAGTATAATTACCATCAGCAAAATTATCACTGAGTTCTTGTGTCGTATCTTTTGTTATTGAACCATCAAATTGGTTGAATGCTCCGTCAATTTCTAACGTACAATTCTTTATATTATCATGATCAGTAACATTGTATAAGAAAGTCACTCCGCTTGAGCCTATTTGAGTATCATTGTCAGGATTTATGAGGGTTACGTTTGGCGCTGTAATGTCATTTACAATAATTGAATAATTCTCTGTACTTGAAGAATAATTTTCTGTTTGAGTATATACTGCTGAAACATTATAAATTCCTGGTGTATCAAAATATGTTATATTCTCAAGAGGATTGTTGCCTGAATTAATTAGAACACCATCCAAGTAAACTTCCAAGTAATCAAACATAGGTGTAATCATATCACCAGTTATATTTACATTATTATCTTCATTGATTGTTCTATTAGCACTAACACTATCAAGCAGCAAATTAACTTCCGATGTTGCTTTTTGAATAATATAATTGTATTCAACTGTTGAATTAATATTATTCATCGAATCATTTGCATACCATTTATAATAATAACTTCCAACAGCAACATTTGATATGTTAAATGAATGGGTTTGAAGTGCGACTTCTGTTGTTGTACTATTTACAAGATTTCCAGAGAAATTGTGTTCAAACCAAACTGTGTCTACGTTGTAATTATCTGTCCAGCTTGAATTAAACTCAAAATATTTTCCGGGTTGATAAACTGTAGGTGTGCTAGGTGCAAAGAACACATTATAATATCCAGGCGGAGTAGTATCAACCTTTATAGTATAATTATATTCATAAAATGCACTTCTTCCGGAACTATCATTACAGAGCACATTCCAAATATGTGTTCCATCACCTATATTTTTCCAAATAAAATTATCTTCATTAGATGTTACTGTGTAATTAACTGCATCAGTGTAATTCCAAACTCCACTAAAATCTCCATAAAGAACACAAGCTTCTAGATTTAAATCAAATGGAGTAAAGTTAAACGCAACAATTGATGTTGAACTAAATGAATCATTTGCTGGTGCATTTAATGTAACAACAGGATCAGATATATCTACTGTAAAATTCCAGATTGAAGAATATCCAAAATTATCAAAAGTGCTATTATCAACACAAGTTATAGACCAATTGTGTTTTCCTTCTGAAACATTTGGAATATTAAAATAATTTGCTTCAAAATTTTCTACAATACATGTTGAAACATCGCTTCCTGGTGTATAATAAGTTGTGTACTGCGGCCATTCTATTGCCCAACATCTAATTGAAGTTGTCTGACTGCTAGTTCTTGTTCTATAATTGTAACTTTGTATAGAATCATTTCCGCTAAAATGATTTGCCCAATAATCCCTAGTGTGAGCTGTTCCACCACCAGCAGCCATACTATTGTAACATCTTAACAGAGTTTTATTTGAATCTACCTCAAAGCCCATAGGAGTAATAATATTTTGATCGGTGGTTCCAGGGCTTACAGTTACATAATCTGTTGAACCATTCATGTTTGATTCAAATTCAATCACATATGCACTTACTTGAGGTTGTCGATTTGTTCCACTCGCACCATTTTCATCAACAAATAAAGCTAAATTAGTACTGCTAGTAATGCTATTATATACTGCGTTTTGACCTACACCATCATCTGCCTGTCTATGATCATGATACGCCCAGCTTCTTGCAGTGTCAATTGAACTTATAGGAATGTTTTCTGTTACAGCAGTTCCTTCAGTAAAATTTCTAAAGAAATGTTGAACATTAGTATTATCTAAAAAACACACAATTTCTCCTTCAGTCACACCTGGTGCAGGACTGTTAGTTCCTTCTGCAAATCTTTCAAGCATAACATTTGTTGTTGAAGCAATAGTTGAACGAATTTCTGCTTCAGCAAAATCATTTACATCTGCTGAATTAATCCTTGTACTTCTATGAACATTCACAAAACATCTGTCTGCATAATTTGAAGGAAGACTAGGACTTGGAGTTATGTTTATATTAAATTCTCCCAAAGACCATGTCGCAGTAAATCTTTGTACCTGTATGTTATTTGCTTGCATAATAGAATAAGAAACAACGTTGTTTTCTGCATCTGAAGCGTATCTTGTTGCTGTTAATTCATTACATATTTCACCAGTACAATTACTCCATTCAATTGTTGCAGTTACACCATCTGGTTCATCTTGAGAATTACTTCCATAAGTAGTATATTCCTTAAATACAAATGCTTTTGAAGTGTTGTATTCTTGTGATAATGATGCTGTACCAGTCAAACCAGTCATAATAATTGCTCCTGATTCGGCCATTGGTTGGTTTTTGAAATAACCAGGTGGACCTGAACAAGATTGATTTTCCAAACCATCAATATACATAGTACAATTTGATATTCCTGTTGCATCTTCAGGAGTGTAATTAAATGTTACATTTTTATTTCCTACAAAACCATTGAATTCAGGATAATTAAGATTTATAAGAGGACCTTCAACATCAATTACATCAGTTGTAATATTGTACCTATAAGATGTTGTAATGAATCCATTAGTATCTTCACAAGTAACATACCATTCATAATTTCCATTAGCCACAAATCTTGTAAAATTAAATTCAACTCCCTCCGTGATTGGTGCCTTAGAATATTCTAATGTATCATTAATATATAGTTTACAATTTGCAACATCTGAATAAGTATCTGTTGCAGAAACAGTAAAATCAACAGTATTAGATTCATTTTCATAAGTATTATTTGTAGGTCCCACTACATTCACAATTGGACCTGTTGCATCAACTGTAAAAGTTCTATTTTCAAATGCAAATTCATTATTACCAGATGTGTCATTGCACCACACTGTCCAATCATATTCACCTTCGCTACTTACTGTTGTGGTAATGTATGCTGGTTCGTTGTTTGTAATTGTTGAATTGGTTTCATTTGGCCCCCAAGTTCCAGAAAAATTACCATATACAATGCAAGTATCAACACCATGCAAATCATATGCAGTGAAGTTGAATAAGATATCATAACCAGAATTTATGTAAAAATTATTGGGTTTGTTAAGAGTGACATTAGGATAATTTGTATCAGTTGTTATTTTAAAGTCTGAAGTTGAATTTGTGCTTGCACCATAATTATCATAAGCAATAACTCTCCAATAATAAACACTGTTTGCATCAAGCGCAAAATCTGCTGTTAAAGATGTGTTATCAATTGCATAAGTATTATACGTATAATCTACACTGCTAAAACTTTCATTTTTATCTAACAGCAAAGTATAATTATTAAAGTGAGGCTCTATAGTTTGTTCCCATGTAAAAGTTGGTTGAAGATTTCCTGTAACAGTATCATTGACAGGAGATATCAAATCAAAAGGTTTTGGATAAGAAAGCTTTACAGAGAATATCAGATCTCCATAGTCCTGAGTATCAATGTTATTTTGTAAATCAAATGCTAATACTGTTGTTATATTGTAATCTCCCGTAGTATTTGTATCATTGAAATCCAAATAATACATATCTCCGATGCCATGAGCCATAGTGAAATTACGAAGAGTTCCATTTGGATATTTTACTGTTGCGTTTATGTAGTTAATTCCCTCATTATCTGTTGCAGTAACATTAAATCTTACCCAGTCAGTATGATTTAAGAGTGTTGCATTAAGTGTTGGATTTGAAAAATAAGTTGGGTGAGAAATATTAATGCATGTACTTTCAGTATAATATGATGAATAATTTCCACTTCCGTTTATGTCTATAGCTCTAGTTCTAGTACTTATACAATCTTGTGCTTCAATTGAAGATGTATCCCACAAATAATTGTTTCCAGCAGTGTGATTTCCTATGTATGTCCAGCCACTTCCGGATAAGAATGCTTCAATAGAATATGTTATTTCATCTCCTTCCAAATCTGTTGAACCTGCTCCTTCAAGAGTTACCGATGAATCTACCTCTATACCGCAAGCTGAATCACCATCACAAAATAAATCTGTTGGTTGCGTTGGTGCAGAGTTATTTGTGTATTCTGCATATACTGCATACCAGAAATTTCCAAAGTTTGCCGTATTAAGATTTGTTGGGAAAGATGTTGCCGGATTGCTTCCTCCATTATCATGCCTTCCATGACTTGTATAAAAATCTCCTGCATCTGCACTGCTACTGGAATAATATGCTGCAGCCCCTGTTTTTTTCCAACATATCCAAGTTACTTGTCCTTCCTCCCACTCCAGAGATTGATTTAATACAAATTGATTCCATCCAGATGATGCACTCAAACTTAACAATTCAACTTGTCTTGTCGCGGATGAAGGATCTGTTTCTGTTCCTCCATAATAAACAGATAACGCAACTGTTCCTGCACCAGCAGCTCTATACCAAAGTGATGTTATTTCAAGGCCTGTTTGAAGTGTTGGAGCAACCCCCCCCATACATCTGACGCTTGTATGTGTACTTGATTGGGTAAATGAACTTGAAGTGATACCCCAAGCAAATAATGGACTGACAATCACTGTGTCATTTGTTCCAAGATTTTGATGGCTTTGTCCTGAACCTGTACAACTTACATTCCATTCATAATCTCCTGGTGTATCATAACTTCTGTTTGAATAATAAAGAAGCGATGTTGTGTTAAATGTCATGTTTGAAAATCCTATGTCACTATATCCAATTTCACAATAAACGCCAGTTCCATTTATTGAATCACCTGTTTGAGTATCTGTGTAATTTGTGTAAAACAATATTTGGTCTCCGGGGAATCTTGACTGAGGTCCTGCTTTTACATCTGTTTCATCCCAGATATCTAGTTGAGCATTACCTGTTGCTGAATAACTTGAAAAGTATGTTACATTAAATGTGAAATTTGTTCCTGTATAAGTTCTGGCAAAACAATCTGAACAAGTAACTCCATCTTTTAATACTGCAGGCAAGTATGCGTATACAATATCAAACAGAGTAATTTGTGCAGAAGTGTTTAATCCTGAATAATTATCTGAATCAACTTCAGTATAATTAAATGCTGTTATAATTGAATCGTTAAGATAGTATATTCCTGTTAAGTCAACTGAATTAAATATTACGCTAGAGTAAGAATCAGTAGTAGTCATACTTGATACATTATTAATTTCTTGATTTTCCAAATTTTCTATTGTTCCATCAAAATAAATTACGTTCAAGCTGTACATATTAGATATGCCTGTTCTTCCAGATGTCTCTGAACAATTGACATACCAAGTGTATGTTCCTGGTGACAGCGTTGCCGAAATATTATTTTCTCCTGCTGATGCCACCTGAGTTGAATCTAATCCTCCATTAATGTATAAACTACACGTATCAGGATTTGCTTCGGTTAAGTTTACAGAAAAATTCAGCGTTTTCGTAGAAGTATTTGTCCAGACAGCAGAATAATTTTGCGGACTTAATGCTAAAACAATTGGTTCTTGTAAATCCACATTAAATCCATAGTATTCTGATGTGTTCATACCTCCAAACGTACTGTTACAAGATACTTTAAAGACATGAATTCCTTCGCTGACTCCTGTGTCTTGATAACTGAAGAAATTTGAAAATAGTTTTGTCATAGATACATTTGCAGCTTCATCTAGCGAATAACCACACCAATCGGATGCTATACTTGTTGTAGTGTTGAAATCTATTGTTGAGGTAAAATAAGTTGTATTAAGTGGGGAGTTAATCGTTATTGATGGTGTTGGAACAGCGACAGTAAAATTTCTTACTTCGCTTGTACCATTGTTTCCTGATGTATCATTACAAAAGAATACAACGTTATAATCTGCGTTTTGCAGCCAAACATCTGATGTATAATTGTACTGAGTATTATTTATAGTATCCATTGAAATATTAACTGCCCCATTTAATGAATATCCACACCAATCCCCTTCTTCATCTAAACTAATTGTGTAATTAATGAATCCTGTTTGAAAAGTCACACCTTCGGGGTTTGGTTCTATTATTGTTATATTTGGAGGCTTTAAATATGGAGGTGATGTTGGCCACTCTAATACTTCATAATAATAATCTTGGTTTTGACCAGTATCAGATCTCCAAAGTGTTACTGTATCATTTGCAGTTATTTCTAGTCCTATTGAACCTCTTGGAACTGCCGTTCCTCCTCCACTACTGTCCGCTGTTTGTCCCATAATAGATGATGTTGAAAGTGATGCAACTTCTGTTATGCTTTCAGTCCACGTGTCAGGTTCACCTCCTCCAGAAGACCTACTGCCTCCATATCTTCTTACAATCATGGGTGTGCCTTGCGTTTGATTGTTCTCAACTAACCAAGCAACAGCTGTTTGAGTTGCAGTAGCAGAACTTCTTAATTTAAGATAAAGTACAGATGTGTTAAAAAGATAAACTTGATGACCTTGTTCATCTAAGTTTCCTGAATTTGTTCTTATTTGATAGTGTCCAAATGTTCTGTTTGTTGCTTCTACAGGTGTTATTTCTTCTGTTTCCCACGCAGTTGTTGATGCGTATGAATGTTCTACTCTTTGAACTTTCCAATTATTTCCTGTGAATTCAACTACAGCATAACTAACTGTAGAAGTTCCACTACCATCTCCTCTTGTAAATTGAGGAGTATCAGATCCTGCTAACCATTCCGAAGTGTAAAGAGCTCTGTCCATTGTTCCTGCACTCGTAGCACTATGTGCAAGAGATGTTACAAATACGACTATATCGTTATCATCTACAGCGGATGATGATGTTCCAGTCATTGTTGTGCCAGATGATTGTGTTGCAGTATTTTGATCTCTTACTATTATTTCATTATCTCCTCCTGGTTCTCCTATGTATTCTACTATTTCCCAATATATTTTTGTATTATATGCAGCAGGCGAAGTATACCTTTGGAATGTAATGCTTGTCAATAAGTTTCCAGGATTTGTTATGTATGCATTATATTCTCCCGGATCTTGAGATGTTGCACCAGTATTGTTTGCTCCAACCGCAGTTAATCTTGTTCCTGTAAGTCTTATGAATGCGTTGCTTAGTGAAGCAGGTGCATCATATTCTGATCCTGCAGTTATAGTAACTGAAGAAGAAGATGTGTCAATTACTGTTGTGCCGCTTTGTATTTTGAAATCATTTACATCATTATGAGCATATTTTACTTCTTCTCCAAATTTGAATTGTAGATTGTGGACTCCTTTTGTTAATGTTTGAGATATTTCAAAGCTTGTTTCTTCACAAGAATAATTTTCTATGAAAACAGAATTATTTATCCATGAATAGTTTTGTTCAACACCCCCACAAATTATTTTTAGGAATCTTAAATCAAAATTACCATCAGGATATGTGTTTGTCCAAGTTGTTCCGTTTACTGCTGTTATTGTTAGATTGGCTATTCCTTGTGTTTCAAATTTAACAGTCCAATTGCCTCTATATGAAGGATACGATTGAACGTTAATAATTGTAATGTTTGTTTCTGCAAAACCTGGATCGTTTGGTCCTAACAAGATTTCGTAAGGTTGACCAGGTACTAAATCAAGATATTTTTCCCATGTTCCAAGACACTGTTGATTATCAAAATCCCAGTCAGCACATTTCCAAAGTTCTCTTCCTTGAGCAATTCCTGTAGCTAAAGCATCTTCTATTTCAATTCCTGAAAGATCAATTGAGAATGACTTTCCAACTTCTCTATTTGGAATTGATACACTCTTTTCACCTAAAGATTCATATTTTATTTCCATATCTTTTTTGTAAACAAGATTTCTAAGTTTTATATCTGTTAAAGAATCGTCATCTAAAACTAAATCTAAATCGTATGTTTTGTTTTCTATTACTTCTTTTTGAATACTTGTTGATTCGCCAGTTAAATTGTTTGTTGATTCTAATACCCCTTCAACGTCTTTTGCAAAAATTCCTAATGCAATTGTTGTTAAGTCTTCTTTTTCATAAAAATACAATTCTGTTGGTTTGATATTATTTTTGCTATCCTTGACTTTGACAATATTTCCTGAATGCATAGAATCTACATTAAATATCGAAACGATTCTTTTTGTTCTAGGTTTTGTTTTTGGAACAGTTGTATCTTTTTCAGTTCCAAATTCAAGAGGAACATCTGGTTTTTCTCTATATAAAACATTAAAATAAATAGAGTATGTTTGTCCAGTTTCATCAGTAATTTGTATCTCGTGCATACCTTGTTCATCTGGATAAAATGAAATTGATTTTTTAGCAGATCCTAAGAAAGAATAAGTATTGCTCGGAGTAAAAATTGAAAGAGTCACATTATCAAGGTCTGATATTTTTAATTCATTTGAATCTATTGTTATTATTACTTCTTCCCCAACAGAATATTCTTTTTTGTTTGTAGTTAATAGTTTTTGAGTTTTTGCTTCTTTTAAAATTGATTCTGGATATTCTTTTATTATTTGATTTATTATTTGATTCTTTTCTTTATTAGTACTAGAATTTGAAACACTATCACCAAATTTATTAATATCTTCATTTGATAATTCTGGCACCACTTCAAAATCTTCCAAATAAATTAGTCTTCCTGTGGCTTCATCTATCAATTTTATAGTATATGTTCCTACCTCTTCAGGATTAAATTTTTGAATACCAGTAGGATTTCCAACAAATTTGAAAACAGAGCTACCACTTGATATTTCTAAATAAAGACCTTCATCAGCTTGCACTGTGAATATAACTGTTTCTCCAAAAGCGTATTTATTTGTGTTTAAATATATTTTATTTGAGGAACTAGCAAAACTAATTGAAGAAAGCAATATTAACAATGTAATAACAGAAAATATGAACACATATTTTGTCATTTTTTCTCTTTCCTTATTATTTGTTATATTTTTCATATTTTTTCATATTTTTATTTATTTTTATGTCTTGTTTTGATATTTTTGATATTTTTTTATGACGATGAAGCTGTCAATCTTATTGTTCCATTGCATTGTCCTATTTGAGGAACACTGACATTTAATTGCCAATAAGATGAGTTTGATTGAACTGAATTAGGTGCTGTTTGTTTATTTATTGTTGCACCCATATCTACTGGGAAAGCTGAAAGAGGAATTTTTGAAGTGAATGCAACCGCGGGGTTAAATGCGTATCTTTGATTGTCTACAGTTATATTATATCCTGATGTGCACATCATAGCATAGCCTAATCCTGCAACAGGGTCATCACCTCCATAACCAAAGGTGCTTATATTTATAGGT
>Ga0114931_10000643_pt1 | contig 43161 bp, 37 predicted proteins | sample 2SBtaG_FD_89579 | JGI IMG/M metagenome (GOLD analysis project Ga0114931, IMG submission 89579) | Deep subsurface microbial communities from Kolumbo volcano to uncover new lineages of life (NeLLi) - 2SBTROV14_V59a metaG | ecosystem: Environmental > Aquatic > Marine > Volcanic | place: Kolumbo... | reverse complement strand
TGTCGCGGCCTGATAGGTCGTCTCTCCTCCTCGGACCCCCGCCTTCGGCGGCGGTGCCCGAACCACCACGACGCGTCGTCGTTCCTACTCTGAGTCTCGCGAGACCCCTGCGTGAGGCCCACCGTACTTCTTCAACAGCCTTCTAAGCCACACCATCATCCGAGCGATGCGCACACCGACGCCCCTGAGCCGGGAGCTCCTCTGGTCGTTCGCCGTACTGTTCGCGGGCGCCGTGTTCCTCGCGGGCCTCGGGCTCTCGTTCGTGCTCCCTGTGCTCGATTCGCCGGCGGAAGGCATGCTCTTCATCACGCTGCTCGTGAGCGCCGACCTGTTGGTGTTGTTCATCTTCGGCGGCGCGTGGGTCAGGCGATGGCTCGTCAAGCCGCTGGAGTCGCTCGCCGATGAGGCCAGGCGCATCGCCGAAGGGGACTATCGCCACCGGATCGGCCGGGCGGACAGCCTCGAACTGGAGCAGCTCCGGAAGAGCATCAACGCCATGGCGGACCGCCTCATCGCCGACCAGCGGCTGCTCGCCGAGAATATCGCCTCGCTGGATCGCACGAACGAGGAGCTCATCGCGGCACGCGATCAGGTGGTGCATGCGGCTCGACTGGCATCGGTCGGCACGCTGGCGGCCGGCATTGCCCACGAGGTCGGCAACCCGCTGGGCGCGATCATGGCATTCGTCGACGTGGCGCGTGCCAGGGCGGAGCGAGCCGGCGGCGACGCCGACCTGCTGGCTTCGATCCGGGACGAAGCCGGACGCATCGACCGGATCGTGCGGGGGCTGCTCGACTATGCCCGGCCGAGGGAGTCGGAAGCCGTGCCGGTGGCGCCCGGGGATGTGCTCGCCCGTGTGCGCGAGCTTCTGGAGAACCAGGGCAAGCTGGACGGGGTGACTCACTCCTGGGACTTCGGTGACGACGTGCCCCGGGTGGTGATGGAGCCTCACCGGCTCGAGCAGGTGCTGGTCAACCTGCTGCTGAACGCTCTGGACGCGCTCGGCGCGCAACACGATGCGCGCATCGAGGTCAGCCTGGGCACCGAGGAGGGAGAGGTTCTGGGTCTGCCCATCCGCCGCGCGGGGGATCCTCCGGGCATCAACTACATGCATCGCCGACGGGTGTCCCGGGATGAAGCGGTGGCGGGAGTGGATCCCCTCTTCACCGCACGGCGGGTCGTGGTGATCCGGGTGGCGGACAACGGACCAGGACTCCCGGAGGAGGACCTCGAGACGATCTTCGATCCTTTCTTCACCACCAAGGAACCGGGCAGCGGCACCGGACTCGGGCTATCGATCTGCGCCCGCCTCGTCGAGGGCATGGGAGGCCGCATCGAGGCCGGTAACCTCGAGGCGGGAGGAGCGGTATTTACCATCCGACTTCCGGCGAGAATTCCTGATGCCGTGGAGGAAGTGTCTTGAAGATCCTGGTCATCGACGACGATCCGGGCCTCAGGAAGTCGCTGACGCTGATCCTGTCCGACGCGGGCTACGGAGTGGTACAGGCCGGAGACGGCGAGGAGGGGCTCCGCACGGCTGCCGCGGAGGTCCCGGATATCATCCTCTGCGATGTCAGGATGCCGAAGCTCGGCGGGCTCGAATTCCTCGACCGTTACGCGGAAGAGGGTGGGGGAGCGCTGGTGCTGGTGATGACCGCGTACGGGAGCTTCGATCTGGCGGTCGAGGCCATGAAGAAGGGTGCATACGACTACCTTCCCAAGCCGTTCGGCGCGGACGAAGTACTTCTGACGGTGCAGAAGGCGGTCGAGCGGGAGCAGCTTCGCCGGGAGGTGGGCCGGTTGCGCCGGGAGGTCAGCGTCGACCGCCGCTTCGGGCAGATCGTGGCGGGCTCACCGGCCATGCGACGCGCCCTCGAGATCGTGAGCAAGGTCGCTCCCCACGACTCTTCCGTACTCATCACCGGAGCGAGCGGCACGGGCAAGGAGCTCGTGGCTCGACTCGTGCACGCGGAGAGTTCCCGCTCGGGCGGCGCCTTCGTGCCGGTCAACTGCGGCGCGATTCCGGAGCAGCTCCTGGAGTCCGAGTTCTTCGGCTATCTTCGGGGCGCCTTCACGGGCGCGGACCATGACAAGCCGGGGCTCTTCGAGGAAGCCGACGGCGGCACCCTGTTTCTCGATGAAGTCGGGGAGCTTCCCGGCTCGCTCCAGGTCAAATTGCTCCGAGCGCTCCAGGAGGGCGAGGTACGACGACTGGGTTCGACACGGGCCTCGCACGTGGACGTACGCGTGATCTCCGCCACGAACACGGACCTCGAGGAGCGGGTCGAGGCGGGAGCGTTTCGCAAGGATCTCTACTTCCGGTTGGCGGTGGTGCCCATCCACCTTCCGCCCCTCAGGCTCCGGACCGAGGAGGTTCCGGAGCTCGTGCATCACTTCCTGCGACGGCACGCCGAGCGGCTGGGATTGAGCGTGGAGGGAATCACCCCCGACGCGATGGAGGTGCTGCTATCCTACCCGTGGCCCGGCAACATCCGCGAGTTGGAGAACGTCCTGGAACGCGCGCTCGTTCTGACCGACTCACCGCGCATCACCGCCGAGGATCTGCCGGAGAAGGTCCGCCGGCCGGCGCCGGAAGGTCCGGGTATCGCGCTGGACGGCGACGACCTGTCCGTCAAACGGCACGGCGCTCGCCTGGAGCGGCACCTGATCGAGCTCGCGCTGGACCGCACGGGCGGGAACCGGACGCGGGCGGCGGAGCTGCTCGAGCTCTCTCCTCGCGCGCTGCGCTACAAGATCCAGGAGTACGGAATCGGGTAGGGGAGCCTGTCCGCGTCCTGCGGCGGGGCGCGCGTCCCGCCGTGACATTCTTCCGCCCCGGCGCCGAACCGACGTTCGAGTATGCGACGTGGCACCACCCTCCTGGAGATCTCTGCGGCGCTGCTCATCATGGCGATCGCCGTGGCTGCCCTGGTGCCCGCGGGTCTCCGATACCGGCGCCGCTTCGCCGTCCTCTCGGCTCGGGAAGAGATGATCGGCGTGCTCGCCAGGGCGCGTATGAGGGCCGTCGGCGGCCGAGGGGCGAGGATCGAGCTCCGTGTGGAGCCGCCGCGCGCCCGGGTGATCGTCGCCGATACCGTGACCGACATGCTCGATCTCGCGGATCCGCGCGTCCGGGTGGATCTGGGCGGTCGGAGGCGCGCGACGCTGCGCTACGACGCCCTCGGAATCGGACGTTTCGCCAACGTCAGCGTGACCTTCACGTATGGGGATGAGCGTGCCGGGGTGGTGGTCTCGTCCTACGGCCGGATCTCTCGACGATGACCCGGGGCACGTCGCTCGTGGAGGTCCTCGTGGCGCTCGCGGTCCTCGAGGTGGGGCTGCTGGGCGCGGTGGGTCTGACGGTGGCCGCGTCGAGGGTTCTCTCCCGTGCGGAGGCGGTGTCGTACGCGGCGGCGGCGGTCCAGGAGGAAGTGGACTCCCTGCTGGCGGTGTGGGCGGAACGACCCGGTGGCCCTGCGAGATCGGGCGAGAGGAGTGTGCCGGGTGGTGTCGTGCGCTGGACGGCCGGGCGGGACGGGACCGTGCGTGTCGCATTCCTCGAGCACGGCCGTCGCTCCCTCGTCCTCATCGAGGTCCCGGGCCTCGCCGGATCGGGCATCACGCTTTCCGGGGTGCGCTCGCCCGCACGACCGGGAACGTCTCCGGGAGGCGCGCCCTCCGGGGGGATGCCATGATGGGGCGTCGCGGGGTATCGGTCGTCGAGGCGCTCCTCGGCGTGCTCCTGGGATTCCTTGTGCTCGGGCTCGGCGTGGCGCTCCTGGCCCGCCAGCGAGCGGCGGTAGCGCGTCTTACGGCCCGCGGCGAGGCGCTCCAGACCCTACGGGTGACGCGCTACGTGCTCGAGGCTGAGCTCCGCGTCGGCATCCCGGGGCGAGACTGGGTCGTGGCCGGCGGTGATTCGGTGCCGCTGAGATCGTTCAGGGGCGTGGGGATCGGGTGCGCGGCGTTGGGGCCGACGACGGTTGCGGTGTTCTATTCCGGCATCCGGCTGCCCCGGCCGGAAAAAGACTCGGTGTTGATCCTCGGAGCGGACGGCGACTGGGTGGCGCACGGCCTCGTGTCCGATGCGCCCGCTCCCGGTGTGTGCAACGGTACGGGAGAGGTGCCGCAGGCATGGTCGTTGGCGGATACGCTCCGTGACGCGGCCCTGCTGCTGCGCGTCTTCGAGCGCGGCAGCTACCACCTTGCGGATGGGGCGTTCCGGTACCGCAGGGGACGCTCGGGACGACAGCCGCTGACGCCCGCGGTCCTGGACGACGGATCCCAGGCGCTGATGGGCCTTCCGGACGGAGGAGTGGCGCTCGAGCTCGTCCCCCGCGGTGTCGGGGGTCCGTGGGCCGGGTTCCGGCGAGGGCGCGTCGCGTGGGGCGCGCGACGTTGACGTCGCCGCCCCGGTATTCCGGTGCGTCCGGGCCTCCGAGGATGACGGGCAGCGGGTGGCCGTCGGCCGGAGACCGGGGCGGTGCGTGCTACGCGCGCGCCCGCGAAGGCTCGACGCTGGTGGTCGCGTTGCTTCTCCTGCTTGCCGGCACGGCGCTGGCCCATGCGGCGTATGTGCTCGCGATGCAGGAGCTGCGGATCGCGCGGGCGGCTGTGGACGTCCTGCAGGCGCGGGTTGTGGCGCAGAGCCTGACCCGCGGTCCCGTGGCGATGATCGACAGCCTGGTATGGCGCGTGGACGTCGGACGGAGCGCGGTGCTCCGCGAGGGGACACTCGCGCGCGGAGCGTGGCGGAGGCGGGTGCGGCGTCTGGCGCCCGAGCTCTGGATGATTGAGGGAAGCGCGACGAGCGGGCGTGCGACGCAGCGCATGGGCCGGGTCGTGTGGCTCATGGATCCCGTAGCGAGGCTGGCGGCCGCCCGCGGCGTCGTGGAGACCGAAGCGCCCTATCCGGAGCGCGGAGTGCGCACCGAGGGGTTGCGCTCTCCACCGCCCCCGTGGTCCGCGGGACGGTGCGCATCCTGGCGGCCGGTCATCGACTCGCTGTACCGAGCCCGCGCGTTGCCCCCGACCGCGCCGCGTGGAGGGCGGGGGGCCGGGAGCGGCGAGCCGTGGCTCGGGCTGCTGGACGGCGAGGCGCTCATGCGGCGTATCGAGCGACGGGTATCGGGCTCAGGGGCCCCGTCGCCCACCGAGCGGCGTGGCGCGTGCCTCACGGAGGATCCATGGAACTGGGGCGCCCCGTCCGACCCGGGGAGCCGATGCGGGTCGTTCTCGCCGGTCGTAGCGTCCGCCGCGGACCTCGCCGTCACGGCCGGGCAGGGACAGGGTGTACTCGTGGTCGGTGGTAACCTGCGGATGAGCGGCGCCTCGAGCTACTACGGCGTGGTCCTGGTATCGGGCCGGGTGAGGCTCGAGCACGGGGCGCGGATCTATGGCCTCGTCCGGTCGGCGAGGCTCGTCGTGGAAGATTCGGCGCGGGTGGCGGGATCCGCATGCGCCGCACTGCGGGCGCTCGACGGCGCCCGATCGACGTTGGGTCCTTCAGTGCCGAGCCCCGGATCAGGCTGGCTGGGGCCGTTCTGAGCTCGCTCCGCTCCGGAAAGGGAGCGCTCCGGCGCGACACGCCTCGCCCGGTCCAGGGTACTTCCAGTGGTTTCCCGGGGAGCACTCCTTGCCGCGTGCCGGCACAAAGTGCGCCACTCGATCCTTTACGGGGGCAATCTCCCGCATGAATATTGGATTTCGCCGTGGCACGGATCTTGGTGAAAGCAGGAGCCAGCAGGGCCGCATCCCGGTACCGGAGCATCATGAGAAGTCAACACTCGGGCTTCACTCTCATCGAGCTGGTCATCGCGTTGCTGGTGGGGAGCATCCTCACGGGCATCGCGTTATCGCAGTATGGCAACGCCCAGTCGCGCTTCGCGGTCCGGGGCGCTCGCAACACCTTCGTCTCGCTCCACGCGCGGGCCCGGGCGACCGCCATCGAGAGGGGCACGACGGTCGTGCTCTTCATCGACAGCTCGGCCGATTCCGCGGCGGTGCGGATCACCGGTACGGGAACCATCGTTGAGGCGATCCACTTCCGTGACGACTTCAACGTGGACCTCCAATCGTCGCCCGCCACCATCCGGCTCTGCATGACGCCCAGAGGCTACGCCGACGATTCCTGCAACTCGTTCAGCTCGGCGGTGAAGGTCGGGTTTTTCTTCAACGCCAATTCCACGACGGTCGAGATCCTGCCCCTCGGGCAGTTGAGGTACTGATGAATTCCGAGAGACTCGACAGGCCACGGACACGCGTGGGGGGCTTCACCTTCGTGGAGATCATCGTCGCCGTCGTGGTTCTCGCGGTGGGCGTCCTCGGCATGGTGGGTACGACCGCGTATGTTATCCGCCAGGTCACGCTGGCGGAGGTGACGACCCGGCGTGCGGCGGCGCTCCAGAGCGTCGTCGAGCGCCTGCGCGCCACGGACTACACGTCGCTGGCGGCCGGCGCTGATTCGCTGGATGGGTTTTCCATGCGGTGGACCGTCACGGCCGATGGTACGCGGTCGAGCCTGGTGACGATCCAGACCGTCGGTCCGGGCCTCTACTCGGATGAGATCAGTCCGTTTCCCATGCTGCGCGACGGCGTCGCCGACACGTTTGTCTACAGGGTAATCCGGCCATGATCCATCACGACCGCCGCGGGTTCACCCTAGCCGAGCTCATCGTCGTCGCCGTCGTGGGGGGCTTTCTCATCGCGGCCACCTTCGAGGTGCTGATCACGAATCAGCGCACGTACACGGCTCAGAACGCCCAGATCCAGGGCACGCAGGCGCTGCGCGGAGCCGCGGACGTTCTGTCGGCGGAGCTCAGGGAGATCAGTCCCGCGGGGGGAGACCTCGTGAGCATGGGATCCGACTCCATCCATATCCGGGCCGGGAGGCACTTCGGGGTAGCCTGTGCGGTGGTCACGACACCCGCGCCGAAGCTGACCGTCTTCAAGGTGGGCGACTGGTTCGCGGACGACGACTCGGTGTTCGTATTCGCGGACAACGATGGCACCACCGCGGACGACGACGTCTGGATCACAACCAAGGTAACGGCCCGCGATACCACGGCTTCATGCGGACCGGCGAAGGCGCAGGATCTGACGCTCGGCGGCGCGACGGCCGCGTTCGCCGCGGACTCCGTCAGCCAGGGCGCGGAGGTACGCTCGTTCACCCACTACACCTACGGGCTCGTCCAGTACGAGGGCGAGTACTTCCTCGGTCGGCGTGGCGCGAACGGTACGACCGTCCCGCTCGTGGGTCCCCTGAGCAGCAACGGGATCACGTTCGATTACCTGGATTCCGACGGCAACAGCACGACGGTCTCCACGGATGTGGCCCAGGTCGAGATCACGCTGAGAACCTCGTCCGACGTGCTGGATTCCAGGGGCAAGCCGGTGGCCGACTCGCTGACCATACGGGTCCAGACGAGAAACTGATAGGAGTGACTCCCCCCGCGGGGGGAGGTGCCCGAAGGAGCAAGGAGCACGACATGACGCACCGGGCCGGCAGGAGCGGATACGCACTGCCCGCAGCCGTCGGAGGGCTCGTGATCATCGGGGTTCTGGTGACGGCGGGGTTCTACATGGCTCGTCAGGAGGTCCGCATCGGGGTTGCGAGCAAGAACTCCAGCCTGGCGTTCTATCTGGCGGAGCGCGGGACCAACGATGTCATCGCGGGCTGGAAGGCGAGCGCGATGAACGGCCTCTCGAGTTGGTCGGACACCACCATCGTCGACAGCCTCGACGAGGGTACCGTGTCGGTGACGGTCACACGCCTGGCCAATCGCCTCTTCTTCGTGGACGCCACGAGCTCCATCACGCAGGGCGGACCGATGCTGAGCGGCGCCACCCGGCGCACCGGAATGATCATCCGCCTCTTCAGCGCCGCCCTGGATCCTCCCGCGGCGCTGACGACCCGAGGACCCACGTCGATCAAGGGCTCGGCCGAAGTCCACGGCGAGGACTCCAACCCGCCCGCGTGGGGTGGCTACTGCAGCGGTGGGTTGCAGAACAAGCCCGGAATCGTGTCCGACGACACGACGCAGGTCAGCGCGAACACCAGCAACCTCACGGGCGATCCATATCTGGCGCAGGACACGACGCTCAACGACAGCACCTTCCTCCAGTTCGGCAACACCGGATGGGACGAGCTCGTGGCGATGGCCGACAAGGACGTGACGCCGCTCGGCACGAACATCAACGGGACCGGGCCGGATTCCACCGCGTCGGGCGGGTGCGTCAAGGCCACGCTTACGAACTGGGGAAACCCGACCGACCCCAACGCGGCGTGTGGGGATTACTTTCCCATCATCTATCACGGGGGCCCCAGGCTGCGCATCCAGTCCGGCGGCGTGGGTCAGGGCATCCTCCTGGTCAACGGGACGCTGGATCTCCGCGGCGGCTTCGTCTTCAACGGAATCATCATCGTCCAGGGGACGTTCGAGACGCAGGGTTCCGGGAACCGTGTGTACGGGGGCGTCATGGCCTCGAACGCCAGCTTCAACTCTCAGAGCCTCGTGGGCGGCTCGGTGGTCAGCTACTCGAGCTGTGCGGTCGAGCGGGCCGTCCTGAGCAACGACAACCTCACCCGGGCGCGGCCCCTCGCCCAGCGAACCTTCGTGGATCTCTCCTCCGTTCTCAACTGACCCACCCCGCCGGTCCCTTCCCGGGTGAAGCTCGACCCCTGGGGGGGACCGGCGGCGTTCTCTTCTACACAAATGTTTACAAAAGTTCGCATTTCTCATGTTCGTACATTGTTCTTGACAAGACTGGACTTTCCGTGGTAAGGTGGTCCTAACATTCATGGGAAAATCTGTTTCTCTCCGATCCTGTGAGCGCGCGCATGGGTCTGTTCGGACGAAAAAGATCTTCCGTGGGTCTGGACATCGGGTCCGGATTCGTGAAGGTCGTGGAAGTGGGTCACTCCGGCGATCAGCCGGAGGTGACTCGCGTGGCCATGCGCCCCCTTCTGCCCGACGCCATCGTGGAAGGCGAGATCATGGATTACGGCCTCGTCTCCGACACCGTCAGGGGCCTGTTCCAGGAGGTGGGGATCAAGGGCTCCGACGTGGTGACCGCCGTGGGTGGCCACGACGTGATCATCAAGAAGATCGAGATGGACCGGATGAAGGAATCCGATGCGCGCGAGGTCATCCGGTGGGAAGCCGAACAACACGTGCCGTTCGACATCAAGAGCGTCGAGCTCGACTTCCAGATTCTCAACCCGCACGAGGAAGGCCTCCAGATGGAGGTGCTGCTCGTGGCGGCAAAGCGTGAGCTGATCGACAACAAGGTGAGCCTGCTTCAGGATGCCGGCATCAGGCCGACCGTCATCGACGTCGATGCGTTCGCCCTGCACAACGCCTTCGAGACCAACTATCCCGAGGCGATGGAAGGCATCGTGGCCCTCGTCAACATCGGTCATGAAACCACCAACGTGAACATCCTCGACAGCGGCGTGCCCATCCTGACCCGGGATATTCCCTTCGGCTCTCGGCGGGTACGCGAGGACATCCAGCGCGAGCGGGGGCTGACGGCGGAGCAGGCGGAGGACGTGGTGCAGGGGCGCGAGACGCTCGAAGACCTGGAGCAATTCGTCCAGTCCAGCGCCGATGAGGTGGCCGTAGGAATCGAGCGGGCCTCGGCCTTTCTCATGACGCGCCAGGAGGGCGAAACGCTGGGCCGGGTCTTCGTGAGCGGAGGAGGTGCTCGGATCCCGGGCATGGCCGAGGCGTTGGGTCGGAGGATGAATGTGGAGACGCACCTGGTGAACCCGTTCGAGCGGGTGCCCGTGTTGCCGGACGCCAGCGGAGAGGTGGACATCGATGAAGCTGCGCCTATGCTGTTGCTCCCCCTGGGCCTTGCGCTCCGCCAACCGTGAGACCATGGCGAGGTTGATCCCTTGATCGAAGTCAACCTTCTACCGGGGGGGAAGAAGCGGACGGCCCGCAGGAGACGGGGGCTGTCGCTGTCCCTGCCCGACGTCAGCGGCCTGCCGAGAGACCCCTATATCCTGGGCGCCGTAGCTGCGGGCATCGTCTCGATCGGCTTGATGGCCTGGCTCTTCCTCGGTGTCCGGAGTGACATGGAGGAGGCGCAGGTACAACTGGAGGCTGCGGTGCAGGATTCGGTCCGTTACGCCGATCTGATTCAGCGTACGTCCGCTCTTACGGCGCGCCGTGACTCGATTGCCGCACGTGTGGCGATCATCCAGGACATCGACGCGGGGCGCTACGTATGGCCGCACATCCTCGACGAGCTCGCGCGCGCGCTGCCCGACTACACGTGGATGACGGCGATCACCCAATTGCAGTCGGAGCCACTCCAGATCCAGGTGACGGGACAGGCCGGGAGCATCTTCGCGATCACGAACTTCATGGAAGCGATCGAGAGTTCCGAGTTCCTCAGGGGCGTATCGCTGCAGCGCACCGAACAGGAGGTGCAGAACCAGGGGACTCCCGACGAGCAGATCGTATATGGCTTCGATCTCGAGGTCACGTTCGAGCCCCCGCCGCTCGAAGACCTCGAGACGGTGCCGCTCTTCGAGTCGAACGCAGGGCAGGCCGCGGCAGCGGCACCCGACACCGCGAGCACGCGCTGACCCATGGCCAAGTTCCCCCCGGACGATCCGAAGCAGAGGAACGCCGCCCTCATCGGGGCCGGCCTGCTGTTGCTGCTCTATCCCTTCAACGCGTTCTGGTACAAGGGACAGCGCGAGGCCGTCACCGAGGTGGCCGCACGGATCGAGACGCTTGAGGATCAGAACCGGGTCGCCCGGGTGACGGCAGCGCGGGGCGGAGCCGACCTCGAGGAACGCATGGCCCTCTATGAGAAGCACGTTGCCGCGCTCGAGCGGTTGATTCCCCAGTCCGAAGAGGTGCCCACGCTGCTCAATGACATGGCGTTGAAGGCCCGGCAGATCGGGGTGGAGCTCAACAGCACGGTGCCCGAACACCCGGAGCCCGGATCGTTCTACACCAAGACTTCGTACGACGTGAGCGTCATAGGAGACTACCACCCGGTCGCGCGGTTCCTGACCGAGGTGGCATCGCTGTCGCGGATTGTCACGCCCGTGGATCTGGACATGGCTCCCTACGACCAGCCCGATCAGTTCCCCGAATACGAGGCCCCGGTGATGGCGAACTTCAGGATCGAGACGTACATCCTACCGGAGCCGGGGAGCGCGCCACCGTCGGCCGACGCGGGAACGGGAGGCGAATGATGATGCGCATCTCCGCGCGCTGGTGGCGTCTTCTGGCGATGGCGTGGGTTGCTCCGGCCGCACTCGGTGCGCAACAGCCGCCACCCGGTCCTCCCCCGCAGACGGAGTTGGTCTTCGAGCGGGAGGTCTTCCACTATCCCGCCTATCAGCGACGGAACCCCTTCCGTCCGCTGCTGTCGACGGATCAGGGAGGTCCCCGCTTCGATCAGCTCCGCCTGCTCGGAGTCATCCTCTCCGAAGACCCCGCGGCCAGTGTGGCGGTCGTGGGCACCAGCTCGATCAAGGTTTCGGAAGACGGCACCACTGTCACGCTGCAGCCAGGCCCATCCTGGTACCTCAAGGTGGGCCAGCGCGTGGGCAACATCACGATGGCCGAGATCCACCAGGACCACGTGGTGGTGGAGGTCGAGGAGTTCGGCCTGACGGAGCGCAAGACCATGAAGCTCGAGACCCGGCGGTTGGGAGGCACCCCATGACCTCGATTCTGGCACTATGGACCACGGTCCTGCTCTCGGCGGGCCGTCCGGTCACGGAGGTGACCATCCGGCCCGATGCGGATCGGACGGACATCGTGATTGCCGTCGACGGCAAGGTCCAGTACCGCGACTTCATGATGGAGGGCCCCTACCGCCTGGTGGTGGACCTCGTCGGCGCGCAGCTCGCGCTTCGCGGCGGCGACTTCACCGGCATCAACCGCGGTGGCGTCGTCTCCGTCACGGCCACGCAGTACTCCACCGACGTCGTGCGCTTCGTGCTCGTGCTCGACGGTCCTCTGGGCTACGCGGTCGTGCCGGATCCTCGCGGGGTGCGGATCACGCTGGAAAACCCCTCGGGCCCGTTCCCGCCGTGGAGTTCTTCCGACGGGGCCCTTCGGCCCATCGCCGCCGGGGACGACCCCGTCCGGGACCCGCCTCCGGCCCGGCCGCAGCAGAGCCAGGCCCGCCGCATCTCGATCTCGTTCTCGAACACGCCGATCCAGGACGTTCTGCTCTCCTTTGCCGAGTACTCGGGAAAATCCATCGTGCCGGGTTCGAACGTCACCGGCCTGGTCACGGCCGACATCCGCAACCAGCCGTGGGACGTCGCGCTGAACACGATCCTTTCGACGCAGGGGCTCCTCGCGCAGGAGGACGCCTACGGGATCATCCGCGTCGACAACATCACCGACCTGAACCAGCGCGAGCAGGTCGAGCCGATCGTCACCGAGGCCATCCGCGTCAACTACGCCACGGCCGACGAGATGGCCAATGCGGTGCGTGATCTGCTGACCGACCGAGGCCACGTCACCGTGGGGCAGGGCACGAACACGTTGATCGTGTCCGACATCCCGCGGGTTCACGAGGCGGTGAAGCAGCTCCTGCGCGACCTCGACGTGCGCACCCCCCAGGTGTCGATCCAGGCCAAGATCATCTTCGTCAACCGCACGGACCTGAACGACTTCGGAATCACCTACGAGATCAAGGACTCGCGCGGCAACCAGTTCAATGAGCTGTCCAGCGGGCTGGCCGATCTCAACGGCGACGGCGTCATCGATCCGGAGACCGAGACCGTGGCGCAGGGTAAGCCGGTCGTGCTCCTGGGCGGCAACTCCATCGCAGCGATCGGAAACGCCGACCAGCGCCTTCCCAGCCGCACGCTCTCGCTGCTCACGTCTCTCGTGATCGGGCGTCACCAGCTCATCAGCTTCATCGACGCGCTCTCGTCCGTGAATCTCAGCGATATCCAGGCGATTCCCCAGGTAACGACCGTCGACAACCAGCAGGCACGCATCAAGGTGGGTGAAGACATCCCTGTGCGGACGATCGACCTCGGCGGTCAGGGGGCCGCGAACGGAACCTTCCCGACGGCCCAGGTCTCGACCGAGGAGACCGGCATCATCCTCGAAGCGACGCCCCACGTGACCGCCAACGGCAACATCCTTCTGGAGCTGAGGGCGGAGCGCTCAAACGCGCAGCTGGCGGTATCCGACGTGGGCTTCATCAAGCAAACGCAGGAAGCCAGTACCCGGGTGCTGGTCCAGGACGGCGAGACCGTGGTGATCGCGGGCCTCACCCAGACGGAGAAGACCGAAGTACGAACCGGCATTCCGCTCCTCATGGACCTGCCGGTCATCGGAAGGCTCTTCCGCGTGAACCGGGAATCCCAGATCCAGAAAGACCTGATCATCCTGGTGACCCCGCACATCGTGCGGAGCAACGGCAACTGATCGGGCTCGAGGGGGAAGACCCAATGCGGCGACACGCTTCGATACGATGGGGTAGGCTGGGGTTGGCCGTGGCCGGCCTGGGGCTGCTGGCGACCTGGGCCTGCGACGGGAGCAACCTGTTCGCGCCCGATCGGGGTCTCGATTCGACGACCGACGTGCGGGTGCCCACGGTTAGCATCGAGTCCCCCGCGGCGGACCCGATCACGGGCCTTCGCCTGTCCGATTCCCTCTTCGTCCGGGTGTCGGTGAGCGACGACCAGGGCGTGGATACCGTCGCCTTCACCGCGGTCGCTTTCCGGGGTGATCCCGATCTGGGCACGGCCCGGGCCGTCGAGCGCTTCCAGTCCAAGCTCGTGACGTTCGAGGCGGGCGTGACGGACACCACACTCACCCGCTTCCTGGCTCCGCAGCCCGGTGACACCGCCCGCGAGAACGTCTACCTCATCGTGAGTGCCACGGACGGGGTGGGCAACGTCGGAGCCGACACGGTGCAGGTGGCGCTCGGGGGGCCGCGCGTGGCGCTGACGCTGGCCGACAGCATCGAGGTCGAGGAGGGCAAGACGATCGCCTTCCAGATCACGGCGAACGATCCGAGGGGCGTGAAGTCGCTCAGCGTGGTGGCGTCGGGCGCGTTCCGTGACACGCTGACGAAGACGTATGAGTCGGCGCCCACGGAGGTGAGCCTCGATACGCTGCTGGTGGTGCCCGCCGGCACGAGCGGTGACGTGACGCTGACGGTCATGGCGGAGAACGGCCTGGGCGTGAAGGAAGAAACCGCCGACACGGCCGCGCTGCTGGTCGTCGACGGCACGCCGCCCGTGGTGGCGATCGAGACGCCGTCTCCCGATTCGGTGACGGGCGCCGGGTTGCGGGATTCGGTGCTGGTGCGCGTGCGCGTGTCGGACAACTTCGGCGTGGACAGTGTGGCGTTCCAGGGCTTCTCGATCCGGGGCGATGCGGAGCTGGGCACGGCCCAGGCCGTGGAGCGCTACGCGCCGAAGACGGTGGCGTTGTCCGCCGTCCGTGACACCACGCTGATCCGCTTCCTGGCTCCGCTCGCACTGGACGTCAAGGAGCGCGTGTTCATCGTCGTGCGTGCCATCGACGGCGTGGGCAAGGCGGCCGCAGACACCGCGCTCGTGGCGTTGGGCGGTCCGGAGGTGGCTCTGGAGGCGACGCTGCCGGACTCGGCGGCCAGCGCCGGAGACACTATCGCATTGACCTTCACGACCGACGATCCCGACGGCGTCGCACAGCTCCGCGTCGATATCGCAGGCGTCGATCTGGCGCCGATCGTACGCACCTTCGACCCCCCGGACACGGTGGTGGCCTTCGACACGACGCTCGTGTTGCCGGCCGACTTTACCGGTCAGGTGACGCTCACTCCGAGCGCCACGAACACGCTCGGGGTTTCGGACGTGGGCTCCACGGTGACCTTCGATGTCGTGGACCGCACCAACCCCACGGTCGACATCCTGCAGCCCCGGGCGGGCACGCTGGCGGCTACGCCGCTCGGAGACTCGCTCGAGGTGGAGGTGTCGGTCAGCGACAACGTCGGCATCGATACCGTTGAGATGTCCGTCGTCGCCTTCCGGGGCGACAGAGACCTGGGCACGGACTCCGTGGTCACCCGCTATGCGGCCAAGCAGGTCGCGCTCGGCGGCGCGGTTCGCGACACCACCGTACGCCGGTTCCTCGATCCGGTGGGTGACAGCATCAAGGAGCAGGGCTTCCTGATCGCCAGGGTGGTTGACGCCTCGGGGAACATGACCGCGGACACGACTCCGGTGTTCATCGGCGGTCCGGACGTCCAGATCCAGAACGTGAAGGACGGACAGAGTGTTCAGGAAGGGCTGAACATGAGCATCCGTCTGACCGGGAAGGATCCCCTGGGTCTCGTAGAGCTCCGGCTGGACGTGACAGGGGCGCTTGACACGGCGCTGATCAGGAACTTCAACCCGGCGGTTGATACCGTGACCGTCGATACGACCCTGGCGATCCCGGCAGGTCTGAGCGGGGCGCTGATCCTCACGGCCACCGCTCGTAACACGCTGGACGTGAGCGGACAGGATGGCCCGGTGACGGTCGTGATCGTGAGCGGCGGCGCGGGAGACACGATTCCGCCGGTCCTCCTCCAGACGACGACCTCGGGCGAGCGTCTGGAACTGCAGGACACGGTCTTCATCGAGCTCACCGGATCCGACGACAGTCAGGGCAGTGGCGTGGCGAAGGCCGGCTTCACGGTGCTCGGCATCTCGCCGTCGCGGGGCGATACGGTGATTCGTTCCGGGCAACAGACCTTCGATCCACCCAGGACCGGAGCGGTGGCGCAGAGCTTCTCGTTCGAGCCGTTCAACGTCGATTCGGTGGCGCTGCCGGACTCGTTGATCTTCGAGATCACGACCTACCTCGTCGACGCGGACGGCAACTGCGCGGCAGCCACGGGATCGGACACCACGCAGTCGTTCGCGTGCGATACCCTGGCCACGGGCGAGATCGTGGCGAAGGATCTCCCGGGCCAGCGGCTCAACCGCACGATCGTGTCAGGCACGACGGTACGTCTTCCGACCGGAGGGCTGATCCTGGATGCCGTCGTGGATACGCTGCGCAGGAATCTGCTGCTGTCGAACTTCGCCCGGAATCGCGTCGAGGTGTTCCGGCTGCAGCAGGAGAGCTTCCTGCCTGCGATCGCCGTCGGCTCGCAGCCGTGGGGGCTGGCGATCAACACGTGCGCCCCGTTGACGCCGATGACAGGATGCGGCGACACGCTCATCGTCGCCAACTCCGGCGGCACGAACATGTCGAACGTCTACCTCGGTCCCTCCACGGGCGAGGGACCCGCCGTGGAGGACGCCGGCCGGAGGTTCCTCATGCCCGACGTCGTCCTCTTCGACATCGAGAGCGCCCTGGACGACCTCGGCAACCGGCGCTACAACGTGACGATCCTGCCTGACCCGAACCGCAGGAGCTTCTCCGATCGGCCGCAGTTCATCGCCCGCGACTCGACGGGAAGGATCCTCTTCTCGACCCGGGTCGTGGAGGCGCTGGATCAGGTCGGCACCATCCGCAAGGCCTTCGTGCCGCCGGGCCTCAACCCGGCGGACGCGCGTCCGGAGGTCAAGATGTTCGTCCGGCACGGAGAGCTGATCAATTCTCCGGACTTCACGGCGGTCACCTTCATCGACGACGTGGACGTCACGCGGCTGTCGGGCGATCCGAACGACCAGATCATCTTCACCGACCACGAGCTGGGTCTGCCGAACAACACGTTCCAGAGCGCGCCCGACGAGATTGCGACTTCGATTGCGGATCTTCAGGGCCAGGGTTCGGATATCTTCTCCGGGACCGGGCGGTGGAGCGTGGACAACATCGGGTTCCACGACACCACGTACGTGGCCTCCTCCGGAGACGGCGGATGGGTCGTGTTCGGCGATGGCGCGTCGGAGCCGTTCGGGCGCGTGATCATGTACGAGGCCGCGACCGATCAGATCAGCACCGTGGTGCAGCGCTTCGACCTGATCACCAACGAAGGCGAGATCATCCGGGGGATCGGGCTGAACTACGACGGCACGCTCGGCGTGGCGCGCGGCAACGACGGCTACTTCTTCACCACCGATCTCAGGATCCAGGGGCAGGCGCCGCTCAGCACCGCGGGAACGGGTGCCGCCGCCGGTGCGGTGCTGCATCCCCTGCATGCCAACTACCCGTCGATTTCCAACAACAACGGCACCTGGCACCCTGACACGCATCTCGCGTTCTTCGGAACCGGGGACCACACGATCGACATCTACGATACGTTCACCTTCCTGCGTGTGGGGCGGGTCTTCATCAAGGACATCATCACGGGTCCGCTCCGGGCGTCGTTGCCCTTCCCGGAAGATCAGATCGCGCCCGACGGCACGCCGTTCCAGTGCGCGTTCAGGACGGTGACGGACCAGGTCGGCAACACGATCGGGCAGGCCGTGGAGATCTACCAGGGCGAGGACTTCAACAACCCGTGGCCGGCGGACGGCGGGGCCGGTGGAACGGAGGACCGGTGTGTGGTGCTGAAGCTGTACGGCACGACCAGCGCGGGCGGAGTCGTCGTCGTGAACGTGCGCAAGAGCGACGTGCTCCGGGAGCATCCTTCGCGGAACTGAGCGCTGGACGCGCTCGGGACTCCGACCCGGGGACGACGCCCCGGCGGGTTCGCGCCCGCCGGGGCGTCGTGCGTAGGAGCCTGCGACGACGTGGTGTGGGGTTGGAGACGCGATGGTTCACGGGGTGGAGGCGAGGAGATCGGGCCGGCGGCCGGACCCACGGATGCGGGTCCGCATGGACACACGGTCCGATGGATGTATCATGAGGGTGCCCGCTCGACGTCGGGCAAAGGGGGATCACGGCGCGGCGGCCACCCGCCACCCGGCAGGTCCGCCCACGCCGAATGAAACGGAGAACATGGCTCGATGAAGCGGTTGCGGTTCCGCACGGCAGGCGAGTCCCACGGGCGTGGCCTGGTGGCGCTGATCGAGGGCGTGCCCGCCGGACTGTCTCTCGATATGGAGCGGGACGTGGCCCCGGATCTCCGCCGCCGGCAGGGCGGGTACGGCCGTGGGCGCCGGATGAAGATCGAGTCCGATCGAGCGGAGGTCCTGGGCGGGGTGCGGCTGGGCGAGACCCTGGGTTCTCCCGTGGCCATGCTGATCTGGAACCGGGACTGGGAGAACTGGACGGCCGCGATGATCCCGCTCGCCCCCGAGGAGGGGGTGAATCCGAAGGCGCTGCGCCCCCACTATCTGCCCCGTCCGGGCCACGCCGACCTCGTGGGCGCGCTCAAGTACGACCGGAGAGACGTGCGAGACGTACTCGAGCGGGCCAGCGCGCGGGAGACCGCCGCCCGGGTGGCGTGCGGCGCCGTCGCCCGACGTCTTCTGGCCGCTTTCGAGATCCGCATCGGAAGTCACGTGCTGTCGATCGGCTCGGTGCAGGCCAGGGTCGACGAGCTGCCCTCGGATCTCAACGCGGCGGCCGACGCGGACCCGCTGCGGTGCCTCGACTCCGACGCCAGCGCCGGAATGCGTGAGGAGATCGACCGGGCGAAGGAAGCGGGCGACACCCTCGGCGGCATCTTCGAGGTCGTGGTCACGGGACTGCCCGTCGGCCTCGGCAGCTACGCGGCGTGGGATGAGAAGCTCGACGGGCGGCTCGCCGGGGCCGTGATGTCGATCCAAGCGATCAAGGGCGTGGAGGTGGGTGAGGGCTTCCTCGGCGCGACCCGGCGAGGGTCCGAGGTGCACGACCCGATCGTTCGTGACGGTACGCGGGCGCGCGCCGGCGGTTTCGCGCGAGCGAGTAACCACGCGGGTGGACTCGAGGGCGGCGTGACGACCGGCGAGCCTCTGGTCGTGCGCGGGGCCATGAAACCGATTTCCACCCTTCGTAAGCCTCTGCCGAGTGTGGATCTACGTGACGGAAGCCCGGGGGATGCGGCGGTGGAGCGGAGCGACGTGTGCGCGGTGCCCGCCGCCGCGGTGGTGGCGGAGGCGATGGTGGCGCTCGTCGTGGCCGACGCCTTCCTGCAAAAGTTCGGCGGCGACGCGCTGTCCGAGGTCCGCAGGAACTTCGACGGATACCTCGCGTACCTGAGCCGGCGAGGCTTCCGGGCCCGATGACCACGGTGGAGGTCCGGCGCATCGTGCTCGTAGGGTTCATGGGGTGCGGCAAGACGACGGTGGGCCGGAAGGTGGCCGGGCGGCTCGGCTGGCGCTTCGTGGACTGTGACGCCGTCGTCGCGGAGGAGGCGGGCATGAGCGTCTCGCGCATCTTCCGCGAGCGCGGTGAGCCGTGGTTCCGGGCCAGGGAAGGGGCCGTCGGGCGCAGGTTCCTGGAGCGCGATCGGGTGGTGCTGGGTACGGGTGGCGGTTGGCCCGCCGCGGAGGGCCGACTTGACGCGCTGCCTCCGGGTACCCTGAGTGTATGGCTCAGGGTGTCGGCCGAGGAGGCGGTGAGGCGAGCCGAGCGGGAAGGCGATACGCGCCCGTTGCTGCGAGGCGGCGACGCCGTGGCGCTCGCTCGCAAACTGCTCGACGAGCGGGCGCGCTGGTACGAGATGGCAGAGGCATCCATCGACACCGTGGGGCGGACGCCGGACGAGGTGGCCGCGCGCGTGGTCGAGCTCGTTCGGGACAGGGGCGCGCAGTCCTGAGCGAAGGCCCGCGGGCTCGCGATGCGCACTTCGAACAGGATCGGGGTCTCCGAGCCCCGGACGCACACTTCAGCAGGGACGCCGCATGACGCGGAACGAAGACGGGAAGAGCCTGGTTATCGTGGAGTCGCCCGCCAAGGCGCGGACGATCGGGCGATATCTGGGCCCGGAGTATGAGGTGGCGGCGTCCGTGGGGCACGTGCGCGACCTGCCCATGAAGGAACTGGGCGTGGACGTGGACGCGGGCTTCGAGCCGCACTACGTGACGATCCGGGGAAAGGGTAAGATCATCTCGGACCTGAAGAAGCGGGCGCGCCACTCCGACCGGGTCATCCTGGCGACCGATCCTGATCGGGAGGGCGAGGCCATCGCGTACCACGTGGCCGAGCAGCTCGGCTATCGTACGGGCGACGAGCGCTTCCAGAGGGTGCAGTTCCACGAGATCACTCCGGGGGCCATCCGCGAGGCGCTCGCCCATCCCGGTCCGATCGACAGCCGCAAGGTCGAGGCCCAGCAGGCGCGTCGGATCCTCGACCGCTTGGTCGGATACCAGGTGAGCCCGCTGCTGTGGAAGCCGATCCGTCCGGGCCTGTCGGCGGGGCGTGTGCAGACCGTGGCGCTCCGCCTGATCTGCGAGCGCGAGGACGAGATCCGCGCCTTCCGCTCCGAAGAGTACTGGTCGATCATCGCCCATCTCCGAAGCGACGGACAGGCGTTCGACGCCAAGCTGCACAAGATCGACGGCAAGGCGTTCAAGCTGCCGGATGAGGACTCCGCACTCGGCACGGTGCGCGACGTCGAGGGCGTGCCGTTCCGCGTGACGGATGTCAAGCGGAGGGAACGCAGGAAGAACCCTGCGCCCCCGTTCACCACTTCCACGCTGCAGAAGGCTGCGGCCAAGCGTCTGGGGTTCTCCGCCAAGCGGACGATGAGCGTGGCGCAGCGCCTGTACGAAGGCGTGGAGTTGGGCGGGCGCGGTGCGGTCGGTCTCATCACGTACATGCGTACGGACTCGACCCGGGTTTCGGCCGGCGCGGTCAGCCAGGCGCGGACGTGGTTGAAAGCGGAGTTCGGCGATGTGTACCTGCCGCCCAAGCCTCGGTTCTGGGGCGGCAAGCAGCAGAAGGGGGCACAGGAGGCCCACGAGGCGATCCGACCCACGGACATCACGGTCCACCCGAGTGAGGCGGCCCGGTACCTCCAGGGCGACGCGGCCCGCCTGTACGAGCTGATCTGGTTGCGCTTCGTCGCCGGTCAGATGGCTCCGGCGGTCTACGACACGACCACCGTCGACTTCCGGCTGACGGGGGCCAGCGGCCGGCTGTATCTCTTCAGGGCCACCGGTTCGGTGGTCAAGTTCCCGGGCTTCACCCGTCTGTACGTCGAGGCCACGGAGCGCGGAGAGCACCGGCGTCTCGACGATCTGGAGCCGCTTCCCGAGTTGCGCCAGGGCGATGAGGCGGACATCGAAGCGATCGAGCCCAAGCAGCACTTCACCCAGCCTCCGCCGCGGTTCTCGGAGGCGAGCCTGGTCAAGGAGCTCGAGAGCTTGGGAATCGGACGTCCCTCCACGTACGCCCAGATCCTCAGCACGATCGTCGACCGTGGGTACGTCGAGGTCGAGAAGCGGCGCTTCGTACCCACCGACCTCGGCGAGGTGGTGTCGAAGCTCCTCGTACGGATCTTTCCCGACATCTTCGACGTCGAGTTCACGAGCCGGATGGAGTCTGCCCTGGACCGGGTCGAGGAGGGTGAGGTCGCGTGGCGGGAGCTGCTGGCGGGCTTCTATCCGGCCTTCCGAGAGCGGCTGGAGGCCGGAGAGGCGAACTCCGACGAGATCATCAAGGAGCTCCTCGCCGCGGACGGGGAGCGCTGTGAGAAATGCGGGCGACCGATGCTCGTACGCTGGAACCGATTCGGCCGCTTCCTGGGATGCTCCGGCTATCCCGAGTGCAGGAACACGCGCTCACTCGACGGGACCCACGCCGAGGGTAAGGAGCTGGGACCCGATCCCGACTCCGGTGAGATCGTCATGCTCAAGTCGGGCCCCTACGGACCGTACGTCGAGCTGGCGGTGCCCGGGGAGGAAAAGCCGCGGAGGGTGAGTCTGCCGCCGGGGCGCACGGTGGAAGATGTGGATCTCCCGTACGCGCTCCGGCTCCTGTCGTTGCCGCGCACCGTGGGTACGGATCCCGAGACAGGCCAGGAGGTGGTGGCGGGGATCGGCCGGTTCGGTCCGTTCGTCAGGATGGGCAAGACCTTCGCGAGCCTCGAGGGCGAGGGAGAGCTGTTCACGATCGGTCTCGAGGACGCGGTGCGCCGTATCCGGGAGAAGGCCGCCGGGTTGAAGCCGCTCAAGGATCTCGGACCCCATCCCACGACCGGAAAGACGATCGTCGTACGGGCCGGGCGCTACGGGCCGTATGTGACCGACGGAACGACCAACGCTACGCTGCCCAAGACGATGGTGCCCGAAGACGTGACGCTGGATCAGGCCGTCGAGATGCTCCGTAACAAGGCGACCCGAAAGCGTGGGGGCAAGGGCAAACGGACGACGCGGAAGAAGAAATGACCGGCTCCCGAGCGCTTCCGGTGAGCGGGCGCGCGCGTCGGCCATCGGGTGGCGCGGGCCGCCGGGCAGCGGAGCGGGGCCATGCGTGATCGGGTGAGCGTCGTGGGCGGGGGCCTCGCCGGGTGCGAGGCCGCGCTGCAACTGGCCGCCCGAGGGTATCCGGTGCGGCTCGTCGAGATGCGGCCGGTGGGTTCCACGCCGGCTCATCAGACCGACCATCTGGGCGAGCTTGTGTGCACGAACTCGTTCAAGAGCGAGGATCCGGCGAACGCCCACGGGCAGCTCAAGCACGAGATGGACGCCCTGGGATCGGTGCTCCTGCGCTCGGCGCGCGCAGCCCGCGTGGCGGCGGGATCGGCGCTCGCCGTAGACCGGCGACTCTTCAGCGCGGCGATGACCGCGGCCCTCGAGACTCACCCCGACATCGAGATCACCAGGGAGGAATGCGTCCGTCTCCCGGAGGGTCCCGCGGTTGTGGCGACGGGTCCGCTGACCTCGGACGCGCTGTCGGCGGAGATCGGGCGCGTGCTGGGCAGCGGCGGACTCTCGTTCTTCGACGCGATCGCTCCGATCGTCGACCGCGAGAGTCTCGATGAGGCCGTAGTCTTTGCCCAGGGACGCTTCGGCGAGGATGATGACTACCTGAACTGCCCCTTCACCCGGGAAGAGTACGAGGCGTTCGTGCAAGCGCTCCGGGAGGGCGAGGTGCACGAGGGCCACGACTGGGACGCCGTGCCGTACTTCGAAGGATGCCTTCCAATCGAGGTGATGGCGGCTAGGGGGGTCGATACGCTACGCTTCGGTCCGATGAAGCCGATCGGGTTGACCGACCCCAGGACGGGGGAGCGGCCGTGGGCCGTCCTGCAGCTCCGGCGCGAAGACCGAGCGGGCCGCATGTGGAACCTCGTCGGTTGCCAGACGCGTCTGCGCATCGCCGCGCAGCGCCGGGTGTTTCGGAGTGTGCCGGGACTGGCGGGCGCGGAGTTCCTCCGGTGGGGATCCATCCACCGCAACAGCTATCTGAACTTTCCCGGGCGACTCGCCGCGCATGGGGGTTTGCCTCAACGGCCCGAGCTAATCTTCGCCGGCCAACTCACCGGCGTGGAGGGCTACACGGAGTCCGCTGCCTCCGGCATCCTCGCGGGCATCAACCTCGCCCGGATCCTCGAGGGAGCGGAGCCGGTGCTGCCGCCGCCCACCACGATGCTCGGAGGGCTCCTGCGGTACCTGAGGGAGGCCGAGCCGAAGCATTTCCAGCCCATGAACTCCAACTGGGGGCTCGTCGATCCGTTGCGGCGGCGCATCCGTGACCGAAAGGCCCGCCGGGAAGCGCTCGCGCGCCGTGCCCGGAACGACTTCCTCGCATGGATGCGCGCGACGGGTATCCGTCCAGTGCCGGCCGATCCGGTGGCCCGCCCGAGCGGCCTCCGTAGCTGAAGGCGAATGAGCGCGCACCGCCCGGACGTGGAAAGGTTTCTCCGGCATCTCGCGGACGAGCGGCAGCTGTCGCCGAACACGTTGAAGGCGTACGGACGCGACCTGGCGGAGCTCCAAGGGTTCCTGACGGAGTTCTTCGGCCGATCCGACTGGCGCTGGCGGGACGTCGACCGGCTCGCGCTCCGGGGCTTCCTCGGGTGGATCCGGCGCAGTGGTCGGTCAGGAAGAACGGCCGCGCGTAAGCTGTCCGCGGCTCGGAGCTTCTTCAGGTTTCTCCATCGCGAGGGCAGGCTTCCCTCCAATCCGGCGCGCGCGCTGCGGGCGCCTCGCGCGGACCGCAAGCTGCCGGGCCATCTCAGCACATCCGACGTGCGCGCGGTCTTTCGCCATGCCGAGGAGCGGGCGGAGGCGAATACCCTCAAGGGCACCCGGGACCTGCTGATCCTCGAGCTCCTGTATGGGAGCGGGCTGCGGCTCTCTGAGCTGCACGGCCTCGACATCGACCGGGTCAACCGGAGATCGGGCCTCGCACGGGTCGTGGGCAAGGGCAACAAGGAGCGCCTGACGCCCGTGACGCGCGCCGCGTTGATCGCCCTGGGCCGCTACGAGCCGAGACGCGCGGAGGTGCTGGCCCGGGCGTCGGAGGGAGCGGATGCGGCCGCGCTCCTCGTCAATGCCCGCGGAGGGCGACTGTCGCGACGCTCGATTCAGCAAGCGGTGCGCGATGCGCTCGAGGTGGCCGCCGTCGCGTCGGGGCTGTCGGCCCACGCTTTGCGCCACTCCTTCGCGACCCACCTCCTCGAGGAAGGGGCGGACCTCATGGCCGTCAAGGAGCTTCTCGGCCACGTATCCCTGTCGACCACGCGGATCTACACGCACGCCACCCGGGAGCGTCTCAAGCGGATCTACCGCGACGCGCACCCGCGTTCCTGAGCGAGATTTACGCCGGGCCGGCGGCCACTGCCACTTCGGCAGGTATTGGGTTATTCTTCAACGCTTTCCCAGCGCGGCCCCCGATCGTGAGGCGCCGCGGCCGGGCGTTCACCCAGAAGACGAGCGGACCACCATGCCGTTGCCCGAGACTCGCGCCACCACCGTGTTGGCCGTCCGCCGGGACGGACGCGTGGCCATGGGGGGAGACGGCCAGGTGACCATGGGAGACACCGTGGTCAAGGCCCAAGCCACCAAGGTGCGCACCCTTCGAGACGGCAGGATCCTGGCGGGCTTCGCCGGCGCGGTCGCCGACGCCTTCACGCTCTTCGAGAAGCTCGAGGAGAAGCTCGAGCGTTATCCCGCGAACCTGACCAGGGCCGTCGTCGAGCTGGCCAAGGACTGGCGTACGGATCGCTACCTGCGCCGCCTCGACGCCCTGCTGGCGGTGGCCGACACGCAGCATCTCTTTCTCGTGAGCGGCCAGGGCGACGTCATCGAGCCGGACGACGACATCATCGCCATCGGCTCCGGCGGTTCGTTCGCACTGGCGGCGGCGCGGGCGCTGAAGCAGCACTCCGACCTGGATGCGCCCACGATCGTGCGGCACGCCATGGAGATCGCTGGCGACATCTGTATCTACACGAATCAGGACATCACCGTGCTGGAACTGGAGGAGGAAGGGCGATGACGACGGGCACCACCCGCACTCCGGAGCGGACGGACGCGCCGGAAACGCCGGACGGAGCAGCTACGGAAGCCCCGGACGGAGCAGCCACCCAGGCCCCGGACGGACCAGCCACGGAGCGTGCCGGTGAGGAGCCGATACTCCCCTGGCTGGAGGAGCTCACGCCCAGGCAGATCGTGGAGGAGTTGGATCGCTACATCGTCGCTCAGGACGAGGCGAAGCGGGCGGTGGCCGTCGTGCTCAGGAACCGTTGGCGCCGCCAGCGGGTGGACGACGAGCTGCGGGACGAGATCGCCCCCAGCAACCTGATCCTCATCGGCCCGACGGGGGTCGGCAAGACCGAGATCGCGCGGCGTCTGGCCCGGCTGGCGGGGGCCCCGTTCGTCAAGGTGGAGGCGTCGAAGTTCACGGAGGTGGGCTACGTGGGGCGCGACGTCGAGTCGATGATCCGCGACCTGGTCGACCAGTCCGTGAACCTGGTCCGTGCCGAGCGCGAAGACGAGTTCCACGAGGTGGCCGAGGAACGGGTGGAGGAACGTCTCCTGGATCTACTCCTTCCTCCGGTCCCCGGAGAGAGCCCGACGCGCCCCGAGGCGGGTGGGGCGGGGCAGAGTGTGTTCATCGCGGGCCCGACCGGCGTCGAGGTGGACGCCGAGGAAAGCGTGGCGTCACGGCGGGAGCGCACGCGCGAGAAGCTGCGTGGCCTGCTGCGGGACGGCAAGCTCGAGGAGCGCACGGTCGAGGTCGAGGTCCAGCAGACACCCTCACTGGACGGGATGATGATTCCCATGGGCGGCATGGAGGGGATGGACCACAACTTCACCGAGATGCTCCAGGACATGCTGCCGAAGCGCACCAAGCGGCGTACGGTGTCGGTCGCCGAGGCCCGCCGGATCCTTCAGCAGGACGAGCTTGACCGCCTCGTCGACATGGACGCGGTCGTCAACGAAGCACTGCTGCGCGCCGAGGAGATGGGCATCGTCTTTCTCGACGAGATCGACAAGATTGCGGGTGAGCGTGGCGGCGCGGGCCCGGACGTCAGCCGTGAGGGCGTCCAGCGTGATCTCCTGCCGATCGTGGAGGGCTCCACGGTGCAGACGAAGTACGGTCTGATGCGGACGGACCACATCCTCTTCATCGCCGCGGGCGCCTTTCACGTGGCCAAGCCGAGCGATCTGATCCCGGAGCTTCAGGGTCGGTTTCCGATTCGGGTCGAGCTGCAGAATCTCGACGAGGACGACTTCGTGAGGATCCTGCGCGAGCCGAGGAATGCGCTGCTCGACCAGTACCGCGCGATGGTTGAGACCGAGGGCGCGACGATCGAGTTCACCGAGGGCGGCGTGCGCGAGATCGCGCGCATTGCCGCGGATCTGAACCAGCGGATGGAGAACATCGGCGCCCGGCGGCTCCGCACCGTGATGACCACGCTCCTGGAAGACGTGATGTTCGGGCTGCCGGAAGATGGCCGGAGACACGTCGTGGTGGATGAGGCCTACGTGCGCGAAAATCTCAAGGACATCGTGGAGGACGAAGATCTGCGGCGCTACATCCTCTGAGGCACCCACACGAGCGCGCCCCCCGGAAGTACGGGTGGACTCCGGAGGTGGCGATGGACGACGGGACGGACGACAGATGCCGGAAGCGACGATGATATCGAGCAAGAGAGATTTCGTGGCCATCTCCGACTTCACGCGCGATGAGCTGCTGGCGACCCTCGATCTGGCGCACCGGCTGAAGGCCGGCGCCGAGACGGGAACGCCGCTCGCGGGCAGGAGCCTGGCGATGATCTTCCGGAAGAGCTCCACGCGCACACGGGTGTCGTTCGAGGTCGGGATGACGCAGCTCGGCGGACACGCGCTCTTCCTATCGGATCGGGACAGCCAGATGGGCCGGGGTGAGGGTGTGCACGACACCGCGAAGGTGCTCTCGGGCTACGTCGACGCGATCATGATCCGCACCTTCGAGCACCGCGAGGTGGAGGAGTTGGCGCGCCACGCGTCCGTACCGGTGATCAACGGATTGACCGACCTGCTGCACCCATGCCAGGTCATGGCCGATCTCCAGACGATTCAGGAGGAGTTCGGACCCGAGCTGGAGTCGCGGACGGTCGCGTGGATCGGCGACGGCAACAACATGGCCAACTCGTGGCTCAACGCCGCGGGGCGGTTGGGTTTTTCCCTGCGGCTCGCGTGCACCCGTGGGTACGATCCGGACCCCTCCATCCTGCAGTGCGCCCGGGCGTCGGCCGACATCATGGTCACGCGCGAGCCGAGCGAAGCGGTCTCCGGCGCTCATGTGGTCACCACGGACGTGTGGGCGTCCATGGGACAGGAAGGGGAGGCTCGGGAGCGTAGCGAGGTGTTCCGGCCCTATCAGGTGGACGAGGCGCTCATGGCCCGGGCCGGCCCGGAGGCGATCTTTCTGCACTGCCTTCCGGCCCACCGGGGCCAGGAGGTTACCGCGGGGGTCATCGACGGCGCCCGCTCACGCGTGTTCCGGGAGGCCGAGAACCGCCTCCATGCCCAGAAGGCTCTTCTCGTGGAGCTGATCGGATGAATGAGTCGCTCAAGCGCACCCCGCTGTACGAAGCGCACGTCGCTACCGGGGCCAAGATCGTACCGTTCGCCGGATATGAGATGCCGGTGCAGTATCCTGCGGGAATCACCGCGGAGCACCGCGCGGTGCGCACCGCCGCGGGCCTGTTCGACGTGTCACACATGGGCGAGTTCGTGGTCCGCGGGCCTCAGGCGCTGGATCTCGTGCAGTTCATCACCGTGAACGACGCCTCGAAGCTGGCCGTGGGGCAGGCGCAGTACTCGGCGATGTGCCGGGAGGACGGGGGCGTGATCGACGATCTGCTCGTGTACCGGTTCGCGGACCGCTACATGCTCGTGGTCAACGCCTCGAACCTGGCAAAGGATTGGGGGTGGGTTGAGCGGCATGCGGCGGAGTTCGACGTGGAGGCCGAGAACCGGTCGGACCGGACGGCACTCCTGGCGGTCCAGGGCCCGCGAGCCCGTGACATCGTCCGGCCGCTGCTCGACATCGACGCGGATTCGGTGGCCTACTACCACTTCCGCGAGGGGAGCGTGGCCGGGGCGCCCGCCGTCATCGCCGGTACCGGCTACACCGGGGAAGACGGTTTCGAGTTGTACCTGGAGCCGGCCTCCGCGATGGACGTGTGGCAGGCCCTCCTCGACGCCGGGCAGTCGCATGGCCTCATGCCCGCCGGGCTGGGCGCACGCGATTCGCTTCGGCTGGAGATGGGCTATGCGCTGTACGGCAATGACCTCGACGAGGAGCACACCCCCCTCGAGTCGGCGCTGGGTTGGATCACGAAGTTCGACAAGGGAGACTTCATAGGGCGCGACGCCCTGCTCCGGCAGCGCGAGGCGGGAGTCACCCGCAAGCTCGTCGGGATTCTCCTGACCGGAAAGGGATTTCCCCGCCATGGATACCCGATCCTCGTGGACGGCGATCCGGCCGGGGTCGTCACCAGCGGCACCGTCAGCCCGACGCTCGGGCTCGGGATCGCGCTCGGGTATGTGCCGGCGTCCCACGCGAGGGCCGGCTCGGAGGTGCGCATCGACATCCGGGGCAGGCCCGTGGACGGTGTCGTACACCGCCCGCCGTTCTACACGGAAGGCTCCATCCGCCGGTGAACGGATGAAGGTGGGCGTGCTCACGGTCAGCGACGGCTGCGCTCGCGGTGTCCGCAAGGACGCGAGCGGCGACGCCATCGTGGGCTGGTGCGCGGCGTCGGGCCTTACCGTGGCGGTGCGCGACGTCGTGCCGGACGACACCGCCCGGATCACCCGGACGCTGGCCGCGTGGTGCGACGACCTCGACGTCGACGTCGTGCTGACGACCGGCGGAACCGGCCCGGCGCCTCGTGATGTTACTCCTGAGGCCACCCGGGCCGTGCTCGAGCGCGAGATGCCGGGTGTGGCGGAGGCCCTCCGCCGGAAGGGTGAGCGCACGACACCGTACGCACTCCTCTCCCGCGGGGTGGCCGGGATCCGGGGGCACACGCTGGTCGTCAACCTCCCCGGGAGTCCCGGGGGTGTACGCGACGGCCTGTAGGTGCTGGCGCCGCTGCTCGACCATGCCGTGGCGCTCCTCCGCGACCGGAACGCGCCGCACGATCCGCCGGTCGGCGGGTGGGAGGGGGCATGAAGGACCTCGTGCTGATCTCGACCCACGACCTGCCCCGGTCCGGAGAGGTTCGTGACGCGTTCAAGCGGGCCGGGTACGGGACCGATCTGGTGACGCCCGCGGAGACGATTCCAGCCGACTCCGAGGCGCAGCTTCTCGTCGTCACCGGCGGGGTGGGCCAGGACGACCGGCTCGCCCGCCAGGCTCACCTCCGGGGCATACCGGTCTACGGGCTTGTGGCGGCGGAGGACGCCTCCAGGGTCTCACCCGCCGGCTACGACGAGATCTTCTCGCGCGACACGCTACCGGACGACATCGTGCTCCTGGGCGGGCGCCTCATCTAGCGCAAGCGCCTCCAGCGCCTGACGGGCATCGTGGGTGAGACCGATGCGATGAAGGAGGCGCTGGAGCGCGTCGTACAGATCGCGCCGGTCCAGGCCACCGTGCTCGTCACGGGGGAGTCTGGAACCGGGAAGGAGCTGGTCGCGAGGGGTATCCACGCGCTTTCTCCCCGGCGGCATCGGCCGTTCATCGCGGTCAACGTGGCCGCACTGTCCGAGACGCTGCTGGAAAGTGAGCTCTTCGGGCACGAGAAGGGCGCGTTTACGGGTGCGATCGATGCACGGCGCGGCCTCTTCGAGGTTGCCGATCACGGCACGATCTTCCTCGATGAGATCGGGGAGATGCCCCTGACCACGCAGACCAAGCTGCTGCGGGTGCTCGAACAGCGCGAGTTCATGCGCGTGGGCGGGGAGAAGCCGATCCACGTCGACGTCCGGATCGTCGCGGCCACGAACCAGGATCTGCGCCGCCTCGTCGAGATCGGAGACTTTCGGCGCGACCTCTACTTCCGCCTCAACGTGCTCCACATCGAGCTTCCCCCGCTGCGCGAGCGCCGTGACGACATCCCGCTCCTCGTCGAAGCGTTCATCCGCGAAGCGTCCGAGCGGCACGGTCGTGCCTTTCCCGGCGTGAACGCCGAGGCGATGGAGCTGCTCAGGAACTACTCCTGGCCTGGCAACGTGCGGGAGCTCCGCAACCTGGTGGAGTCGATGGTGGTGCTCGCCCCGCGGCGCGTGATCCGCCCCGAGGACATCCCCCTGGAGATGCGGCAGGGGGGTGCGGGCCGCTCTCTCCTGCCGGCGCCGATCTTCAAGGGCGCGGGAACGGCGCTCCAGGAGAGGGCGCTTCGTCCCGAGTTGGAGTTCATCTTTCGCACGCTGGTCGAGCTGCGCGTCGACATGGAAGATCTCCGCCGTGAGTTCGACCTTTACCGACGGCGTCAGGCGATTCCCGTAGTGCTCGAGTCGGCCGCGCCGGGTACGCACGCGCATGAGGCCGCCACCGAGGCGTTCGAGGTTGCGGAGCTCGGCGTGGTAGGGAAGCCCGGTGCTGAGGGCGTGGCAGGGAGGGGGGTGGATACGACGCCGGGTCCGGGTGGAACCGAGGCCGGTGGCGCACCGTGGAACGCTCGTCCTCTGCCGGGGCGCGTGCCTGTCGGTACCGCGGGAGAGGAGGGTGGGGCGCTGGAGCCCGACGCCGTGATCTTCCGCCCCGGGATGACGATGGACGAGCTGGAGCGGCGGGCGATCGAGTCCGCGCTCGCGGCGGTCGGGGGTAACCGCAGAAAGGCCGCGGAAATGCTGGGAATCGGCGAGCGGACGCTTTACCGCAAGATCAAGAAGTTCGGGCTGGACGAGTAAGGGCGGCGTCGCGGGGAGGTGGGTGGCCGCGGTGGGCCCGCCCGGGCCCGGGCCCGGGCGCGCTCGGCACGAACCTTCGGCAGGATCGCCTGCCACGCGTCGCTCCGGGCGGTGCCGAATTCCACCTCCATATCCTGCTCCAGATCCACGCCGTCGTCATACGCGTAGACCGCCATCTCCGTGACGCGCTGCCTGAGCCTGCGTTGCTCCCATCCGGGGGTTACCGGTAGCACCGCCAGCGGGCGATGCCGGAGTCCCTGCGAGACGATCTCGAGATCGCGTGGCTCGAAGGCTACGTCCGGAACGTCGCTGAAGAGCGAGACGAGAAAGAGCCGGGGGCGCTCGACACCTCCTCGCCGAGCCGCGGCGGCCCGGTGCGACGCCGCGAGGCGCGACAGGCGTCGGTAGGTGTCCGGCGCTGTCGTCCGGATAACCGATTCAGCGAGCGGAGTGACCCGTACACGGACGTCGCCCAGCGAAAAGGCAATCGTGATCTCGGCCTCGCGTAGCGTTCCGTACCCCGCGGGGATGAGCGCCTCCTGCCCCGGTCGGGCTGCTCCGGACGGGCCGGCGCTCGGTTGCGCGCCAGGGGCCGCGCCCGGCAGCGCACCGCCGCCGCAGCCCACGAGCACGAGGATGCCGGCCATGAGGGCCCCGTGGGCCACGTGGAGGGTTGCGTGGGGGCGCCAGTAGGCCGGCGCCTCGTGGTCGCTGCCTGGTGTGGCGTTCACCCCGCGACCTCCTCGCGCGCCGCGTCGTCTTCTCCAAGCAGCGCATCAAGCGCGGCCATCAGCTCGTCCTTGCCGGTGCCGGTGCGTGCGGAAAACGGAACGATCTGGTCCTCGCCCACGCCGAGCGCGTCCGCCGCGCGCGCCACCGCCGCGCGCTGTCGCTGACGGTTGAGCTTATCGATCTTCGTGAGTACGATCAACGCCGGCACGCCGAGCTCGGCCAGGTAGGCGACCATCCGGCGATCGTCCGGCGTCGGCTCACGTCTCGAGTCGACGAGATGCACGACCCCGCGCAGCCGCCGCTCGCCCGAGAGGTACCCGTCGACGAGTTTCCTCCACCCCTCGCGCATCTCCTTCGGTACCTTCGCGTAGCCGTAGCCGGGAAGATCCACCAGGAAGAAACGCTCGTTGACACGGTAGAAGTTCAACGCGCGGGTCTTGCCGGGCTCGCCGGAGACGCGCGCCAGCTTCCGGCGCGTCCGGCGCAGCAGCGTGTTGATCAGCGAGGACTTGCCCACGTTGGAACGTCCGGAGAACGCCACCTGCGGAAGATCCCCGGGGGCTGCGCCCCCGGGCGTGGCTACGGTGCCGGCGTACTCCACGCTGCGGATGATCATGACGGCGACGCCGGCAGCGGATAGCCGCCGGTGGCGGGATGGTCGTGCGAGCCCGGGGCGCCGGGAGGGGCATGCAGCGGGCTGCGGACCAGCGCGGCCTCGAGTACCTCGTCCATCGTACGGACCCTGAGGAAGTCGACGCCTTCGGCCACCTCGTCGGGGAGTAGCTCGAGATCGGTGGCGTTCGCTTCGGGGAGAATGACGAGTCGGATTCCACTCCTCAGCGCCGCCACGGCCTTCTCCTTGACGCCTCCTACGCCCAACACGCGGCCGCGCAGCGTGATCTCTCCGGTCATCGCCACGTCGCGCCGGCTCGGCGTATCCGTGAGGGCGGAGATGAGCGCGACCGCGATCGTGATGCCCGCCGAGGGTCCGTCCTTCGGCGTAGCTCCCTCCGGGATGTGGATGTGCACGTCCAGCGACTCGTGGAACTTCGGCTCGAGCCCGAGGCGCCGTGCGCGCGAACGTGCATACGTCACCGCGGCGAGCGCGGACTCCTTCATGACGTCTCCCAGGGTGCCGGTAAGGCGGAGTTCTCCGCTTCCGGGAACCACGGAGACCTCCACGTCGAGCACCTCTCCACCAGCGGCGGTCCAGGCGAGCCCGTTGGCAACGCCGATCGGCTCTTCCTCCTGGTCGCGGTCCGGGGGCGTGTAGGGAGGGGGGCCGAGCATCGCGCGCAGGTCCTCGACCTCTACGCGTGCACCGGAAGGCGAGGACGCGGGCGAGCCAGGCGGCGCCGCCGTGCCATGATCCGGTCCTCGGTCGCGGGCCGTGGCCGCGGCGCGGGCCAGCTTGCGGGCGACGCGGGAGAGCCGGCGGTCGAGCTCTCGCACGCCGGCCTCGCGCGTGTATCGGCGGATCACGACGTCGACCGCTTCGCGCGCCAACGTGACTGTGGCCGGATCCAGCCCGTGCCGGCGGGCCTGGTTCGGCCAGAGAAAGCGCGTCGCGATCTCGCGCTTTTCGGTATCGAGGTAGCCAGGCAGCCGGATGATCTCCATCCGATCCCTCAGCGGCTCCGGAATGCCTTGCAGGGTGTTGGCGGTGGCGATGAACAGCACCTCGGAGAGGTCGAACTCGACCTCCAGGTAGTGATCCGTGAAGGTTCGGTTCTGCTCGGGATCGAGTACCTCGAGGAGCGCGGCTCCCGGATCGCCGTGGAAGTCGTGGGCCAGCTTGTCGACCTCGTCGAGGAGGAAGACGGGGTTGCGCGTGCCGCTCCTGCGCATCCCCTGAATGATCCTGCCCGGAAGCGCTCCCACATAGGTGCGCTGGTGACCGCGGATCTCGGCCTCGTCCCGAACGCCCCCGAGGCTCACGCGGACGAAGTCTCGCCCGACGGCGCGCGCGATGCTCCGTCCCAGCGACGTCTTGCCTACACCCGGCGGGCCCACCAGACAGAGGATCGGGCCGCGCATCTCCTCTACGAGCGAGAGCACCGCGACGTGGTCCAGGATCCGGTCCTTGACCTCGCTCAGCCCGTAGTGCTCACCGTCGAGCACCGCGGAAGCGCGCGCCACATCCAGGCGATTCCGGGTGCGCACCGTCCATGGCAGCGACACCAGCCAGTCGAGATACGTGCGGATGACCGCGGCCTCGGGGGCCACCGGGCTCAGGCGCCGGAGTCGACCGAGCTCCCGTTCGGCCCGCTCGAGCGCCTCGGGCGACATCGGCGTGCGCCGGATGCTTTCCTCGACCTCCTTCCATTCCTCCTCTTCCGTGGCGGGTGGCTCGCGGTGGATGGTTCTGAGGCCGGGCCCCAGCTCGAGGGACCTCGACTCCTGCTCGAGCTGCAGCTGGATCTGCCGGTCTAGCTTGGCTTCGATGTGGAGGATCTCGAGCTCACGCACGAGGAGCTGGCGCAGCATCTCGATCTGCTCCTCGACGCGAACGCACTCCAGGAGCTCCTGCTTCTCGACGGCGGCCAGCAGGAGATGACCAGAGACGAGATGGGCCGTACGGACACGGTCTCGCACGGAGGCCAGGGCCCCGGGAAGGTCGTCGGGGATGCGCGGGTGCAGCCGCGCGTATTCCGCATAGAGATCGAGGATCTCCCGTGCCGCCCGGATCGCGGGATCCCGGAGTGTGTCCGGGTCGGCTTCCGTTGGCGTCAGCGGTTGCAGCGATGCCTTCAGGGCATCCTCGCTCGAGGTGAGCCTGCGGATCCGGGCACGTCCCAGACCTTCCAGCACCACACGGGCCGTGCCATCAGGAAGCGTGGAAACCTGCACGACGCGGGCCACGGTGCCGACGCGGAAGAGGTCCCTGCTCGCGGGCTCGTCGACGTCCGGTCTCTTCTGGGCCACGAGAAGCAGGAGGCCGTCTCCCGCGCGCGCCTCCTCCAGGGCGGCCACGGAGCGGGCTCGCCCGATGAGTAGCGGAAGCACCATGTAAGGGAAGAACACCAGATCACGGAGCGCCACCACCGGGAGGCGGTCGGGAACGTCGATGGTGTCTTCCACCCGCGTAAGGGTCGCCATGGCGGAGGGGTCAGGGAAAGGGGGCTCACCGTGGCGCCAATGGTATGGCTCCAGGACACGCGGGAAAAGGGATGCGCGGCCGCGGCAGCGCCGTCCCGCGGTGGCGGAACGAACCCCGCGGGCGGGCGCTGCCCGCGGTTCCTCTCGCTACGCCTGGAGCTTCCGCTCCTCGGGGTGCAGGACAAGGAGCGGCGCCACCCCGTTGTCGACGCACTCCGGTGTGACGACGACCTCCCGGACGTCGCGCCGGGATGGGAGCTCGAACATCACGTCACGCATGATCCCCTCGATGACCGACCGGAGCCCGCGGGCTCCGGTGCCGCGCTCCAGGGTTCGGTGCGCGATGGCCTTGACGGCTTCGGAGTCGAAGGTCAGACCGATGCCTTCCAGCTCGAACATCTTCTTGTACTGCTTGATAAGCGCGTTCTTGGGCTCCTGGAGGATCCGCACCAGCGATTCCTCGTCGAGCGAGTCGAGATGGACGAGCACCGGAAGACGCCCGACCAGCTCCGGAATGAGACCGTAGCGCTGCAGGTCTTCCGGCTCGACGTTGCGCAGGATGTTCTCCTCCGTGGGCTCGACCTCGCTACCGCCGAAGCCGATACGCCGCTTGCCGATACGCGATTCGACGATCTTTTCGAGCCCGTCGAAGGCGCCCCCGCAGATGAAGAGGATGTTGCGGGTGTTGATCTGGATGTATTCCTGCTGCGGGTGCTTGCGCCCACCCTGCGGCGGAACGCTGGCCACGGTTCCCTCGAGGATCTTCAGCAACGCCTGCTGGACGCCCTCCCCGGACACGTCCCGGGTAATCGATGGGTTCTCCGATTTGCGGGCGATCTTGTCCATCTCGTCGATGTAGACGATTCCCCGTTCACACTCGGCGATGTTGAAGTCCGCGGCCTGCAGGAGCCTCACGAGGATGTTCTCCACGTCCTCGCCCACGTAGCCGGCCTCCGTGAGCGTCGTGGCGTCGGCGATCGTGAAGGGCACGTGCAGAATCCTCGCCAGGGTCTGGGCGAGCAATGTCTTGCCGACGCCGGTGGGCCCGATCAGGAGGATGTTGGCCTTGTCGATCTCCACCTCGTCGAGCACGCCCTGGTGGTTGACGCGCTTGTAGTGGTTGTACACCGAGACGGCCAGAGCGCGCTTCGCCTCCTCCTGCCCGATGACGTACTGGTCGAGGATGTCCTTGATCTCCTCGGGGGTAGGGCTGGGGACGACGGATTCCTGAGCTTCCCGCTCCTCCTCTTCGGCGAGGATCTCGTTGCAGAGCGAAACACATTCGTTGCAGATGTACACGGAAGGTCCGGAGATGAACTTCTTGACGCTCTCCTTGGACTTCCCGCAGAAGCTGCAGCGAAGGTGCTTATCGGTGGTCATGTCCAATCCTCTTCTCCCTGCCTGACGAACCCCCACCGGGGTGCCCGGGTTTCTTTCTTCCTCGCCTGCTCCCGCTCCGGATCCGCGGGCTTGCCCTGCTCCCGCTCCGGATCCGTGAGACTGTCCTATTCCTGGTCCGAATCGGCGGGCTTACCCTCCCGCGCGACCGGACCTACGAGCACCCGGTCGATGAGACCGTACTCGACGGCCTCTTCCGGACTCATGAATCGATCGCGATCCACGTCTTCCTGGATGCGATCGACACTCTGACCCGTGTGCTTGGCGATGATCGTGTTCAGCTTCTCGCGGATGTGCAGGATTTCCTTGGCGGCGATTTCGATATCGGCCGCCGTACCCTGCGCACCCGACGAGGGTTGATGGATCATGATCCGCGAATTCGGTAGCGCGTTGCGCTTGTCTTTCTCTCCGGACGCGAGCAGCACCGCGGCCATCGACGCCGCCATCCCGATGCAGAACGTGGAGACCGGAGCCCTCATGTGCTGCATGGTGTCGTAAATCGCCAGGCCCGCGTAGACACTGCCACCCGGCGAGTTGATATACATAAAGATATCACGTTCCGGGTCCTACGCGTCCAGGAAGAGGAGCTGTGCCACGACGATGTTGGCCACGTTGTCGTCGATCGGCGTACCCAGGAAGATGATCCTGTCCATGAGGAGCCGACTGAAGATGTCGTAACTCCGCTCTCCGCGGCTGGTCCGCTCGATGACGTAGGGAGGGTAGATCGGCATGCGTTCTCTCGTTGGATGTTCGTGCTCCGCCGCCGTCACGCGTCGGAAGGCACATCAATAATCTCGGACTGACTCTTCAGGAACTCGAACACCTTGCGCTCGGTCAGGTCTCTCTCGATCGCTTCCAGGCGACCCGCTTTCTGGAGATCTGCGTAGACCTTCGCCGCCGTGGTGTTGTTCTGTTCGGCGATCTCCTCGATGCGCGCGTCGAGCTCGTCGTCGGTCGCGCGCAGGCCCTGGGTCTCGGCGATGCGCTCGATGACGAGGATGCGTTTGACCGCGCTCTCGGCCTGGGGGCGCAGCATCGCGCGCAACTCCTCGACCTTTTCGGGCGCCGCCGTGCTCTGGTCGCCCAACACCGAATCCGCGTAGCGATCAACCATCGAGTCCGGTACCTCGAACGGATTGGCCTCGATGATGAAGTCCAGCAGGCGTCCGCGTACGGCGGCTTCGGCCTGCTCCTCGGCCTCGGAGAGCAGGTCCTCACGCACGCGAGCCCTCAGCTCTTCGACCGACGTGAAGTCTCCGACCCGCTTCGCGAAGTCGTCGTCGAGCTCAGGCAGGCGCATGACCTTGCGCTCCACGAGGTCGATCTCGATCTCCTCTTCCTCTCCGCGGCGGCTCTCGTCGGGAAAGTCATCGGGAAAGGTGACCACGAAGTGCCCCGAAGTTCCGACGTCGAGGCTCCGGATCGCCTTCTCCACATCGGGGATGGCGTCACCGTGACCCAGCACGAGGTCGTACGGGCGCGGCTCTCCCGCCGGCTCGCCGTCCTGGAGCTTGCGGATCCGGACGGATACGAGGTCGTCCTCCTCCGGGTGTCCGCCCTCGACCGTCTCCCACGAGCCGTTCTGCGCCCGCAGCCGTTCGAGCATCTCGTCGACCTGCGTCTCGTCGACCTTCGGCGCCGGCCGTTCCACCGCGAATCCGCCGAGTCTGGCCAGGAGGATTTCGGGCTGCACGTCGAAGCTGATCGAGAAGACCAGATCTTCCTGGGGTTCGTAGAACAGGTCGTCCAGCTCGCCCTCGCTGATCGGCTGGAGGTCCTCGATCGCCAGCGCCTCGCGGTACGCGTCGCCGACCACCTTGTCCAGCGTCTCCTGGCGCACCGCGTCGCCGAAACGTGACTCGACGACGCTGGAGGGCACGTGGCCCTTGCGGAATCCCGGCAGCTTGAGGCGTTTCGCCAGCCGGCGCATGGCTTCCTGGCGACGGCTTTCGACGTGCGACGCGGGTACCGTCACGCGCAGGCGTTTCCTCCAGCGCTCCTGCTCTTCCACGTCGATCTGCAGCGAAGGTTTCTCGTCGGTCATCCGGGGGTTTCCACGGGTCGTTGGAGGATCATGGCGGTCAGGCGACCTGCCAGTGCGAAAGGGGGGACTCGAACCCCCACGGCCCGGGGCCACGAGATCCTAAATCTCGCGCGTCTACCAGTTCCGCCACTTTCGCAGGAGGAGGAAGCACGGAAAAAGATAAACCGGGGCGAAACCCCATTCAACGGAGCGCCCTCGCGCGGCGCCGCGTTCCCCCGGCAAGGCGCCTGCGCACCGAGGGGCGCGGACCTCGGCCGGCCCGCGCCCCTCCCGTAGCGCCACAGCGGCGTGAACGCCGCTACTTCCGGGGCATTCGCACGTTGATCACCTGCGTCGCACCGGTTCGGTCGAGCAGGTGTAGCGACACGATCTGCCCTCCCTTGATACCGTCCAGCACGCGGCGCACGTCTTCGGTGGAACGGATCTCGACGTCGTTGATCCGCGTCAGCATCGTGCCACGCGGTACCCCACGCCTCTGCGCCGGGCTCGCGCCCGCCACGTCCGTGATGATCACGCCGGCCCGGCCGAAGCCCATTTCCTTGCCCTGGTCCTCGGGCACGTACTCGACGTTGATGCCCAGGCGTTCGGCCGCGTGGACGGTCCGCTCCACAGGCTTGGCGGTGACCTCGTTGATCGGGGCCTCACCGAGCTTGACCGTCACGTCCATCTTCTTCTGGTTCCGGTAAATCGTCAGCGTCACTCGATCGCCGGGATGGTGCTCGGCGATCCGGCTCTGCAACTGTGCCTGGTACCCCACCGAGCGGCCGTCGAGTGCGACGATCACATCCTCCGGCTTGAGCTTTCCGTCCGCGGGCCCGCCCTTCGTGACGCCCTGCACGAGCACGCCCGACACCGACGGCAGGCCGTAGTACTCCGCGTCCTCCGGCGAGACCTTGGTGATCTGCACGCCGATCATCGGCCGCTGGACGTGACCGTACTCGACGAGGTCCTTCATGACCCGCCGCGCCAGGTTGATCGGGATGGCAAAGCCGTACCCCTGGTAATACCCGGTCGTGCTCGCGATCGCGGAATTGATGCCGATGACCTGGCCGTGGAGGTCCACCATCGGACCGCCGGAGTTGCCCGGGTTGATCACCGCATCGGTCTGGATGAAGTCCTCGATCGAGTAGCCGGCGAGCTTGGGGTCGACGCCCGGCGTGCGCCGCAGGTCGTTGTTCAGCAGTCCCAGCAACCTGCCCCGTGCGCTGACGATTCCCGCGGTGACGGTGTAGTCGAGCTGCGTGCCGGCTCCGTACCCGGGGTTGCCGATCGCCAGGACCCACTCGCCGACCTTCACCTCGTCGGAGTTGCCGAAGCTCATGACCGGCAGCGGCTCGCCCACGTCGATCTTGATGACGGCCACGTCCGTGAACGGGTCCGTGCCAACGATCGTGGCGTCGAAGTAACGCCGGTCCTGCAGGTAGACCCGCACCTCGTCGGCGTCCTCGACCACGTGGTTGTTCGTCAGGATGTAGCCGTCCTTCGAGACGATGAAACCGCTGCCGCCGGCCAGCTCTCCCTGCGGCGGCGCGCCCCGGTTGCCCTCGGGGATGTCGAAGAAGCGCTTGAACGCGTCGGGAATCTCGGGATGGTTCGTGGGAGCCGGACGCTTGGCCTCGATTCGCACCACGGCCGGCGTCACGGCGCCGGCCAGGTTCACGAACGCCTCGCTCAGGTCCACCGCGGGCTTGACCGCGGCCTCCGATACCTGCGGCGTCTCGCTGACCACCGGCATGGCGTTCGACGACCGGGTCCACCCAAGGCCGCTGGCCAGTCCCAGTCCGAAAAGGAAGGCCACGGCGGAGTAGAACACCACCTTGGTCTTCGCTCGCAGAGGGTCGTACATGACGCTCACTCCAATCTGTTCGGGAACGGGCCCGACGCGGAGTCGGGTCCGGATCTTCTACTCCGGCGATGCGCTCGCGGGTCCGTCGGCGGTGGCACGGCGCAACGGGCTCTACTTCTCCTCGTCGACGATCTCGTAGTCCGCTTCGACCACGTCCTCGTCGGCGGTACCCGCTTCGCCGGAACCTGGGGCTCCCGCTTCCGCTCCGGCCTCGGCGCCCATTTCGGGCTCCGCGCCCGGCTGGGCCTCGGAAGCCTGGGTCTGGTACATCTCCTGGCCGGCCGCGCTGAACGCCTGCATCAGCTCGTCACGCGCGGAGTTGATTGCACCGAGTTCGTCGCCCTTCAGCGCATCCTTGGCCTTCTCGACCGCGGCGTCGAGCCGCTCCCTCGTTCCGGTGGCGACCTTGTCGCCCCACTCGGCGGTGTCTTTCTCGACCTGGTAGACGAGCGAGTCGAGCTGGTTGCGGGCCTCCACCTTCTGGCGCCGCTCCTCGTCTTCCTTGGCGTGCAACTCGGCATCCTTGACCATCTTGTCGATCTCGGACTCGGACAGGCCGCTGGACGCCTCGATCCGGATCTTCTGTTCCTTGCCCGAAGCGCGGTCCTTCGCCGAGACGTGGAGGATGCCGTTGGCGTCGATGTCGAAGGTGACCTCGATCTGAGGCATCCCCCTCGGTGCCGGCGGGATTCCGGTGAGCTGGAACTTGCCGATCGTCTTGTTGTCCACCGCCATCTTGCGCTCGCCCTGGAGCACGTGGATCTCGACGGTGGTCTGGTTGTCCTCGGCCGTGGAAAACACCTCGGACTTCTTTGTCGGGATCGTGGTGTTGCGCGGGATGAGCGTCGTCATGACTCCGCCCAGCGTCTCGATCCCGAGGGAGAGGGGCGTGACGTCGAGCAGCAGAACGTCCTTGACGTCGCCCGACAGCACGCCGCCCTGGATGGCCGCGCCCACGGCCACGACCTCATCCGGGTTCACGCCCTTGTGCGGCTCCTTGCCGAAGAACTCACGGACCACTTCCTGGATCTTGGGGATGCGGGTGGAACCGCCCACCAGGATCACCTCGTCGATGTCGCCCGACTTCAGCCCGGCGTCCGCGAGCGCCTTTTCCATGGGTCCGATCGTGCGCTGGACCAGGTCGTCCACGAGCTGCTCGAACTTCGACCGGCTCAGCGAGTAGTTCAGATGCTTCGGACCTTCCTGGGTTGCCGTGATGAACGGAAGGTTGATGTCGGTCTGCTGCGTCGTGGACAGCTCCATCTTGGCCTTCTCGGCGGCCTCCTTGAGACGCTGCAATGCCATCGCGTCCTGGGCCAGGTCGATGCCCTGGTCCTTCTTGAACTCGCTCACGAGCCAGTCGATGACGCGCTGGTCGAAGTCGTCACCGCCCAGGTGGGTGTCGCCATTGGTCGCCTTGACCTCGAAGACGCCGTCGCCGAGCTCGAGGATCGAGATATCGTACGTGCCGCCGCCCAGATCGAAGACGGCGATCTTCTCGTCCTTCTTCTTGTCGAGGCCGTACGCCAGCGCCGCCGCGGTCGGCTCATTGATGATCCGCAGTACCTCGAGACCCGCGATCTTGCCCGCGTCCTTTGTGGCCTGCCGCTGTGCGTCGTTGAAGTACGCCGGCACGGTGATCACGGCCTGCGCAACCTTCTGGCCCAGGTAGTCCTCGGCGGTCTGGCGCATCTTCTGGAGAATCATCGCCGAGATCTCAGGGGGCGAGAAGGTCTTGCCTCCCGCGTTGGGAATCGTGATCTGGACGCGCCCGCTCGCGTCGTGCCCGACATGGTACGGCACGAGCTTCTCCTCTTCCTGGACCTCGCCATGCTTGCGGCCCATGAACCTCTTGATGGAGAAGATCGTGTTCTCCGGATTCGTGATCGCCTGGCGCCGCGCCACCTGCCCTACGAGCCGCTCGCCGTCTTTGGTGAACGCGACGACGGACGGGGTCGTACGCCCCCCCTCCGAGTTGGGGATGACGACGGGCTCTCCGCCCTCCATGACGGCCACCACCGAGTTGGTGGTTCCCAGATCGATCCCGATGACCTTGCTCATGCTCTCTCCTCGTATGCTGTCGGACCTCCAGGGGCGACCTGGCGAGGCGGTACGACCTTCTGCGGCCCGCCCCGGACGCCCGCGCGACTTCCTGGCGTTGGTGGTGCAACCGCCGTGCCGCTCCGGATCGCCCTGATTCCGGCCATAATGGCGCATCCCGGACGCGGGCACGCCGGAGTGGCAGGCCGGCGGGCTTGGCAGTATCGTCGGGGGCATGTTTCCGCTCTACGACGACAACCCGACCGAGCTCTTTCCCTTCGTCACGATGGCGCTCATCGCCGCGTGCGTGGCGGTGTGGGTGCTGCTCCAGGGGGCGGGTACGTCGGCCGACGCGCTCTCGGGGTCGATCTGCGTCTTCGGCGCCATCCCCGCCGAGATCACGGGGCGGGCGACTGCGGGGATCGTCCGCCTGGGGGCGGGTGCATCCTGCCGGCTGGGGGGCATGACCTGGCAGGCGCTCTTCTCCTCGATGTTCCTGCACGGAAGCTGGATGCACCTGGTGGGCAACATGTGGTTCCTGTGGATCTTCGGGAACAACATCGAGGACTCGATGGGGCACGTCCGCTTCGCCGTGTTCTATGTGCTGACCGGAGTGATCGCGGCGCTGGGTCACGTGCTTTCGGCTCCGGCCTCCGCCGTGCCCATGGTCGGTGCGTCCGGTGCGATCTCGGGCATCATGGGCGCGTATCTGGTCCTGTACCCGCGGGCGAAGGTCTACACGCTCCTCTTCTTCTTCATCTTCATCCGCGTGGTGCCGCTACCCGCCTGGCTCATGTTGGGTTACTGGCTTTTCATCCAGCTTCTCTCCTCGGGCGTCGGGGGCTCGGGTGGGGGGGTCGCGTACTGGGCTCACATCGCGGGATTCGTCGCGGGGCTGGGTCTGGTGCT
>Ga0114931_10000642_pt1 | contig 43183 bp, 33 predicted proteins | sample 2SBtaG_FD_89579 | JGI IMG/M metagenome (GOLD analysis project Ga0114931, IMG submission 89579) | Deep subsurface microbial communities from Kolumbo volcano to uncover new lineages of life (NeLLi) - 2SBTROV14_V59a metaG | ecosystem: Environmental > Aquatic > Marine > Volcanic | place: Kolumbo... | reverse complement strand
TAAGGAAACTGGACCTGAAATGGAATTCGTTTTATACCGAATTTGAAGTAGGCAGAACCTGGAATATCTTTTTTGTAAACGGTTTGCTGTCGTTTAATTTCAACAGAAGACTCAAGATTGAAAGCAATTATTTTGACGGATTTAATCGCCCATTGGAAAAATCACTGAATGGCAGCTACAAAAACAATTCGGTCTTTGGTGCTGATGCCGGACTTGCGATTGGTTATTATCGAACACCACTTTACCTCAGTCTAAAAGTCGCTTATCCTCTTCTTGTCACGAATCGATCCAAGATATTTCGAGATGACCGTCCTGAAAAGGTGATAGAAGGCATCGATAGATTCCCCAATGATTTCATTCAATTTCTTAATCGAGAAAATTATCAAGGTGTGTCAAATGAGTTCAATGGTTTGAAAGTATCTCTGACCGTTGCGTTTGCTTTTCCTCTAAATAAGGAAGAGGAGAAAGAATAAGAGATGCCAGCGCCCGGTATATTGTTTCTATTCTTCGTTCGAATAAGGTGGGTCGCCACGACCAACCTGCTGTGAGCGGCCTGTACACGGGGCGGACGTTGTTGCGCGCCTTCCCACTTTCCCCTTGATTGTAACCAACCCATTACATAGATTTTCACACTCCTCAGCAAACAGGATCAGCTTGGACTACAAGGGACGGCTTGACCGCAGCACGCTTGGCGGTTCTTCCGTTTGTCGGCAGGGCGTCTCTGCGCGGTCATGATCAGCCGTTGGATACAGCGAAAACGTCGATGAATGGTATGAAGCAGGCCTTGAACTTGCGGATATGACTCTTGCCAAGAGTGACCTGCAAAAACGTTCGGTTGGCATCTTGTTCTGCTGCATAGATTTTGATCTGGAAGAACTTCTGCGCGGCATCAGAGCGAAGCTGGACATTCCCATAATCGGGTGCACGACTGCCAATAGGCCAATGGCGATGGCTACTTTGAGGAGTCGGCTTCGTTATGCGAACCGCTCTTGCGCCCAATAATATGGTCCTGGCGTTCATTGCGTTTTTGCGGTTGATGCTGCTGCAGGAGATTGCGACTTGCTTGAAGGACTCTTATGATTCTTGTTACCGGGGCTGCCGGGAAGACGGGCAGAGCAATCGTCAACCAGCTCGTCCGCCAAGGCATTGACGTGAGAGCTTCTGTTTTCAAAGAAAAGTATGTCCATGAATTATATCAGTTGGGGGCAAACGACGTTGTTGTGGGAAACCTGTCCGTGTCGAATGACCTGAAGAATTCCTTGACGGGTGTGACCGCCGTTTATCATATCTGTCCGAATATGCATCCGGATGAAATCGCCATCGCTGATTCGGTTCTCGACGCGGTCCGGGCGTCAGCTTGCCACCGAGTTGTCTTCCACTCCGTTTTACACCCGCAGGCGTCGGCCATGCCGCACCACTGGCACAAATTACGGGTCGAGGAATCCTTGTTTGAGTCAGGATTGGATTATACAATTCTGCAACCCTCTGCCTATATGCAAAACATAATCATGGACCTCAAGGCCATTTTGCTGAACGCGGCTTATCACATCCCCTACGATCCCGACTCCAAATTCAGTTTTGTTGACCTCGAAGACATAGCGGAAGTTGCGAGCATGGTCCTGACGACACCTGGTCATATCGGCGCTATCTATGAATTGAATGGTCCCGAAATCCTTTCAGTAAGAGACGTGATGGCAATCATCGGCACAGAACACAAAGTCGATATCGAGATAGACTATCAATCACAACAAGATTGGATGAAACAGGTCGGTGCATGTAATTTTTCGACTTTTAAGCGCGACTGCCTGAGCAAGATGTTTGCTTATTATGACCGGCACGGCTTTTGGGGAAACAGCAACGTGTTAAAATGGTTATTAGGTCGAGAGCCAACAACAGTCCGGCAATTGGTCGCCCGCAAGTCTTCCGACACTAAACCCGCATGAGCGGTCAAAGGCAATAATGCAAAAAACTACAAACCGGAGGAACATCATGATCTCCAGCTTCAAAATGTATGTGATGATCATCGGCGTTATCTGTTTGAGTTTTGGATCAAACGACCTCACAGCTCAAACCCAGAAACCTGTCCTGCATGGCAAGCACTGGGTGGCCATTACTGGCAAGCCCCTGGCGGCGACAGCCGGCGCCAAAATTTTCGAACGCGGTGGCAACGCGATCGACGCAGCTTGTGCCATGCTGGCAGCAACCTGCACCATGTTCGATGTCCTGAGCTGGGGTGGCGAGACGCAGGCGTTGATTTACAATCCTAAGACCGGCAAGGTCATTGGTATTAATGCGCTTGGCGTCGCCCCGACGGGCGCCACACCGGAATTTTTCAAAGCAAAAGGAATGCCGTACCCGCCGGAGTACGGTCCGCTTGCCGCGGTAACTCCCGGTACGCCGGGCGGGCTCATGGTCATGCTGGCAGAATTTGGTTCGCTCAGCCTAAAGCAGGTCCTGGCACCAGCCATGCAGATGGCGGAAGGGTATCCTATCGAGGCTTCGACTGCAAACTGGATCGAAAGGGAAAAAAAGCGCATCAAAGAATGGCCCTACTCGCGCCAGGTCCTGCTGCCGCATCTTGGCGAAGAACGGGAAGCCCCTTATGCCGGTGAAATTTTTCGCCAGGCGGACTTGCTGAATACCTTGAAAAAGCTGGTGGAAACGGAACAGCAATCCCTGGCAGCCGGGAAAAACCGCAAGCAGGCCATCATCGCTGCCTACGACCGTTTTTACAAGGGCGATATTGCTGCGGAATTTGTGCGCGGCTCGCAGGAGCAGGGCGGGCTGCATACCACAAAAGATCTGGCCAACTGGCAGGTCTACCTCGAAGAGCCGGTGATGACCACCTACAAAGGCATCGACGTTTATAAGCTGACCACCTGGGTCCAGGGTCCCGTGATGCTGCAAGCGCTGAACATCCTTGAAAATCTCGATGTGGGATCCATGAGCTTCAATAGCGCGAAATACATCCATGCGCTGTACCAAACCATGAACCTGGCTTTTGCGGATCGCGACTTCTACTATGGCGACCCCTACGTGCCGCCGCGCGAACCCATCGATGGCTTGTTGTCGAAAGCGTACGCCAGGGAAAGGGCGCAATTGATCAATTGGCAAAAAAACGATCCGGATGTCAAACCCGGCGACCCCTATCCTTTTGAGAATAAGAAAAATCCATTTATGCAGTTGCTAAAGGATTGGTCGAACGTCGATAGCGTTAAAACAACCATGTTGACTCCAAAGGAACGGACAACCTACGAGGCCGGATTTGTGGCCGGGACGACGTCCATTCAGGCTGCGGATGAGGCAGGATGGGTGATTTCTGTCACGCCAAGCGGCGGCTGGATACCGGCATGCATCGCCGGCAAAACCGGTGTCGGGATGAGTCAGCGCATGCAGAGTTTTGTTCTGGATAAGAGCAAGAACCCCTTTAACGTCCTGGCACCCGGCAAGAGGCCCCGTGCTACGCTGACGCCGAGCATCGCGCTGAAGGATCAAAAACCGTATCTCGCGTTTTCGGTGCAAGGCGGCGACACCCAGGACCAAAACTTATTGCAGTTTTTCCTGAATATTGTGGAATTCGGCATGAACGTGCAGGAAGCCTGTGAAGCCCCGAATATCGTCAGTTATCAAATGCAGAGCTCTTTCGGCAAGCATATCGCCACGCCCGGACGCTTGACACTTAATGACAATGTGCCACCTTGGGTGCGCTCCAGGTTGAGCGATATGGGCTATAAACTCGACTACATGCCGAAAACCTCGGGGCCTATTACGGCCATTTACTTTGACCGGGAACACGGCTCGTTCTGGGGCGGTGCCAGCAATTACGGCGATGATTATGGCATTGCCTGGTAAACAGAACTCGTTCCAAATTGGGGACTTGCCGAATTTTCTTGGACCATTATCTATAAACTATCGTCGAGAAAGGTGGTCAAAGGAGGAAATTGGGCCATGCAAAACGTATTAGCTGGCGTGATGGCAATCATCAGTGCTGAACACAAGATTGATATCGAGATAGACTACCCATCACAACAAGATTGAATGAAACAGGTCGGTGCTGCGAATTTTGTTCTGTGGGCCTGCTCACGCGGACTGTTCGGTTGCGGACACTACCTGTTCTGCAACCGGATAGCTCCCGTGCCGCCACCGCGACCCTTCGCACCGGGTACTGCCAGAGGCGCGGGTCTGGTACGGTTCTTGTTGATTGAGGGCGCGCAAGCAAACTTCACTTGCGCTTTGGGAGGAACACTATGCTCACCAGCTATTTCAAACTCGCGCTGCGGACGCTCTACAAGAGCAAGCTCTATGCCTTGATCAACATCACGGGTTTGAGCGTCGCGATTGCAGTTTGCATCACGGGCTACCTCAACTACCAGTTCAGCCAGAGTTACGACAATTTCCAGCAGAACCGGCAAAGTCTCTACGCCGTGCACAGTTTCAAAGTGCTCAACGGTGAGCGCCAGGACTGGTCGCTTGCCCCCATGCCGGTGGGACCGGCGGTGACCAACGATGTGGCCGGCGTCGAGCGCTTCTCGCGCCTGCAGCTCGCCGGCGGCACCCTGCGCTACGGCGACAAGGTGTTCAACGAGACCTTTCACTGTGTTGACCCCGACTTCCTGCAGATGTTCACCTTTAAGCTGCTGCAAGGTTCGGCGACCCTGGTGCGCGACAAACGCAGCCTGGCGATCAGCGACGAAATTGCCGAGAAGTACTTTGGCACGGCCGACCCGGTCGGCAAGCAGGTCGAAATCACCGTCGGCGACAACGCGCCTACCAGCTTTACCGTAGCCGGTGTCTTCCAGCGCACCCCCACCAACTCCACTTTACAATTCAATCTTCTCCTGCCCATGGAGAACTACTTCGAATTCTACCAGATCGACCGACAGGACTGGACCCGATTTGCGCGCGTGACCATCTTGCAAGTGCCGCAAAACGGTGACATCGCTGCCATCGAAGCGCAGCTCCGTCGCTACCTTCCCATCAGCAACGAATCCAATCCTGATTGGGAACTGGCGGGCTTGTACATCGAGCCATTTGTGAACATTCCCAAAGTGGCGCGCGAACTGCGAGGGGATCCCTATTTCAGCATGCCGGGCTCCGCGATTCTTGGCCCGTCGATCGTGGCAGTGCTGGTGCTGCTCCTGGCCTGCTTCAATTATGTGAACACGGCCGTCGCATTTGCAGGGCGGCGCTTGAAAGAAATCGGCATACGTAAAGTCGTGGGCGGTCTACGACGCCAGCTCATCGCACAACACTTGACCGAGAATCTGGTAGTTTGTTTCATTGCATTGCTCCTGGGTATGGGACTGGCTGAGATTTTTGTGCCCGCCTACGATTCGCTCTGGCCTTTCATGAGTATTTCATTGTCCTATTCGGCAAACCCGGGCCTGGTGCTGTTTCTGATTCTTTTGCTGCCATTGACGGCGGTGGCTGCCGGAGCCTATCCGGCGTTTTACGTCAGTGCCTTTCGGCCGGTCACGATTTTCACGGGCACCCAGAGATTTGGGGGTACCAATGCGTTAATCAGAATTTTGCTTACGTTGCAATTCGCACTCTCTATCATGGCCATCATCAGCGGCCTGGTTTTCAGACTCAACGCCGAGTATATCCGTTCGGCCGACCTCGGTTTCGAGCGCGAACAAGTGCTGGTCTTGCCCATCCGCGGCGAATCCGACTATCTGACCCTCAAGCCGGTGCTAAAGGCCAACCCTGATGTGCTTGTAGTTGCAGGATCGCGGAACATGGTCGGCTATTCGTGGAGTACCGTCGAAATCGAGCGCGACGAACAAAGGGGAGAAGTAGCTCTGTTTAAGGTCGGGGAGGAATATTTCAGGACCACCGGCCTCAGCCTGGCTTCGGGTCGGAAGTTGGATTGGCAATTGCAGTCAGACCTGGAGGCCGGCGTGCTGGTGAACGAGACACTGGTACGTGAATTCGGCTGGCCCGAACCAGAAGGGCACTACCTAAAGCTCACATTTGACGAACAGGAAAGAGAGTACCGCGTGGTCGGCGTGGTCCGTGACTTTCGGACGAACGGTCTCTGGCGACCGGTTTTACCCTCTGCGCTCATCTTAGCCCCTCCGGCCAACTACCGCTATCTTTCCATACGGATTGCCGACGGCCGGCTGAGTCATGTTTCGGAGTTCGTGCGGCAGAGCTGGAAAGCGCTTTTTCCGGGCCGACCGTATGATGGATTCTTCCTGGACCAGGTGATGGCAGAGGCGCTGCAGGTATCCGAAAGCATCAGGGAATCATTTTTCTTTATTGCAATTATTGCAGTGCTGATCGCAGCGATGGGACTGTTTGCGCTGGTCTCGCTCAACATCGCCAAACGCACCAAAGAAATCGGCGTGCGGAAGATGCTCGGTGCCTCCGTCGCGCGCATTGGCCAATTAATTTCAAAGGAATTCGTTCTGCTCTTATCGATCGCCTTTGTGGTGGCGGTACCCCTGGGTTATGTTTCCACCGAGTTGCTGATGGGGAGCATTTATGCTTACCATGTTGGCTTCAATCCACTGCCATTTTTACATGCCGGCGTCGTGATGTTTCTCGTCGCATTCCTGACGGTGGGTCTGCATGTGTATCGGGCCGCAACTGCCAATCCAGTCTCGGCTTTGCGCGATGAGTAAGGCAGGCAGGTAAGCTATGTGACGGCAAAACTGCTACCCCAATAGGGAATCAGGTAGTTTTGGCCGCTTCCAAAGCACAGAAAGTTTGCCAACCGCCCGAAAGATTCTTGACCTGAAAATCGTTTTGCAAAAGAAGCCGGGTGGCGTAGTAAGCTCTCTGGCCCACCCCGCACATGAGCCAAATTTCCCGCTTTGGCGGTAACTCTGTCAAGCGGCTACGGAGTTGCTCTAACGGGATGTTTTTAGCTTCGTCCAAATGGCCTTGCTCGAATTCCGCATTGGAACGCACATCCAGAATCAGCGCGTCGGTATTTGAGAGTTTATCCCAGTCTGCCAGAGGCAGATCTCCCCGCAAGTGATTCGAAGCCACCATCCCGGCGAGGTTGACCGGGTCCTTGGCGGCCCCGAACTGCGGCGCATAACACAATTCGGCCTCTTCCAGGTCAAAGACAGTTGCGTGCATTTGCATCGCCATAGCGATCACATCAATCCTGCGAGCGACCCCTTCCTCCCCGACCGCCTGCGCCCCAAGCAGTCGCCCTTTCACCGTGTCAAAAATCACTTTCATGTGAATCGGTCTGGCACCCGGGAAATAGGCCGCATGATTGCCAGGATGCAGGTAAACCTTTTCGAAATTCGCATGCGCCATCAGCCGCAACGTTTTTTCACTCAACCCGGTAGTGGCCATCGTCAGCCCGAAAATATCACACACGGCAGTGCCTTGAACCCCTCTGAAACGTGGACTGGCGGCAGTGGTTTTTCTGCTGGCGATAATGTCGTCAGCCGCTATCCGGCCTTGACGGTTCGCGGGTCCGGCCAGCGGGATAAGTTTCTCTTCGCCACAAATAAAATCCTTCACCCTGACGACATCGCCGACAGCCCAAATATGGGGGTCACTGGTGCGCATGAACCCATCGACCTGAATCCCGCCCCGTTTGCCAATCTCAAGCCCGGCTTCGGTGGCGAGTTGAGTTTCCGGATGGACACCAATCGCGAGAATAACCAAATCTGTTTCTAACTTTCGGTCATCAGACGTCATGACCGTCAGCCCGCCATCCGTTTTGGCGAAACCTGCAACGCTTTCACCAAGATATAGCTTGATTTTGTTTTCGCGCAAATGGGCGGCCAAGGGTGACGCCATTTCCGGGTCCAGAGGTGGCATCACCTGCGGTGCCATCTCGACAATGCTGACCGTGAGTCCTTTACGAGCCAGATTCTCCGCCATTTCGAGACCGATAAAGCCGCCGCCAACTACGACCGCACTTTCGGCTTTCTCGACAGCCTTTTTGATCCGCCGGCTGTCCGGAATCGTCCGGATAACATGGATGCCGGGTAAATCAATGCCGGGCAAGGGCGGCCGGATGGCGCGCGCACCGGGCGACAGCACGAGGGCATCATATGATTCCGTGCGGATTTCACCCGTTCGGATATTTCGTACTTCGATGTTTTGGGCCGCTCGGTCAATACGAAGCACCTCCGTTTCGACACAGACCTGGATATTGAAGCGCTCCTTAAAAAGTTGCGGTGTGGCGACCAATAGCTTTTGCTCTTCCGTGATCACGTCGCCCACATAGTAAGGCAGGCCACAATTTGCGAACGAAACGTAGGGACCTCGATCGAAAACCACGATCTCACAACGTTCGCACAATCTTCGGGCGCGGGCAGCACAGGATGCACCGCCAGCCACACCACCAACGATCAGGATCCGGCGCCTTGTTTCCTTCATTCGTCCTATCCTCAAAGATAAAAATCCACGTTTTTGCCAGAAACCACCAAGAAATATGCCATAAGGAAAAACGTCGCTCTTCAGAAAATTCCAGCAAGACAGGCTATCCCTCATACAATTTCTGCGAATTGTTTTTTCCGACATTCTGGAAAAGCACTGTGTATTTTTCACGATTTTGCAAAAAATTTCTGCAATTAACGCACCTCAGACACCGACCACTGGCCAGTATCCGCCGAGATTTGCCAGAAGACTCACTCTTATCACTTGCAATAAAGACGCTCTTTTTGCACATTAGAAATCGGAAAAGATCGGTCAGGGGAGTGGCCGCGAGTTACGGTCTGATTGTTTGGGAGTTTTGCTGTTCTGTAGCACCTTCCTGCCAACATCCTGAAGCGATGCATGTTCCGCAACCTGAGATGCACGGAGCAAACACCGGGCTATTCAACACGCATGGCGCTTGTATCACGTGTATGCCTCAGGTCGATCAATGCCTCCTGACGGTAGCGCATAGTCTACTCCCCCCGAATACCTGCTAGCATCGACACAAACCAGTAGGTCGTGTCAAATAATATCAAGGAAGGAGAGCCACATGCAAAGAAAATACCGTGCTCGTTTGGCCGGAATCTTTATTGTCCTCACGTTTTCTGGCTGTGGAGGAAGCGATGAAGATGAATTTTCTCTGGTCGGAACCAATACATCAGTCGCCGAGATCGCCGGTAATTGGAGTGCCACACGCGCTGATTTCTCACGTAATACGGCAGGCCCTGGACTAAAAATCAGCGTCGTCGACTCGGGCGGAACAGCCACCTTGCAGATTCAAGGCAATGGCCGCTTCACCTTTACGATTATGCTCCCGGGCGCGAACACCGATATCTCGACCGGTCGCCTGGGCTTCGATGAGGATCTTCTGGTTGTCGGCTATGATGACGATCCGGAAGAATTTGACTTCTTTGGTATCCAATCAACTATGAACACCATGTCGATAGAGGGGCCAACAGAATTTGATTTTGATGGGGATGGTGTGGATGAACCGGCCCGCGTTACCCTGGACCTGGTGCGGAACTAGTTGGCCAGCAGGCTAATGGCCTTTGACGATAGATGATGTTTCGTTTTTTTGATCCGGTAAGTCCGGACACCTGAAGCACAACTGAGGAGATGACCGTGGGTCGCCTTTCTTCCCATTCTGTTCGCATCTCATTCATTCTTCTACCGCTGGCGATTGCCGCGGCTATGAGGCCAACGCCGGGAGGTGCCCGTGGCGAGGGCGAGATCCTCCGAAACGCCCTTGTGTCTGGCGTGGCGATGGGAATACACGGACTGTCGGTTGCGATCGGCCAAGGCGACAGCCTGGCCTGGAGGGGGACGGCTGGTTACAGTGATCTCAGTCGGAAAGTACCGGTCCAGCCGAATGACCGTTTCGGGATCGGCAGCATCACCAAAACATTCGTCGCGCATGTGATTCTGCAGCTGGTGCAGGAAGGGAAACTCGATCTCGCCAAAACACCGATGGATTATCTGGACCTCGATGTTGTTCGCCAGGTACCCAACACGGACCAGGCCACCTTGCGGCAACTCCTGAATCACCAAAGCGGCATTCCAACCTGGGAATTTCAACCCGAGTGGATTCGCACGGGACGGGGTGACCGGATGCAACTCGGCCATATCTGGGAAAAGACTGAAACGTTGCCATATGTCGCGCGTGACCACTTTGCTGCCGAAGACGCACCTGGAATGCGATACGCCTACTCCAACACAAATTACACTATCTTGGGACTGGTCATTGAAGCGGTGACCGGCAACGATGTAATGGCGGAAATCCGCAAACGTGTTCTTGAACCTCTCCATCTCAAAAACACGTTCCTTGAATCGTTTGAGCAGATTCCGGGCGGCTACGTCCACCATTATCACTACGCGACACCGCATTTTCAGCAAGTTGCCGGAGTGCACCGCGGATTTACGGAGGCACGCCCCTATTTGGTTGAATCAACGGCGGCCAACCTTTCGCCTGAGTGGACCGCCGGCGGCATGGTGTCCACGGCCAGCGATCTCGTACGCTGGGCACAAGCCATTCGCAAGGCAGAGCTGCTACAACCTGCGATGCAGAAGGAGCTCTTCACCTACTATGCGCCGACGGAATCCAGCAATGGCCGAGTTGAATACATGCAAGGTGTGATGCGTCTGAAAGACTACTTCGAGGGACACACCGTCCTCGGCCACAGCGGCGGCACGCTGGGATTCACAGCGATGATGTTCTGGCTGGGGGGAACCGACACCACCGTGGTTTTGCTCACAAACGTTGGAGGCATGCACAGTGGATTGCGTCCATCTCCGGTTTCACTCTTCTACCGTGAGGTCTTGCTGCCGGCGGTAATGCAATATTTGCAAAATTAGGCTCAAGGGCTTGCGCATATAGAAACATCCTGACAAGCCTTCAGGAGGTAACAATGAATCGAGTCAGAAAGAGATGAAGGTCGAAGACTGTTTTGGGGGAATAAGATCAGGGCATTTCTCATATTTACTTTAGTATTGGATTCAAAAGACTTTCCGGTGCCAGACAACCATGCGGAGGAGAGTGCATTGCAAAAATATACAATTGGGGCCTGTGTCCTGGTGGCCCTCGCACTTATTACGTTTCAATCTTGTACCTCAAGTTCCATCGGGGACGGTGGTATTTCCGGCGGCCGACGCACCGTCTCCGGAAACGTTGTTTTGACCAATGGTTCCGGGACATTTAGTGCCGAGGGCGCTTTTGTCTGGTTGAGCGGAATGGATATCAGTACCCGGAGTGACGCGCAAGGTCATTTTGAGTTATCCCTGCCGCCACCGGCGGCACAACCTGGACAGGGTCTCAGTGGGGCCTTCAAACTCTACTTTTATGTGGACAATTTCGGCCTGGGCATAACAGATGCCCTGATAGATGAAGGTGAATTCATTTTCGACACAGACGAGATTGGCTCAAATGGCGCTTTGCGACGGCCCATGGAGCTGGTTCAAACCTTTACTGTAACGGCATCGATGACACCAGCCAGTTTTGAAATTGATGAAATCCCGGTCCTCATATCTGCGCGCTTCTCGCTCAGAGCGGTCGGCAAGCCTATTGATGTTTTTTTCCCACGTCAGGTCGATGACATCACCGGACCGGTTATCGTCCGAAATAAGGAAACGGGTACCGTTAAGATCATATCCAGTACCATAACAGGTCCCGGCGGATTGAACGACATTCTGACGATCAGCTCTAACACCGATTTTGAACGAATCGTTGCTATTCCAACCGCCCCGCTTCAGGACTTTACGATTGGCACCTACGAATTCATTCCATTCTTGTATAGCGCAGCAACGGTACCGCCCGAGTTGTTGGCGAACCTGGGAGACAGTGCGCGGCAATTGGGCGTCGGTTACCTCGATCTACCACTCGTGAGAAATGCTGGCGAGCTTAAGGTAACACCCGATACCGGGGAATAAAGCTCGACTGAGCATTAGTTTGTAACAGATTTAGCAGTAGGCCCTATCCAGGCAATCGTCCGTATCTCTTCAAGGTGGGACGGCTGACGCCTCTGGGCCGGAGCCACAACTGATGTCTGAGTCATGAATGGCCCGGACATTCTTATCCTTGACTTTCCTTTGTCCAAATGCTTATCTTTTTGTGAACATGTTGTAACGTCTTTGTGGTTCATTCAAACTGAGGAGGGCATCATGAAAGTGAGCATTTTTATTCTCTTCGTTTCTTTCATCGTTTTTGCTGGGTGCACGCCAGCAGACCATAGCGGAGGCGTCGATCAGGCGACGCTTCAGGCGATGGTCGACCAAATCTGGAGCAATGGCAACATGGCTGCCGTGGACCAGAATTATGCCGAAGGGTTCATTCGCCACAACCCGGCCAGTTGGGATCCGCCCGTCACAGAAGGCCGGGAGGCGTTCAAGGAGATGATCGCGAGTACGCGAGAAAAATTTGGCGACTTCAAGGTTGAGCTTGTTGAAATGGTTGGAACTGCGGACGCCCGGGCGGTCAGGTGGACTGCCAGCGGCACGGATAGTGAGTCGGGAAACCAGGTTAATTTTGCAGGCATTTCCTTTATCCGCAACAACGCCGAAGGGAAAACAACAGAGGAATGGGTGAGTTTTGACACGCAGGGAGTGGCAGAACAAATCATGGGTAATATGCAATCAACCATGAAGTAGCCCACGGCACCAGACGCTGTCGAATATATAAGCTCGGAGTTCGCACTTCGAGCTTTTTTTTGTTATTGCGGGGCAATTCGCAGGTGCCACACAGTAAGCCACGAACATCAAGTCCCGATGATTTTGCAGCAACGTTAGTCAGACCGGGGTCAAGCTCCCAAACTTCAATTCTGTGTCCGGTCGTCAACTATACAATTGCGCGACGAAATCGGCGTAGCCGTTGTATTTGAGTGTCGGGATGCGCCGGCCAGTGTCGATCACACGCTCAGTTGCCTGTGACCAGCGGGGATGTGGTACGGCCGGATCCACGTTAGAAGTGAATCCATATTCGTTCGGGGCCAGATCGTTCCAAAATGTTCTTGGCTGCTTTTTCACAAATTCGATCTTGACGATCGACTTGATGCTCTTGTAGCCGTATTTCCACGGTGTGATAAGACGAATCGGGGCGCCATGTTGATTCGGCAAGGCATGCCCGTAAATGCCGGTGGCAAGCAAGGTCAGCTCGTTGGTTGCTTCCGCCATTGTCAGCCCTTCATAGTAAGGCCAGGCGTACCACGACTGTTGTTTTTGGCCGACCGCCTGGTCCGGCCGGTTGAAGGTGATCATTCTAACGAATTTTGCATTGGATGTAGGCTGCACTTCGTCGATGAGTGCCTTCAACGGAAACCCTGCCCAGGGCACAACCATCGACCAGGCTTCGACGCAGCGAAACCGATAGACCCGCTCCTCGAGGGGAAACAAATCCAGAAGGTCGTCAAGGTCAAACGTGCGGGCGTTGTGCACTTCGCCCGTCACTTCAATCTGCCAGGGATCGGTTTCGAGGCTCTGTGCTAACTGCCAGACCCTGCCCTTGTCCGTAGTGAATTCGTAAAAATTATTGTAAGAAGCAGCCGTCTCTTCGGTGCTCAAGGGACGGTCAACACGGTACTTGCTATTCCTCTCAGGCGGATAAAGTGGTGGCGAGGGCTTCGGTATTGTGCTCTTCACGTCGCCTTCAACCATTCTCGGTTCTGCTTCCGAAGCGGAATTGAAGCACCCGCTCATCATGGCCCAGGCACCCACGCTGGTCAATCCAAGATTTTTTATGAACTGGCGACGGTTGACGTAGACATCTTCCGGGGTCGCCGCCGATTCGGGAAGTTTCCAAGCCTTCTTGATTCTGATGTTGGCCATTTTGTTCTCCTGAGAAAGTGACGGACTGCCACAAATGCCTTATGGCATTGAATGTTAAAAGCAATAGATCCTACGAATGTTCCATCAAAATTCCCGTCTGCTTTTCTCAGCCGCTGTGGGCCTTGCAAGAATCCATTGCTGCTGGTCCGATCTTTTATTGTGACCGCACAAAAATATATATCTGTTCAATCACCGGTTGCGCGGTTGCAAGTGGATCCCTTATATTGTGCCGTCATCAGATTTCAAAAAGAATAAATTGGGAGCCAAAAAGCATGCAAACCTCATTGCCGGCTGAAGAAACAATGTACAACGCCTTGCTGCAAAAGGATAGCAGTTTTGAAGGCATATTTGTTGTCGGAGTCAAGACGACAGGTATTTTTTGCCGTCCGACGTGCAGCGCCAGAAAACCGAAACGACAAAACGTCGAATTTTTTAGCTCATCTCGGGAAGCCTTGCTTCGTGGGTACCGGGCCTGTAAGGTGTGTAACCCACTGGCTTACCACGGAGAAAGTCCGGGCTGGTTAAAACCTTTGTTGCAGGAAATAGAAACCTCGCCCGAAGCGAAATTGACGGACAGAGAATTGCGACAACGCGGGTTCGAACCTCACCGTATTCGGCGATGGTTTCAAAAGGAGCATGGCCTCACGTTTCACGGTTACCTCCGTACTTTGCGCATGAGCAAGGCTTTTGGACAGATTCGGGAAGGTGAGCAGGTGACGCATGCCACTTTTGATGCCGGTTATGAATCTTTGAGCGGTTTTGCGGAGACCTTTAAGAAAGCAACCGGGCTGACACCAAGAGAGAGCCGGCATAGCAACCTGGTAACGGTGACCCGCATCCTCACGCCGCTAGGGCCGATGCTGGCCGGTGCGACAACCGAGGGTATTTGTCTACTTGAATTTGTGGACCGCCGGATGCTTGAAACACAGTTGCAGCGTCTGTCAAAACGCTTGCGGGCGCAGATTCTGCCAGGCACCAACTCTCATTTTGGCCCTCTGCAAACGCAACTCAGTGAATATTTTGATAGAGCACGGCAAGTATTCGACCTGCCGCTGGTCATTTCAGGTACAGAATTTCAAGAAACGGTTTGGCGTGAACTGCAGACGATCCCTTTCGGTCAAACACGCTCTTACCGGGATCAGGCCGCTGGCATCGGCAAACCGAAAGCCGTGCGCGCGGTTGCCAGAGCAAATGGGGATAATAGAATCGCGATTATCATTCCCTGCCATCGCGTTATCGGCAGCAACGGCAAGCCGGTAGGGTATGGCGGGGGTGTTTGGCGCAAACGCTACTTGTTAAATCTTGAACGGAACGGTGGGTAAGAGCTTTCTGGAAATAGTTTTAGCTGAACAGGATAGAACCCATATTGCCTTCGTGCCAATACAGCACTTCTTACTCATCGGCTTTGCCGCTTAGAGTACTTTACTTGCTATGAGAATGGTTTAGCAATTCACGGCTTGTCTAAGCTATTTCTCAGTGTCCTCCGAGTCTCAGTGGCAACAGTCATGAATTAATCACGCCAAAAAGCCTGAAAAAGCCCTCGGCTAGGGTTGACGATTCAAACGCCAATCATATTCGAGAAACCGGATCTTTACTTTGTTTTCGTGCAAAAACTGGCGGCTGTGAATGTCTAAATAGAGCGAGATGAAATTGATTACCGCAGCATCACTGCCCCCAAAGTCGTCGAGATACCAATTGAATATTTGAGACAAATACAAAACCTTGTTTTCCCTATCTAGCTTATTCTTGTGGGGGTCTGTGAGAAACTTACGGGCGACGGCGTCCATCTTGTCAGGCAAATTCTCTGCTGTGTAGATGTCGGAAGGGAGCGTCGGGCAGCTCCTGGCCGCACAGACGAGAACGAAATGAAGGCGAGGATCCGCAAATTTCGGGAAAATGATTTTCTTTTCAATGTGGTCCAGCGTGTATTTGTCACCCATTATCTTATGCTTTTGCTTATTGAAGAAACCATCTACATCCAGGACACTGTCGATGGTTTGAAAAGTGTATCCGCTCGCAGACTGTCCTCTTCGACTGCGTTGCAATCTTTCCGCCAGGGCTCTGGAGCTTTGTCCCGTTGGCGCAGGTGGAATCATGTCAGAGGCTGCAATCACCCCCTGGATAGCCAGCGCATTGTAAGCATTGATCCAAAAAGCCATCTGCGCGTCGTGGCTCCCCTTGATGGAATCGGGATGGACGTCGCTGAGCCATTTGAGGTAGGTCTTAAAATCGTGATCATAGGCCAGGCCGCCATAGTCCACCAGGCCGTTCTTGACATGCCGTTGCAGCGCACTATTGAGAAGGTTCTGAGCGTCGCGGCTGGCTTCAAGACTGAGAGCTGACGACACAGTTAGAACCATGAGCAGGAAGCAAAACGAAATTCCCACAAGAACATGACGCATCTCACCCTCTCCGAGTTAATGACTTTCGCATTGTATAAGATTAGTAACCATCTTGAGCCCGAAGGTATTTCATGAACAGGACGGCCGTAACAGGATTTGTGCAAATCTGAGCTTCTCGTGAACGCCCCTTAATTACAGAAACGATAAGAAATTAACGCAGATTCGCCACGAGGGAAACTGTTTGACTTTCTTGATTTTCTTTCTATATTAATTCTCTTATTCCAACTTCACAATCGACACGATGGGGATAAAATAGAACTACATGAGTGATTTTTCTGAGAAAGATATTCTGGCGGCTCTGGAAAAGGTCCGCGACCCTCAATCAGGCAAAAGCCTGGTCGCAAACGGGATGATAAGAAATCTCACCATTGATGGCGGTCAGGTCGATTTTACAGTTGAATTCCGCAATCCCAATTTCCCACATAAAGATGTAATATGCAAGAGTGCGGAGGCCGCCGTCCGCAAAGTCGCGGGTGTCGCGGGCGTTCAGATCAAGCAATCCGTCAATGATCCCTTGAAAGTGCTTCAATCATCTCCCCCGCCACAAAGGCCGCCAGCAGGCGTCAAGCCACAAACGGCGCCGCCAAGACCGGTGCTGCCTAAAGCTAAATACACGATCGCAGTTGCCAGCGGCAAAGGCGGGGTTGGCAAGACCACTGTTTCGGTCAACCTGGCTGTTTCATTGGCCAATACTGGCGCCAAAGTCGGATTGTTGGATGCCGATATCTATGGCCCGAATGTCCCCATTATGATGGGCATGCAGGAGAAACTCGGCACCCGCAACGGCAAGATTGCGCCGTTGACAAGATACAATGTAGATATGGTATCGGTCGGTTTTATTTCGCAGGGTGACGCGGCCATCATTTGGCGTGGGCCTCTGGTGGGACGCATGATTCAGCAATTTCTATCGGATGTCGATTGGGGTGAACTGGACTATCTCATTATCGATATGCCTCCGGGCACAGGTGACGCGCAATTGACGCTCACGCAGACCATGGCGCTGACGGGAGCCGTTATCGTGGCAACACCGCAAGAAGTCGCATTGGCTGACGCGAAGAAGGGCATCAACATGTTCAAGAAAGTCGAGGTGCCCGTTCTTGGGGTGGTCGAGAACATGAGTTATTTTGTCGCGCCCGATACCGGCAACCACTATGACATTTTTGGCAAAGGGGGTGCGCGCAAGATGGCCAGAACATGTCGGTACCCTTCCTTGGTGAAATTCCTTTGGAGCAGGCCACGCGCGAGGGCGGCGACAATGGCACGCCGATCGTTATTTCGAATCCTGAATCTTCTGTCTCGAAGTCGTTCGAGATAATAACCCAGTCATTAATCGCGCAGGTCAATAAGGAAGACGGCGAAGATACGGGCCTCCTCAAGCGCGTTTTCAAGATTAACTGACCATAGAGCGCGCGCCGCTACACTATCAATGTCGTCTCCGGATGAGGTTTGAACAGAATAAACTCGAACTTGTTTTCACAATGGATTGCTACATTCCGTCTCTCAACCGAGGTCATTGCACCATATGAGGAATAGGCAAGATGCCTGATCACGACCTTATCGTAAAATTTTGGGGAGTTCGGGGAAGCTACGCTGTGCCCGGCAAGCGTGCCATACGCTACGGCGGCAACACGTCGTGCGTGGAGGTTAGGACCAAAGATCACCTGCTCATTCTCGATGCCGGCACCGGCGTGATCGAGCTTGGTCACGAGCTCATGCGGCAAATGAATGATGGCAATGGTGACTCCATCACCGCGAATTTGGTCTTTTCGCACACGCACCATGACCACATCCAGGGGTTGCTCTACTTCGCGCCAGCGTACTGTGCAAATTGCACCATAAACTTGTACGGGTCAAGAAGTTTCACGAAGGGCATTGAGGAGGTCCTGGCGCTCAGCATGGCACCATTGTTCAGCCCCGTGGAACTGAAAGAGTTCAAAGCTGAATTAAATTTTCACAATCTCACCGAACGTGATACATTACTTTTCAAGCCGAAGGACAAGTCGCCGGCACTTGGCAGGAACCACAAATCGTCCCAGCCTGCTGCAGGCGAAATGTTGCTTACCCCCTTGCGCAACTATGCCCACCCAAAGATAGGTACTTTTATTCTCAAAATTGAGACGGCAGGTAGGAAAATCGTCTATGCCACCGATACGGAGGGCTATGTTGGCGGAGATCAAAGGTTGATTCGCTTTGCGCAAAATGCTGACCTGCTTATTCATGACGCCCAGTATACACCGGACCAATACCTGCAGATGCAGGGCTACGGGCATAGTACTTATCAGATGGCGGCAGAAGTTGCCAGGGCTGCCGACGTAAAGCAACTTGTTCTATTTCATCACGACCCATATCATGACGATGACAAGTTGGCCGAAATAGAAAGTAAGGCTCAGGAAATTTACCCCAATACGGTAGTCGGCGCTGAGGGTGTCGAACTGGCGTACTGATTAACCGGCATTTCGCCTTTGCACCCCCACGGCCTTCTGTCCCGAGTAACTTTGTCCACCTCAAGATATAATCCCGAAGCCAAATACCGAGCACCAGGTTGTCACTCGCTCGTCCGGAACCACGCAATTTGAATCTCCTCAGCGCATGTGAGCTGATAAGGTGATTCATAATCAAGGCCAAGACCGTTAGAGATTTGAATCCAGGAGTTGACATGCCAGAAAACATTCCCTCTCCCAAGACAATTGCGGCAACGTCCGTGGAAATGATGGAAATCGTCCTCCCCAATGACGCGAATACCCTCGGCAACATTCTCGGTGGCAAAGTGATGCATTTGATCGATATCGCATGCGCGATTGCGGCACACCGTCATTGCCGTAAACCGGTCGTGACGGCCTCCATGGACTATCTCGATTTCAGGCATCCCATTAAGATCGGTGATCTTATCATCATTAGGGCTTCGGTCAATCGGGTTTTTAACACCTCAATGGAATGTGGTGCGAAAGTTTTTTCAGAGAATTTACAGAGCGGTGAGCGGCGGCATACCAGTACGGCCTACTTGACATTCGTGGCGCTCGACGAAAACCGCCGACCGACTGTTGTGGAACCGATTCTTGCCGAAACCGAAGAAGAAAAGAGGCGGTGGGAAGAAGCTGAAATCAGGCGTGAGTTCCGCATGAAGCAGAAACAAGCGTTGCGCCAGCTTAGATAAAAAAGACGTCGTGATAGCGGCCCCGTAACGATCCTTGAGCCACATTTTCAACTTGACTTTGCACCTGCGCCTTAGTAAATTGGGCCTCTAAACGGGGCGTAGCGCAGCCCGGTAGCGCATCTGCTTTGGGAGCAGAGGGTCGTAGGTTCAAATCCTATCGCCCCGACTAAAGAAGGCCTGTCATCTCTCGTAAAGATGGTAGGCCCTCTTTGTTTTTGCTTTGAGAAGAGTCGTGGTAAGTGTCCTTAACTTAATAGATTAGCAGTTGTATTTTCTAAAATTGTTTTCTACTTTTTAGAGTTGCTTGTTGCTACAACGGCACCTATGAACGTCGAGGACGCTTGAGTTCGTCAACTACTGTCTGAGTTGAAAGTCCGATTCTGAACAAGTGAGTTTGAAATGCGTCTTTCATGCATGGCTCTCACTAGAATTGATTTTGACGTCGCGGTGTTGCCAATAACCTGAACCATTGATTTCTATCTATTCCCCACTCGGCATTCATTTGGACAAACCGACGGCAAAAAAAAGAGTGACGGAATTGCGTGATGCGTTGCAGCATCATAACTATCGCTATTATGTCCTGGATGACCCTGAGATTTCGGACACCGAGTACGATCAGATGCTGCGGGAATTGCATGAGGTTGAAGCGCAGCACCCGGACTTGATCACGTCCGACTCGCCGACGCAGCGCGTTGGAGCAGCACCGTTAGAGACATTCCGCAGCGTGACGCACACTGTCCCCATGCTCAGCCTGGATAATGCTTTCGGCTATGAGGAAGTACGTGAGTTTGACGAGCGCGCCAAACGGCTGTTGGGCATTGCGGGAAACATCGAATATGTTGTCGAACCCAAGATTGACGGGGTTGCGGTCGAGCTTGTTTATGAAAACGGCGTCTTTACACAAGGCTCTACTCGCGGCAATGGTTTGGTTGGGGAGGACATCACATTGAATCTGCGAACCATCCATGAAATCCCAATGAGACTCTATACGCGACAGGTTGCCGCTCCGGTGCGACTCGATATTCGCGGTGAGGTCTACTATACCAAAAAGGGATTTGTGAAGCTAAACAAGGAACGGGAGGCAAGTGGGGAAGCCACTTATGCCAATCCACGCAATACCGCTGCGGGCTCCCTGCGGCAGCTAGACCCGGCCATCACGGCACAACGGCCATTGCATATTTTTGTGCACAGTTTCGGTCAGGCGATTGGCCACTCGTTCGCGAGCCACCTCGAGGCGCTGCAAACCTTTAAAAAGTGGGGCTTTGTTGTTAATCCGCACATCGTTCAAGCTGCAACTATTGAAGAAGTTATCGCTGCTTGTCAACGGGTGGTAGAATTGCGGGACCGGTTGGATTATGACATCGACGGGGCCGCCATCAAAATCAATAGCCATGAATTACAAGCGCTGGCGGGCACCAGAACCCGGAGTCCGCGTTGGGCTGTTGCACTGAAATTTGAAGCCCGTCAGGCCACGACGCAAGTCGTTGATATCAAAACCCAGGTTGGCCGCACGGGGGCCTTGACCCCGGTGGCAGTCATGGCACCGGTGAAAATAGAAGGCGTTGAAATCACCCGAGCCACGTTGCACAACCAGGACGAGATCGATCGTAAGGACGTCCGAATCGGCGACTGGGTGGTGATTCAGCGCGCCGGCGATGTCATTCCAGAAGTCGTCAAAGTCATCGAGTCGAAACGCACGGGCCACGAAAAACGATACCGCATTCCGGTGAATTGCCCCGCCTGTGGTTCCGGAACCGTGCGCATGGAGGGAGAAGCAGTGCAGCGATGTCCCAATCTCTCCTGTCCAGCTCAACTGAAAGAGCGAATTCTCCATTTTGCCAGCAAGGGGGGGATGGATATCGACGGCCTGGGAGAAAAGCTGGTCGACCAACTGGTCGAAAAGGGGTTCGTTAAGACGGTTGCCGATTTCTATTCTCTGACTCAGGATGAACTGGCCGACCTGGAACGTATGGCGCAAAAATCGGCACAAAACATTGTGGCCGCGGTAGAGGCCAGCAAGAATGTTGAACTGGGTCGGTTTCTTTTCGCATTAGGGTTGCGCCATGTTGGCGAACACGTGTCACGCGTTCTGGCGAAAGAGTTTGGAACTTTGGAGGCCCTAAAACAGGCTTCTTTGGAAAGGCTGCAGGAGACGCACGAAGTCGGACCGCAAGTTGCGGAAAGTGTTTATCGGTTTTTTCGGGACGAGCATAATTTGCAGACGATTGACCGTCTGCTGGAACGTGGCGTAAAGATTGTCGCCCCGCAGCAGATCGCGGGCGATAAATTTTCCGGCAAAACATTTGTGTTCACGGGTACGCTGCAGACTTGTTCCCGTAAGGCCGCCGAGACGCTCACCGAAGCACTGGGGGGACGGGCGGCTTCATCTGTCAGTCGCAGTACCGATTTCGTTGTCGTCGGAGAGAATGCCGGTTCCAAGGCGCAGAAAGCCCGTGATCTGGGCGTCACGATTTTGACCGAGGCTGAGTACGTCGCGATGACGCAGCAGTGAGCCGCATTCTTTGTGCAACGAGGGGGCATTCTCTGGTCTAAGAATTCGCATTGTTTATTGTTATCAGAGAACTTACCTTAGAATAATAAATGCTTGCCGCACGCCGCCGCGCGTGTAGAGGTGCGCAAGCACGACACAACTAAAATGCAGTAACGTAAAGGACAATCGAGGAGAATAACATGGCAAATAATAACGACAGCGGCTTTGAGTTCTTTAAAGGCGTTTTGTTTGGTGGTGTCGTTGGAGCAGTTGTGGCTCTGTTGTACGCCCCCAAAACAGGCCAGGAGATGCGTGATGAAATCAGAGAGCGGTCGCTTGAAATGCGCGACGACGCTGAGGCCAAATTGGAGCTGGCGCAACGAAAAGCTGAAGCTCTTCTTGAGGAGACCAGGAAACAACTGGAAAAGCTTAGAGAGGAGGCAGAAACCGCAGCAACAGAAGTGGTTGACAAGGCGGAAGCGCAGGTTCAGCGGGGTAAGACTACGGTCAGGAAGGAAAAGGACAGGTTAAAGGATGCCCTGGACGCGGGGGTGGCAGCCTATAAGGAAGAGAAAGTCAACAAAAGTAAAAAGCGTGCTTGACCACGAACCCGCGCGCCATTATCCAAGCCCCGATGCGACGGACGCAAACGGCTGGGAGTCTGACGAAAAAACATCAGCGTTGCCACTTCTGATTGTCTGACTCCATTCTAAATTAAGAATTCGGATCAAGAGAATTATGGATATTTCTGTAAGTGCTGCCCTGATTGCAGGGCTTCTTGCTTTCAATACAATATTTGTTGTTGTCGCGCTCTATCGACTCATTCGAACATTGGGAGAGGCGCACAAATTTATCGAAATGGCGCGCCTGCAGCTTGCGCCGCTGTCACATGATGTCACAGAGATCGTCAGTGACGTCCGGTCGATTGTGAAATCTGCGGAGCGGGAAATGTCCAAAGTTGGCGACAGTTTGACCGCCGTTCGAGATACGACCAGAAACATCAAGGAATTCGAAGCCCTGATTCAGGAGCGCATCGAACGCCCGTTGATAGACCTGACAGCCATTCTTACAGCGCTGGTCAAGGGGGGCCGCGTCTTTTGGACCAGTTTTTTGTCCAAACGCTAGTTGGGATGTTAGTCCCCTTCAAATGTTAATTTGTTAGGGAGCATGGAATGCAACCCGAGTCACGTTTTCTTCGCCCGTTACAGAGCATTTTCATCGCGATACTGTCATTAGTCCTGACCGGTGTGTGCATTTTCTTGTTCAATGCCCGGACATCTATTCTGTTTGACCCAGGCCGACAGCAATTGTTGGTTTCCTTCGCCATCTTTCTGTCGGGTAGTCTCGCCATTTTTTGTCTGCAGGAACATTATCGCTTCCGTTCCTCCCCCTTTCTGGTCTGGGGACTCGGCCTGCTGCTATTCTCAGTTTTTAATATGCTGCATATTTTGACCCTGCCAGGTGCTGCCTGGTCTGGGCTACCGGCATCCTTAAATGATGCCATCGGCTATCAGAGTGTGGGCCAGTTCCTGCTTGTAGTCGCCATCTTCGTTGGGCTGGTCCGCCCGCCGTCAGTCAGCACAATTTACGAGTGGGCGAGCTCCTGCTTAATTTCTGCGGCTGCCATTTGGACTATTCTGAGCTTTTCGGGCACCTTTCTAGCTGGCGGCGAAGTCACGCTCGTAAAGCGAATTGTGGATGGTAGCATGGTTGGCGTGCTGGCTGCAACGATAGTATTGCTCACTCTCTCCGGCACGCGCACCCAAAACGAAAAATTCTGGCTCCTGACCATGACGATCGTTGGCCTTTTAGGCAGGGCACCGGCTATGATGTGGAACGACGTTACTCATTTGGCCTTCTACGTCACGCAGATCTGGCAAATTTTGTTTCTGGCGGTTATGGGGATCACCATCGTGGTATTCAAGATCAATTCAGCTCAGACACAGCGCAGCAGTGACGATGGCACGAAATCGCCCTTCGCTTCGAAGCTGGTTGCCGACCTACTGGATGATATTCTGGACGGAGTCCTGATGACATCGCCTGAGGGAGAAATCACTTTCGCGAACCAAAAAGCAGTCCACCTGTTCGGATACAGCGAGCGCGAGTTAATCCAGGCGCCGCTTTCGGCGATGCTCAATTCTTTGAATTACCAAAAGCTGCTGGACACCAATTCAGAGGACGGCAAACCAGGGAGCCACCCGGTTGAAATAGATTTCCTGACGAAAGACAACAGGACGGTTTCTGCCTCAGTAAGGATTCGCACCTCTATCGACGAGGATGGCGACGTGACGGGCGTCACCTATTTTATCAATGATCGCTCTCAAGAAAAGGCATTTGAGGCACGGTTGCAGCGCGTCGTCAAGGAACACACAGACGACCTGCGGTTTTTTCAACAATGTATCCAATACGCGACTGAAGGTATCATCATCGTTGACAAAGAAGAAAAAATCGCCTATGTGAACACCGCTTTCGAGGAAATGTCTGGCTATCGCCAGTCGGACCTGGTGGGTAAGGAAACCCAATCCCTGGCACAAGACCAGCAAGCCGAAGCTGTGCATAAGGAAATATGGCAATGCGTCCGGGCCAAAAAAGTCTGGCGCGGGGAGCTGGGTACCCGTCGAAACGATGGCACAACTTTTCTGGGGCAGCTTTCTGTGGTGCCGATAGCAGGTTCTGATGCTGATGACGTAAAATATCTCTGGGTGCAACAAGACGTGACGCGACGAAAAACCCTGGAAAAAAGCCTACAGGAATACGCTGAGAAACTAACCCAGAAAACCGATGAATTGGAAGCCCTCAAGTTCTATCATGAATCTTTGATCGAAGGTCTTTCCGATATTCTGATCGTGATGGATAATGAGGGCAAGTGTATCTTTCTGAACAAATACGGCAGCAAGCGCCTTGGCCGGCGGGCCGAAGAGATCACCCGGGCCGATTTACCCTCATTTTTTGACGACCTCGTTCGCCTCGAGCGAGATTATGGCGCCACCATCAAACTAGAAATAAAAGATTTTGAGGCGGCGCTCACCGCTGAAAATGGAGAAACATTCATCTGTAGCTGGTACGCAACACCCTTGGTCGACAGGACCGGCGCTCAGATTGGCGCCATGGCTGTTGCACGGGATATCAGTGGCTACAAGACCTCGCAACGTGAACTAAAAGAACAATCGCTTGCTCTGGAAAAGCAGGCCGCGATCGAGGGTCAGGAGTTAAGACAACGCATCCAGGAATTGAACCAGGCTGTCGAAATCGGAAAAGATATTCAGCTGAAAGTCGACCTCGACGTCATCATGAACAAGATTGCAGACGCTGTGCATGCCCTGGGCTGGAACAAAGTGCTGGTCTGGCTGGCAAACCCGGAAAAAGCAGCGCTGCAGGTCGTTGCCACAGCGGGTTTGACCACTGAAGAATTGGAAACTGTCATGGGCCGGGGAGACATTGACGCGGCCAAGTTTCAGGCATGCTTCAAGGAGAACTACCGCACGAACACGGCTTACATGGTACCCGGCGAAAGTGGCCTTTCTCCCTACCAGATACCGATTGCGGCGAGTGGAGACAATGGCAGTGAAGGGCAGGCGGATGTGTTCCTGGTACCGATACGCGACCGCAACGGGATTTTGGGAACCATCATGATTCAAGACTCAGACCGCCTTCCTGATGTTGCTCCTGAAGCCGTCTCACTTGTGGAGTCACTTGCAAACCAGGCGGTAGCGGCCGTCACAAATGAGATGGAGATCCAAAAGCACAAAGAAAATGATCGCCGGGCCGAATTTATCGCCGGCATCGGCAAGCTTTTTTACGCCAGCCTCAAGTTGGACGAAGTAGTTGAAGCGGTCGTTCTGAAAGGCGGAACGAGCATCGCTGAGTTTTGTGCCGTGCTGTTAGAGGACGGCTCCGGCCAACTCAGGCTGGAAGGCGCGTACCATCACAATCCGCGTACGGTAGACTTGTTTCGCAAAGGCATTGAGACGTTTCCCGTTCAAGCAGGGGAGGGCGCTATCGGACTGGTGGCAACGACACAGGAGCCTCTGCTTGCCAGTTTCCCCTTTACGGGTGACTCGCAGGATATGGCCTCGACACCCCTCTGTCATTTAGCTGAACAGGAGACTATCTCATCCATTATGGCGGTTCCTCTCAGGGCCCAGGGCAATGTCTTCGGTATTATGCTGTACCTGCAGCTCGACAAACGCCGGGTGCTCAAACAAGAAAAGCTCGTTCTAGCTCAGGAACTGGCAGACAGAGCCGGGCTGGCCTTCCAAAATGCTTTTCTGTTCAAAGAGGCCGCGATGAAAGCGCAGGAACTCGAGAAAGCAAACCGGCTTAAATCGGAATTCCTGGCGAACGTCTCGCACGAGCTGCGGACGCCACTCAATGCCATTATTACGCTGTCAGATATCCTGACCCGCCGCTTCCAAAAGGACGAATTTGCCGACGAACACAAGCAGCTCAATATTATTCGCCGTAGCGGCCAGAACCTGCTAAGCCTCATCAATGACATCCTGGATCTCTCAAAGATCGAAGCGGGTAAAGCCGAACCTATTTACACGAGCATTCCCATCCGAAATCTGATCGAGGAAACAGTGGAACACATTCGCCCCCTGTGCCTGCAAAAGGGCCTTGAATTGCACCTGGACATTTCACCTCGTTTTCCGAAGGTACTCTACTCAGATCAGGAAAAATTGACCAAGGCATTGACCAATGTCCTGAGCAACGCTGTCAAATTCACGCGCAGCGGACGCATCACCGTCAAGGCGGGAATTGCCGACCGTCGGAACGTAAAGATTCAGATTTCTGATACAGGTATTGGAATTCCGACGGGTCGGCTCGATGAGATTTTCAAGGAATTCCATCAGGTAGAGAGCAGTGATTCACGCAGCTTTGGCGGCACCGGGCTGGGTCTGGCGATCACAAAGAACGTGATTTCACTCCTGGGTGGCACTATCGATGTCAGGAGCCAACTTGGCAAGGGGTCGACTTTTACCCTTAATATTCCCATCAAGAGGAAAAAGGATTTGCCGGACGGAGACATGTTCGATCCCGGCGAACGGCTTGCCGGCATGAAGGCTCTGCCGTTCAAGTCAGACATCGAGGATGATCGCTATGCCCTGAAACCGAATCGGAAGACGGTACTTGTGGTAGATGATGAGGCTGAATCACTCTACATTATTGCGTACTATTTGCGCCAACAGAATTATCAGATTGTTGCGCCACATGACGGTGAAGAAACGGTGAGTCTGGCTAAGAAATTCTCACCGTTTGCTGTGATTCTCGACGTCATCATGCCGCAAAGAAGCGGCTGGGAAATCTTGCGCGATCTGAAGGAGGACCCGGAAACCGCAGACATCCCCGTCATCATGGCATCTATCCTGAGCGAAAGGGCCAGAGCCCTGGAGATGGGAGCCGATGAATATCTGGTCAAACCGTTCAAACCCGAGAAACTACATGGCCATCTCGCGGCGCTGGAAAAGAAGCAGAGAAAAAAAGTGAGTCTTATGCATATCGCCCGCCTGTGGACCGGCAAGACGGAGCAGACCCAGCCATCGCGCCAGAGCGGCATAGCGCGTCGTCCGAACCCAAGTTCCAAGATCTTGCTCGTCGATGATGACAGTGACTCGCAATATGCGTTGCAGCTTATCCTGGAAAATGCAGGGTACGAAGTTGCGTTTGCTACGGAGGGAAGGGATGCCGTCAGGCAGGCAGAAGCGTTGAACCCAAATCTGATCCTAATGGACATTATGATGCCGGGGATGGACGGCTATGAGGCAACCCGAACACTCAGGCGCAATGAACGTCTCAAGAATGTTCCCATTGTGGCTGTGACCGCCAAGGCGATGAAAGGAGACCGTGAACGCACGTTGCAGGCAGGCTGTGATGACTATGTCGCGAAACCCTTCGTGACAGAAGAGATCCTAAGGGTAGTAGAGAAATGGGCAGAACGCGGTCGCCGCAACTAAACGCCTGAGGGGTGCAATCACGTCCCGAGATAGAGACAAACTGTTTCAACGTCGTACAACCTGGGCTCAGATTGTACGCTTACAGGCCAGATGGATTCCCTGCTTAACAAAACATTTTGCCAAGCCACTTCAGAGAGGCACGCACTGCTTAGGTTAATCATCCATGCTTGACGAAACTTACGTTTTTCCCAGCAATCAGACACCCAACAGCTTGCACAACGTGTAATAATTACACTTGGTTCCGGATTACCGGACACCCCTCCCCCTTCGAACCGCCCGTGCGCAACGCACAAACACCTCGACCACACTGACATCGTAAATTCCTCGGTTTATGGCACCGAAATTGCATCCCGTATGGCCTTGTGTTCAACGGCAAGAAACTCAAAGGGCTCAAATAGGACGGGTGAAGAGTATGACACTTTCGCGACCTAGTTGTCAGGCAAGTTGGGGATTATTTCTTCTCCTTTTGTTGTGTGTTCCTCTTATTGCGCTTGCAAGTCAGCCGCGTGCTGGTAGTTTATTCAAGAATATCACACAGAGTGACACTGTCCAAGAAGTGAAGCCTGCGTTTACCGAGGATGGCACGAGTGTTGTTTTTATGGCATTTACCGGAACTCTCCTTGGCCCAGGCTTGCCGGACTACTGCCTCGTTCTTGCTGATCGCGATGGCCACTCTCGCAAGACGATTGTCCCCAATGGGGTTATTGATTATCGCCTCGGGCAAGATGAAACCAGACTAACTTACCTGAAAGGCTCGACAAAGAACAGGGTTGCAGAGTTCGATTTAGATTTTGGAAGTGGTGAGATCGGTTGGGATCTATGGATGCTGGACCTTGGGTCAGGTGAGAGCACGCTGGTTGAGCAGGGAAGAGGTCGCGAGCTTTCCGCTGGCTACCATGCGTTGAACGTGTCCGACTACGACCTGCAGAGAGGCGAGATCTGGAACCCTTCTCCGGCCGGGACGCGAATGGTGATCGCGGCACTCATCCCGAACGATGAGAATCCACGCATCAACCTGTTTCAAGTTGAAGGTCCACATGAACCGCGTTTGTTTCTTACAACCGGCGTCTATTTGACACACCACCATTATTCGTGGCTGCCAGAAATTGTTTGGATCGATGAACAATCCGTGATTGTGCTGCGATACGACGGCGCCCGCGGCACGTCGAAGTGGTCCCTGGTGGTAGTTGATTTGGCCCGCCGTACCGAGAAGACGCTCTACGCGTCGAACCGCGTTAAGGCCTTTCCCAAAATGTCGCTGGATTTCTCAAAATCGCTGCTTTATTTTCAGCAGCTTCCTGCGTCCGGGAGCGGCACAGAACTTTGGCGGCTCAACCTGGCGACCGGCGAGGCCGATATGGTCTATCATACGGAGGCGGAACTCGGCAAAGCATATAGCTCTCCGGTCGGGTCGAGCTTGGTCATGACGCAGCTTCTGAATGGCAAATTTGATATCATTCGGCTTGATTTGGGACTGAACAAACTAGAACGCCTGGCGATAAACGAGACCCCGGGACTGAGAGAATAGGCGATGTTGAAAAGAGAATTGCAGGCTGCGAGAGAGTTGTGCCTCGGCGCCGGGAGAATCCTGCTTGAGCATTACGCCCGGGAGGTAACCGTCCACATGAAGGATGGAAACTCTCCCGTAACCCAGGCTGACCGCGATTCCAATCAGTTTATTACCACTAAACTCGGTGAACTTTTCCCGGACGACGGCATCCTGGCGGAAGAGTCAAAGGATGGTGCGGAACGATTGGCGAAACGTCGCGTTTGGGTAGTCGATCCGATGGACGGCACCAAAGAGTTCATCGACAAGGTCGGGCAATTCGCCGTGATGATCGGGTTAGTGGAGGATGGACATCCCGTTCTGGGAGCGGTTTACCAGCCGACTACCGAAATGATGCTGTTTGCCGTAAAGGGCGAAGGGGCCTTTTTGCAGCAGGCAGGAGAAACGAAGCGGGTCTCAGTCAGCGACTTGAAAGCACCGCGCGCTATGCGCCTGGTCGTAAGCCGATCCCACCGCTCTCCACTTGTTGATGCCATTATGCAGGCGCTAGAGATTGAACAGGATGTTAAATCTGGGAGTGTGGGCCTTAAAGTCGGTCTGCAGGTCAAGCAGGACAGTGACCTCTACATTCACCCAAATTCGAAGACGAAAGAATGGGACACGGCCGCTCCTCAGATTATTCTTGAAGAGGCCGGCGGCAAAATGACGGACTGTTGGGGAGCCCCCCTTTCTTATAATAAAGAGGATACCTACAACAGAAAAGGTTTCGTTGCCAGCAATGGCCAAGCTCATGATGAAATCGTTAGTCGTATCGAACCCTTCCTGAGTGACATGGACTGAGGTGACTTCAGCCTCTCGGTTGCCCTTTTTTTTACGCGATGATCGCCGCCCATGGGTCGGCATTCTTACTTTCCTTAAGTTGTTGACAAACCGATTAAATCTTCTAGGTTGAACGGTGGGCTTGCCCACTGTTTTAGGCAGATTGATATTCACCCTGCGTTCGCCGGACGTCGTGCTTCCTTGACGCCTGCTTAACTCGAGGTCGGCGTTTGCCTTTTTCCGGCTTGTGTTCGGCTGGGAGTGACCGAAAAAACGCTCAGCCGAAAACTTATTTCGGGCCCTATGAATCAAATAGCATTGGGTTAGCGTACCAAGATGAACCTGAACCTTTTTGTACGACCTTTTCAATTCTAAGATTCTAACAAATTGCTTTCTCACCTAAGACTCGATCCTGAAAGGAGAATTTGCAATGTGGCAAATCTGCCCGCGAATTGAGTCTGACTTCATCCCGTTGCGCGAAACCGATGCTCACCTCACCGTGAAAGCGTCTGTTGACGGAGCCGCAGTCATTACATCCGGGCAGAGGAGAAGATGACACGTAGGTCCAGACATAAATGGCAGTCGATCAAGGCTTTCTACCGACTTTACACCGCAGGCCTAAGCCGGGCCGAAATAGAAAGGCTCCTCAAAAGGGAGAGCGCCGACGTTTACTCTTTCTATCGTCGCGGCGGCGCGGCATTACCAGACCAACGCTTTCCGCGCAAGCAGCTCAGCGTTGTAAGAGAATTGTTTGTCAGCTTTGTTATGAAGCTCACACCCGCGCGCCGCCTGTTCTACGGCATAGCTATTCTCATATTTTGCTTTGCCGTGGTAACCGGCAGGTGGTGGTACGCCAGCCTGGCTTTCTTGACCTTGAATCTGCTCCTTGCTTTCGAAGTTGCGGACAAGATGCTTGCCAAGGACGAGCTTGAAATAGCCAGAGAAATTCAAATGGGGCTGCAACCAGAAAACCATCCCAGGGTTGGCTGTTTGGATATTTCTGCTTTCTATCAGCCGGCGCGGGAAGTCGGCGGAGATTACTACGATATCGCCCAACTGGATGAGCACCGTATCGCCGTGATGATCGGGGATGTATCCGGCAAGGGGATGCCGGCCGCTCTCTATGCCGTCAAATTGCAAGGTTTATTCGAAAGTCTAACCAGCCTGTTGACTTCACCGAAAGATATCCTGGTCCGAATGAATGAAAGTATTAAAGAGCGATTGCAGCGGACATATTTCATGACGGCAGTCCTCGCTTTCATTAACACGGAATCGGGCAAGATGCGTTTAGCGAGAGCGGGACACAATGCACCCATTTACTACAACGCCCGCAAACAGAAGGTCACCCTACTGAAACCGACGGGCCTGGGTATTGGCCTGGCTGATGGGGATATTTTTGCGGCAGAGCTTGCCGAAAAGGAGATTCCTTTAACGCATGATGATATTTTGGTTTTCTACACAGATGGCATCGTGGAAGCCATGAATGCTGCAAAAGAACAATTCGGCGAGGAGCGCCTGGCCCGGCTTGTAGCCGAAAATTCGGCGCTGTCAGCCAAAGACCTGCAAGATAAAATCGTTTATGATTTAAGTCATTTTTGCAGCAGAGCTCTTCTCGACGACGACGCGACACTTGTGGTTATGAAAAATAACGGCACCCGCATTTCCTAGACGTCGCGCAGGCCACCCGGGCCAAAGCAAAGGCCAATCCGCCATTTTTTCTCTTTACTTTGCTAGCCTAATTGATTAAATTATCAAATCTTAATGCCACTTCAAGAAAGCCGGATTCGCTGAAAGGCAGCAAATGTCGTTAACAAAGCGTAGTCTGTTTCATCGCCTGACATGGCCGTGGACGCATTATATCATTACGAATCTGGCAGCGTTCTCTGCCTATCTGTTCTTCCATTTGCTGAGCCGAATAACCATCATCGGCAAAGCCTACATCCCGCAAGAGCCTAACACGCTTCTCCTCTCCAATCATCAAAGCATGATCGATAGTTTCCTGGTCGGTACGATGGCATTTTTTCCTAATTCCGTTCTGCACCGACACCTGCTGCCGTGGAACCCGGCAGCACAGGAAAATTTATACAGCAATCCAATTTTAGGTTGGTTCGCAGACAATTGGAAATGCATTCCCATTAAGAAGGGCCGCAAGGATGTCGGTGCTATTTTTACGATGGCGAATGCGTTGCGCCAGGGCCCGATGACTTTTTTCCCGGAAGGCACGCGCACGCGGGATGGCTCCATCGGTAAACCACGCGGCGGTGCGGGTCTTTTGATCTTGGAAACGCAACCGACCGTCATTCCGGTTTGCATCGACGGCATGCAGGATGTGCTGCCGATTGGAGCCATCTTGCCCCGACCCTTCAAGCGCGTCTGGGTATATTTCGACGAACCGATGGATTTGTCCGAATTTTACAAGCAAGGCACAAGCAAGGAAGTTGCCAAGGCCATCATGACCCACGTTATGAACCGAGTCCGTACCATGCGCTCTGAATTGGAAGAGATGAAGCAAAAAGACAAAGCATTCGCCAGTAAGCATGTCTTTAACCACAAGAAATCGAACAGTCAAGAAGTACAACTCTAAGCCGGGTGAAAAGCTCGTATCGCTTAAGCATATTGGATCGGGAAAAAAAGCCCGATGTGGATTGTTGTATGATTATGTCGTTGGATAAATTTACTGTTCGATGGGCTGCCTATTCTATCTTCAGCGGTTTCCTACTCGCCTATGAATTCGTTTTTCATGATCCCCCCAGGTTCTTTTTGTTATGCCTGTACGGCCTGGTGATTGCACTATCTGTTTTCATGATATTGTACGCAAATGACAAAGAAGATTTGACCAACCGATAGCCTGAGATGAAGCAGCTCTTCTCCATCCGAACTGGTGTGATTCTCATCCTAACGCTGGTTCCTATGTCCCTTTTGCAAGCGCAGCCTTCTCGCGGAAATGCGGAGTTGACGCAAAGTGATGTGACCGGTGTAACCATCGTTTTTTCGGTCCCGAAATGGCAGGTTGTCAGGCAACCCGCAGATGGTGAAACGTTAACCAGAGTCGACTTTTCAGGGGCGTATTTTGACGAACAGGAAGGACAGCCGCAGATACCATATCATGCTGCGGTCATCGGCATCCCGGTAGGGGCCAAACCGACTGCCAGAGTCCTGCAAATGGATGAAAACCGCTTGGATGGCCTCAAGATGACCCCTATCCCCAGAGTGACGAAGGTCGATGGCCTGCAGGAACAGCAAATCTGGTTTGACCAAACCATCTATAGAAGTGACGCAGCATTCCCGGCAAATCTGGTCACCGTGGATGCACCGGCTTTTTTTCGGGACCAGCAGGTGGTTAGGGTGAGAGTAGCCGCTGCACAGTACCAACCTGCACAGCAGCGTTTGCGCCAATTCGATAGAATCGTAGTAAGGATAGACTTTCAGGGAGGCACGGTTCGCACCGGCGAGGCCCCGGCAAGGCTCACCCAGAACGAAGATACCCTGCTGCGTAATCTCTTGCTCAATTATGATGAAGCAGTTCACTGGCGCCAGGGAAGAAAATTAGACCTGGGGGCTAAGCGATTCTCTGGATTCCAGAATCGAACCCTCTACAAATTCAAGATTCGTGAAGAAGGCATCTACAAAATTGACGGGCGCTTTCTGCAATCCAATATCAGCAATGTCGACCTCGCCGGAATCGATCCCAGTCGAATCCAATTGTTTAATAATGGTGGGCGCGAACTGGCACGCAACATTGTTGGTCCGAGGCCTCAGGGCTTGGTGGAAAACGCGATCTTGGTAAATGACGGCGGTGACGGTAGTTTTGACAGCGGGGACTATTTGCTGTTTTATGCGCGCGGCGTCGAAGGCTGGGAGTTCAAGCCCGAGAAAGGTCGCTATGAGCACTACATTAATCATTACACGCTGGACAACACCTACTGGCTTGCCCTGGACGGGCAGGAAAACGGCAAGCGCATGACTTCCATCGCCTCTACTCAGGCTGGTGGGACGGTTGTTGAGACCTATCAGGGCCTCTATTTTAACGAGGAAGAGATGGTTATTCCGTTGGGCTCCGGCATGAACTGGTTTGGCCAGAATTTTGCCGTAAATCAATTCGACCGTACTGCGAACTTGACGATCGACCTCCCGAATGCCATTGCGACTGCCAACAGTCGTTGGCGCTTCCGGTTTGCCGCCCTGAATGAGGGCCGCCACCAATTTGACATCAACATGAACGGCAACCTAGTGGGAAGCCGGGCCTTTTCCGGCCGCAGTGACCGCGGCGGCGCTTACATAAGGATGGCAACCGATACCTCATCGTTTTCAACCACCAACGTCTTGCAGCCGGGTGGCAACAGTCTACAAATAACCTACTCGCATTCGTCGACTTTCGGACAGGCTTACCTCGACTGGGCCGAGCTTTTCTATCCTGCCAGTATGAGGGCCGTCGAAAACGAGTTGGTGTTCAATGTCATGCCTGCCTCTGGTTTTCAGACGTATCGCGTGAGTAATTTCAGTGAATCCGACATCAAACTCTTTGACGTCACCGACAACGCCAATGTGCAGCAGGTCACGGGTGGGACCCTCTCAGCAGGCAGCTTAACCTTCACGGACTTCCAACAACCCACTGCACCCAAGCGCTACGTGGCCGTGTCTCCGTCAAGTTATCGCGAACCGTCGGCGCTTGAACGGCAGGAATTTACCGATCTGCGGAATCCGGCGTTAGCGGCGGAATATGTCATTATCACACACCCGGATTTTTTGTCTGAGGCCCTGCGATTGGAGAGTTACAGGGAAAATGGCAGCCCCAACAACAAGATTTCAACGCAAGTGGTTTTAATCTCGGATATTTATGACAATTTTTCAGCAGGCATGAAGGACGCAGTCGCGATTCGTGACTTCATTAAATTTGCTTATGACAACTGGACCCCCAGGCCGCTCTATGTACTTTTGTTGGGGGATGGCGACTATGACCACAAAAACATCATCGACCCAACAGATATCGATTGGGTGCCAACCTTCCAAAGCGATGTGCTGGCTGACGAGGGCAGGACGACCATCGCCGAGTTGGAAACCAGAACAAGCGATAGTTGGTACACGTACATGGACAGCGCGGACTACCCCACTCCCGCCAGGCCAAGCCCGACCCCGGTGATGGATCTCGCCATCGGTCGGCTCAATGTCCAAACCATCCAGGAAGCCAAGAGTGTCGTTGACAAGATAGTGAGCTATGAGTCACAGCCGGTGCGTGATATCTGGCGGAATACGGTGACGGTGGTTGGGGATGATGAGCTTGTGACCGGAGGCCGCGCCAGTGCCATCGATGATGTTCACATCTTTCAGGCCGAAAGCGTCGCTGAAAATTCCGTGCCGCAAAACTTTGATGTCCAGAAGATTTATCTGACCGAATTTCCGAAAGTCGTCAGTGCCGCAACGGGCGGCGTGGCCAAGCCGCTTGCCAAGGAAGCGTTGATCCGCCAAATGAATCTTGGCACGTTGATCGTCAATTATATCGGGCACGGTAATTCGACGCAATGGGCACACGAGCTTATTTTTCAGGAAAGTGATGATGATCGCGTGCAGAATCAAGGCAAACTGATGTTCTTCATAGCGGCCACCTGCGACTGGGCTTTGTACGATCGTCCTTCCGATATCAGTCAGGCAGAGGAACTCCTGCTCGCCGAAGATCGTGGTGCGATCGGTATCCTTTCATCAGCACGATTGGTCTTTTCAACCACAAACTTCAACTTTACGCAGAGCTACTACCAACATCTCTTTAATGAGAGTGGCCGCACCAGCCGCATCGGAGATGCTTTTGTCTGCGCCAGGATTGATAATCGAAGCAGGATTAACGATGAAAAGTATCACATCTATGGCGACCCCGTTTTGAGGCTTGCCATGCCGGAACGCCAGGCCATTATCACCTCCATGACACCTGATTCAATCCTCGCCTTGACTACCGTTGAAATCGAGGGTGAAGTGAGAGACAGCGGGCAGCTTGCGACCGGCTTCAACGGGACCGCTTTTCTCACGACTTTCGATTCAAGAAAGTTCGTGCGCCACGTTCCTGAGGCCGGCAGAGTGCAGCCATATTTCTTGCCGGGCAATTCCATTTTTCGCGGCACCGTGCCGGTGGCAGATGGAAAATTTCATGCAAGGTTCATCGTGCCAAAGGACATTTCCTACGGCGGCCGACAGGCCAGGGTGAGTGCCTATTTTTGGAATGACGAAACGGATGGCATCGGATTTCGTAACGACATCAAGGTGAGTTCGGAAACCGGCAGCTTGTTTGACAGTGAAGGGCCGCAGATGAGACTTTTTTTTCGGGAAAATGATAGCTTCCGCAGCGGCGATGTAATTGATGACGATGTGACGCTCGTGGTCGAACTAGCCGATACAGTTAGCGGGATCAATATTGCCGGCGAAATAGGCCACCAACTCACACTCTCGCTCGATCCGGATGAAGACACATGCCTGTCGGAGCTGAATCGTTCACAAGGTATTAGTAGTATTGATTTAACCAGCTTGTTCAGATTCAACCAGGGTGATCACTTGCGCGGCACGGTGGAAATGCCATTACATTTTCCTGAACAGGTTGAGATTGCCGGTAGAGTCATACGATGCGCTGCCTTTGGTGAGCAGCAGCGTCATAATCTTGTGGTAAAAGCCTGGGACAACTCAAACAACTCGTCGACTGTATCCGCTGAGGTTCTGGTCGTGCACGAAGATGGGCTCGTTCTCAGGGAAGTCATGAACTATCCCAATCCCTTCAAAGATGCGACGACGTTTACATTTTTCTCGAACCTCGATGCAGAGGTAAAAATTAAGATTTATACAGTTGCCGGCCAATTGATACGTACACTGGAATATCCATTTGCCCAAAATGGTTTCAACATGGTAGATTGGAATGGCCGTGACGCGCAAGGTGACATACCCGCCAATGGCGTCTATCTCTACAAGCTTATCGCTAAAGCGCCGGGGGCAGACGGACCGATACAAAAAGAAGTGATTGGCAGATTAGCCATTGTTCGCTAGATCTATAGACAAATTAGGAAAGACAACCATGACGAGGAAAGCTCTCACGACATCGGTGTTGTTCTTGCTGGTTTTGCTGACATTCTCACTCAGCGTAAGCAGCATTTCGACAAATGGCAAAAATAAGAAAGAAAAAGCCGACATAGCCTGGGCAACTTTCGACGAAGGCGTGAGTCAAGCAAAAAAGCAACAAAAGCTATTGGTGATCGATTTTTATACCGATTGGTGTCACTGGTGCAAGGTGATGGAAAAGGAGACCTACGCCAACACTGAAGTTGTGGCCTACGCCAAAGAAAAGGCGATTATGGCGCGCATCAATGCCGAGACAACTGAGAAATTCAAATTCAGGGATGCCGCATATTCCGGTCGTGAGCTTTCGATGATGTTCGGGGTTCGCGGTTTTCCGACAACTGTTTTCATGAATGCGGAGGGGGAGTTGATCACTTCAATTTCTGGCTTTATTCCGGCGGATCGCTTCAAACTCATTCTCAAGTATCTGGCCGACAACTGGTACGAGAAGATGAAATTCGATGAGTTTGAAAAGCAAGAAGCAACCCATAAGAGTTGAAATCTTTTCAAAGAAGGATTGCCACCTTTGTGACTTTGCAAAAGAGGTGCTGACGAAGGTCAACAAGAGGCTTCCATTCCTCTTGCAAGAAATCGATATAACAAGCGACCGGGATTTGTTTGAAGTTTTCAAGGAGCAAATCCCGGTTGTTTTTGTTAATGGCCGTAAATGTTTCAAGTATCGTGTAGATGAAGCCAAATTTGTGAAGGTCATAGAAAGGTTGTCCTGACCTCTTCCCCACCACTTCCAAACAATCAGCCTATTCAACCGATGTCGGCGAAGAACCTGCTGGCATGCCGCGTTGTTTTCTCGCGGTGTCAATTACGTTGATCCCTCGGTATTTATTGTTATATTACCGGCAATGCATCGTTGCATTCACTTAACAAAACCAAAATCCCAATCAATAAAGGAGGTCGTCAGATGGCATATGAATGGAAATTTAACCCGCGTCCCTACTCAGATGACGAGGCAAAGGAATTGCTTAAAGAAGTCGTTTCGGCTGAAACATCTGATTGGCACTACAACACGCATCACAAGGGGTACGTCACCTTTCTCAACAAAATAGAGCAAGGCCTTGAAAACGCAGATGTGGGCGCCGCCAACGGTAATTGGAGTGATTTCGGAGAGCTGAAGCGCCGGTTCACATGGAATCACTCAGGGGCGCTGTTGCATGATGTGTACTGGGAGGTCATGGGAGGTGATGGTGATGTGAACGGCGGCCCGGATATCAAGGCCGCTCTCGAACGAGATTTTGGATCTGTCGATAACTGGAAAGCTGATTTCAAGGCCGCCGCCTTTGCGGCAAAGTTGAGTGGCTGGGGTCTTCTCGTCTACGATTCGCTGTACTCGAAGAGACTCATGAATGTTCTCGTCGACGAACATCAGTATGGTGCAATCTGGGGTGGGATTCCCTTGATTTCATGCGATGTATTTGAGCACGCATACTATCACAAAGATGGTCCAGGGCGGGCTAAGTATATCGATAATTTCTTGAGTAATTTACACTGGGGTCGTATTAACAGCCGGTTCAAGAAATTTGTAAAAGAATAGTTTCGGCTGCTGGATACTGATTACATCTCAAACATCGGCGTTGGTATTCAGAAAAAGCTTCTCAACCCTACAAAGAAAAGCCTGACCAACGCCTTGCCGAGTGGGTCAGGCTTTTTCTTTTGCGCAGTCTCCCTCTTTTTCGAGAATGCAGTAAAACCACAACGGCGAACACCTGTCAAGTGCGATCTGAATGAACTGACTTACTGTTGCAGGAAAAATTGGGCGAGTCAGGCCCGGGGATTCTAGAAATCAAAGTTCATGCCGACTCGGAATCGCCTTCCAATGTCTGTGCGGAGCGGGTCAAACAATTGGTAGGCGCCGACGCCGTTGCTGTTGGTGTTGTTCAGAATGTCACTTTCATCAAGTAGATTGCGAACTTCGAAGAAAGGATTGATGTGTCTTCCAAGAATTTTTGGTGAAGCGAGCACGAGTCGCGCATCGATGAGGTTTCGCCAGGATAGGCGCGTATTATTGGGCACCGAACTGCCTTGGGTGGTAATCGGCAACGGGCTGAAAAGGCGATATAGCACGTTGAGTTGCAAGTTGCTCGAATTGTAGCCCGCATCGATGATGAGGGAGTGTCGTTGGTCCCAACTTAGCGGAAATCGCTTGCCGCTTTCGCTTGTCGGCAGACCGAATACGACGCCGTTGAATTCATCTTCGGCCAATGAATTCGTGCCGGTCGCTCTCATATAGGTGTAACTTATGCGGGTCGCAATCAGTCTTGAGATATTTTTTTGGATCGTGAGCTCAATGCCCGATGCCTTGCCCGAACCGGTATTGGTGTATTGCGTGTAACCAACATTAGTCACGGCCTCGTCGAGCAGATCCTCTCCTAAAACAAACGTTTGTGTATCGACCAGATTACTATATGTTCTCACGAAACCAGTAAGGGCAAAAGACCAATCGTCTGAGACAATTCGCTTATAACTCAACTCAGAGGAAACCGTCTTGGTGGGCGATATCTGTGTATTGCCGACAAATGGCAAATAGCTATCCAAACGAAAACTGGAATTTGTGTATAGATAGTATAAAGGTGGCATTTGATAGTACCAGCCATAACTAGCATGCAAGCTTTCATTCCCGGACAAAGGGACAGAGACCCCAAGCCTTGGAGAAAGGGGCGTGTGGTTTTCTGAATTGGTCGCAATTGCAGGAGCATTAAGACGCACCTGCAGACGTTTAAGGTCTTGCGGGATTTCTTGCACGGTGATTTGTGGAGAAAATACATCATACCTAACGCCTAAGTCCGCTGTGACACCATTGAATTGAATTTTGTCCTGGACATACAAGGCGAAGAAACTTGGTTTGTAGTTAAAATCGTTGGCATTTCTATTGAACACAATGCTACCGTGGTCCAGGGTTGAAAGAGGGACAAACTGTGTCTTTCTGGAGTCCAAACGATAGTTTTGCGAATCGAATCCTACCTTAAGTAAATGGTGAGCATTTACTTGTGCAACGACATCCAATTTGACGAGATTAATCGTTTCTTCGGTGTCTTCCACCCAGGGTTGTTTTCCGCTGAGGACGGGACTCAGAGGGTCCGTGGGATCGTCAAAAACCAGGGAGGGTGGATTCTCGGAAATGTCTCCGTTAACGCGACGATTCTGACGATAGTTAGCGACCCGCAACGTGCTGAAAAGCTTTGAGCTGAAAGTATGAGTTAAGGACACGCTCAGTCGATGACTCCAATGCTCATTTTCGGCGAGACCAAGAGGATTTAGTCGCCACTGCGGTTGAAATTGTCGCCAGCGCCAGTTTGATACAATACCTTGCAGCGTCAAAATAGTGTTGTTGGCGATATCGAACGAGAGCTTCGAATTGATGTTGTAGTTTTTGAAAATGGGAGAATCAAACGCATCCTGCAACTCTTTTCGGTGCGGTGTGTCGCTTAGATTTAAGTTGCCGGAGATAAAATATTTGGCGCTGATCAACGGTCCACCCAGTCCGATGGTCAAGGGACCGCCCACATCAAACTCGAGTCTACGGCTGTTGTGGTTATCTGTAATCCCGGTCTCTGCAAAATCCGTATAGAATCTTAGATTACCCTCTGCCCTGTTGCGCCCATCTTTGGTAATGACGTTAACGATGCCGGAAGAGGCATCGCCGTACTCGGCAGAAAAACCGCCGGTTTGTACCATCATTTCCACGATGGAGCTATTCGGCAAGGTGCTGGAAAGGGTCCGCGACAAGCTCCCTTGTAGAGGCAGACCGTCCAGCATATAGACAACGTCTGTTTCCCTACCTCCCCTCACATGGTTCCCGACGACACCCGGCAGCAACGCCACAGCGTCAAGGTAGGAATCGACCGGGAGGCGATTACTGATATCGTCGCCCGATATGAAATACGTAGAGGACGTCAAATCACTCTGAATCAGGTTGTTCGCCTCGGTTACGACGATCGCCTCAACTGAGAGCACTTCAGCCGAGAGAGAAATCTCTTTCTCGGTGTTGCGATCTACATTGATTAAAACATTCTGGATGGTTAGCTTTCTATAACCGATCATGCTGATGCTGACATCGTAGGTCCCGGCCGGGAGGTTGTGAATAACGAATGCGCCGTTCTTGTCGGCCATCGTCCCCAGCGTGGTACCTTCGATAATGATAGCAGCGCCCGGCAAGGGCATACCGGTCTTTTGGTCCAGAATGTGTCCGGATATGGTTCCCGAAATGCCAGCATAACCAGGTGACTGGCCAGCCATGACAAGCACGAACAATAGAGGAAACAAGAAATTGTGGCGTGGGGTTCGCACCGGTTGATGTCGTAACTTTGAACTGTTTATAACAAGGTCTGTGAGTTAAGTACAATAATTTGCAAAAGATATGCCAACAACGGACGTTTTTTGAAATCAGCAAAGAACAGCGCAATGACTAAACATCGCAAATTCTTAGGCTTTTTGTGTTTTTCTGTCTAATCTACTTCAAAACAAGTATCTAGGGCATCTTTTGTTTTTGCATGGGTTGAGTGAAAAATGCCAGCCAGACCTGTTGTGCAAAGAGATGCTGATAGACGCGTGCAAATAATTACCTGCTTTCGGTAATTATTTGCACACCCAGCTTTGTGCGAAATGCGATCACTATGAATAAAAACGAGACACTCAGCTTCCTAAATAGCCTGCAACGATTTGGCTGGCAATTGGGGCTTGATCGCATATCACATCTACTTGACGCAATGGGAAATCCGCAACGTGCCTTCCGGAGTGTGCACATTGCGGGCACGAATGGCAAAGGCTCCACCTGCGCCATGGTAGAGTCAATTTGTCGTCATGCGGGTGTCCGAACCGGCAGGTTCATATCGCCACACCTGATGGACATCCGGGAAAGAATGTGCGTCGGCGGCACTCCGATTCCACAAGATATTCTGACCCGATATATTAGTGATTACGCGAGCATCTTAGCGCAACTGGAGTGCACCTATTTTGAGGCGCTTACCGGCATTGCCTTCAAATATTTTGCTGATGCAGCGGTCGATTTGGCTGTCGTAGAAGTCGGCCTCGGTGGTAGATTTGATGCGACAAACCTGCTCACTCCGGAGTTGGCGATTATCACGTCGATCGCCTTAGACCATGTCGAACATCTCGGCCACGATGTTAGCCAAATCGCGGCGGAAAAAGCAGGCATCATCAAACAAGGTTCAATCTGTCTCAGCCAGTCTTACCTGCCGGAGGTCGTCGAGATCCTGCGTCAAGCCTCGTCCGAACGAACGGCCGAACTTATTGTGCTCAACGATATCGCATCTATAAAACAGTTTTCGATGCTGGAGAGCTATTCGCTTGCAGATATGATAGTCGCGGGCCAACCATGGGAAAATTTGCGTATCGGCCTAGCGGGCCGGACTCAACTTAGCAATGCGTTGCTGGCTGCCGCCGCGACTCACTTGCTCCGATCACGCGGCTTAGGTTTAAATGACGACGCGCTGTACGCCGGGCTGGCCAAGGTCCACTGGCCCGGCAGGTTACAAAAAATAAGTGAGTCTCCGACGATCGTTGTGGATGTGGCGCATAATGTTCAAGCCATAGAAAATCTGGTTGCGGATCTGACCCAGCTTTTTCAATTTCAGAATGCTCTCATTGTCATCGGTTTGCTTGCCGACAAGAATTGGCAACACATTGTTGACATCATTGCAGCGTTCGCTGACCTGGTTTGGGTTGTAAGCCCCGATTCAGAGCGTGCATTGCCCGCAAGTACTTTGTGTCAAGAATTCGTCGAACGAGGCACTGCCGTTGAGACCGCGCCTTCAGTTCATGAAGCTCTTTTGGCCGCAAAGCAGGCGGCCGGGCCGCGTGATCTCATCTGCGTTACAGGATCACATTATCTCATTGGCCCTTTGCTGCAAAAGCGACTCCCCGATCACAGCTGAGACTGCCTGTCCGATGGAAACCGAATGAGGACTGTGGCGATTCTCACCTACAGGGTTCCTGGGCAAGGACGCACCTGACGACCATAACACAACCAAAAGTAAATTAATTTGAAAAACCCTTGACAAAAAGAAATTGTTTTGTTAACTTCGCCCG
>Ga0114931_10000641_pt1 | contig 43184 bp, 31 predicted proteins | sample 2SBtaG_FD_89579 | JGI IMG/M metagenome (GOLD analysis project Ga0114931, IMG submission 89579) | Deep subsurface microbial communities from Kolumbo volcano to uncover new lineages of life (NeLLi) - 2SBTROV14_V59a metaG | ecosystem: Environmental > Aquatic > Marine > Volcanic | place: Kolumbo... | reverse complement strand
GTCGCTACCACACAGAGTGGTTTTGACGAGACCCTTCTACATTGGCCTTCACGAGGTGACCCAGAAAGAGTATCGAAAAGTGATGGGAGTAAATCCTTCTCTTGCAAAAGCCGACGAATTTCATGTAGTCGGTGAAAATTATCCAGTTTGCAATGTCAGTTGGAACGAGATTTCCGAATTCTGTAAAAGATTATCGAAGAATGATCGTCAAGAGATTTTTAGTCTGCCCACAGAAGCCGAATGGGAATACGCATGCCGTGCAGGAAGCGATAAAGATTTTTGTTTTGGCGATGACGTGAGCCTGATGAACCAGTTTGCGCGGTACTATGTAAAGGATTCCGTATTTTCACCTCAAGATGTCGGTCTGAAATCACCTAACGCTTTAGGTATTCATGGCATGCATGGAAATGTCTTTGAATTTTGCAACGATGGGTTTATGCCGAACTATTATCAAGTAAGCCCCGTTTTTAATCCTCAAGGTCCGTCGTCTCCGACAGAGCAAAAAGTTTTTCGCGGTGGAAGCTGGAAAAGTAAACCGGAAATGTGTCGCTCGGCAAAAAGATTCGCTGGAGGACCAGATGCAGGACTCGAACATGGTGGGTTTCGAGTCGTTTTAGAGATACCGAAAGAGCGATCTCTCCCACCTCGATGATGGCCAACCTGCTACCCCGAAATGGGCCAAAAAGACCGGACCACCGAGATGAGTCAACGAGATTTCCACCCGATTCTCTTCCAGGAGAAGGGAGACATCGGATACTTCCCAGGCAGCATCCAGACCTAACAACAAACGGTAATATTTGGAGAGTTTATTCATGACCGAGATTGACTGTCAAAATACTCTACCGAACCATCACTCACCCACTAAAATCCCCGGAGAACCAGTTTTCTAATACAGGAAGTTTCAAATGTGGTTTTCTTTTTCTTAGTTACGATGGAGTCTGATTGCTGCGATGAAATTAAGTCGCGTAGACTTGGTTTTGTCCCAATTTCTGTCTCAGTTGTTGAGGTGCAATTTTTCGCTCGGACGTAAGTGTCCGTCATAGAATAAGTTGCACCAACAGACTTCATCCCCCCTAAAGATGCCGGTTTTTTTTATGCTTCAATTCGGAACCGAAAGCGACTGACCGTTGTGTTCCTCGTTGAGATCGAGCAAAAAAGGAACCGCTGTCTCAGCCCATTCTTCGGGTGAAGGTGCGCTTGCTGCATTCTCCCCCATGCAGCTTTGAAGCATCTCGGTATTCACCATCCCCGGACTCAACGGAACAGCCGCCATCCCCTTGGGCAACTCGGCCGCGAGCGACTTCGACAGACCTTCGATGGCCCATTTGGTCGCACAGTAGGGCGCGACGTTGGGTGAAGTGGAACGCCCCCAACCCGAACTGAAATTGACGATCACCCCGCGTTGTCGCTCAATCATCGCCGGGACAAAATGCCGAATTGTGTTCGTCACTCCTTTGATGTTGATTTCGATCACCGAGGAAAATTCTTCGTCGGAGATTTCCCACAACGGGGCGTTCCGATTGATGACCGCAGCATTGTTGATGAGAAAATCGGGTGAACCGTGAGTAGAAATCGCATCGTCGGCCCAGGCTTTCACAGCATCGTCGTTAGAAACATCGACCGCATCGAAACGATGCCGTTCGGGATATTCCTTTCGTAAATTTTCAACGTGACAGGAACTTCGACCGCAACCGACGACAGTGTGACCGAGTTTGTGAAACCCCTCGAACATCGCACGACCGATTCCCCTTGTAACCCCTGTCATTACGATCGTTTTCGATTCCATTGTGTTACCCCTTTTCGCAGACTGAAGACAGTTCCAGTTCCATGTCTTGCAGTTGATTTTCGGAAACCCAGCCGGATTCGTCCCAGCCACGACTGCGATTGTAAAACGAAATCAATTTCGAAAAATGTTCTTTATTCAACACCGCCCCGCGATGAGGGCCGTCGGAAATCGGTTCGGTAAAAAAACGTTCGGGTAGTGTGTCTTCTTCGGGGGACCAACCCTGCAAGATGTTGAACTGTTTTTTGGCGTTGACGATTCTGCACGCGACATCTACTAATTCGCTGACCGAAATCTCCCACCCCGTCACCATTTGAAGCGTCTCTGCCATCGCGGAGATTTTATCGTCGAAGACTCCTCGCAGAAACTTGCAGAGAATCAGCGAATCCATCAGCACCGATTCGTCTTCGATGCGGATTGCTTTCTCGACTTCGGCCTTGCCGATTTTTTCGGAGTTCACATCCTGCGAAAAATCGACCTGATACGCACCGGACCGATTGTGATCCGCCCCGCGCGCCCCCACCGCAAATCCCAACGCCATTGTTTGCAATGCCCGGGGTTCGTAACCGGGAAGCTCCAAACCCTTTACATGCGGTGCCAGGGAGGTTGCTTCCTCACCCAATGACGCTGCCAGATGACGGCTGCCGCAAGAGAGTATTTTGCCCAGATTTCTGCGATAGCCAATATCTCCCAACACTTTGAGAAGCTGCTTCCCGTCACCGAATTTCAAATCGCAATTCTTCCACAAACCTTTTTCGGCACACTCCATCGCAAAGGCGATCGTTACGCCCGTGCTGATAGTGTCCATGCCCAATACGTCGCAAATTTGCGAAGCGTCGAGGACGGTTTGCGGATCGGAGATTCCACACATCGGCCCCAGCGCAAAAACGTTTTCGTATTCCAGTCGCACTGGTTTCTTCGTGTCGGAAAGTTGAAACAAGTGCTCGCAGCCGATGGTACACGCCGCACAGGTTGCCTGTGTTTCCTGAAACTTGTCGGGTTTCGATTCCGGCGATACTGCCGCGATGTTTTCGAAGGTGCTGGACTGAAAGTTTCGCGTCGGTAACGTCCCCAACCGATTGAAAGTCAGCAGATTTCCGATGGTTCCCAGTTCGCGATATTTCGCGGTTGCTGGTCCCATCGATTTCTTCGAGAGGTTTTTGCTGTATTCGACGAGTCGTTGCTTGTCGTGAAACGTGACGAGGCGATCTCCGCAAATCGAGATCGCTTTGAGAAATTTGCTTCCCATCACCGCACCCATGCCGCCGCGCCCAGCGTGACGTCGGTTGTGAGAGATAGTTGCGAAATGTACCAAATTTTCGCCAGCGGGACCGATGACTGCAAAGTCGTGGTCGGTTCCGAATTGCGATTGCAGGATTTCCTCGGTTTGCGGGATCGTTTTCCCCCAGAGATTTTGAGCATGATGAAACCGAACATTCTCCGGTTGGATTTCGAGAACGGTTGGCTGCGAAGATTTCCCGACAATGATGAACGCATCGTACCCCGTTTTCTTTCCGTTGATTGCAAAGCGGGACGAAGCGAGCGAATCGTTGATGCGATTCGTCAACGGCGACTTCGCCACCACCGCAAACTTTGCCGAAGTCGTAATCGGGCTTCCCACCAGCGGACTGAAGACGAAGATCAGCGGTGCCGATGTCCCCAACGGATCGAACTCTCCCTCGTTTTCACCGAGCAACAACCACGTTCCCAACCCTGTTCCACCAATGTATTTTCGCAGCACGGATTCGGGAATGGGAACCGCTGCGAACGATTGCGCCGTCAGGTCGATTCGTAAGTAGCGACCATGATAACCGCCGGGAAGTGATGTCATTGAGATTTCGAATGGAAGATACGCGATTGGGAGAGTAACCTGGTCTGTTCGATCTGACGGGGACGTCGAGTTTCCCGCTAAGCCGCTTCGAGATCTCCGGAATCTCAAAGATTCCGGGGATCTGAGTTACTTGTTGAAATATCCGTAGAACGCCGGGGTTATTATAGACGCATCGCCAAAAATCGACAGGAGGAAGAAACGGTGAAAAGCGATCAACCGCCGACATCGGCGGAAAGAACGATCAAAGTATCGTTCTGGTTAAGAGGGCGATCGAGCGATTTCGAGAACATCGTGCCGTTGACGTTGAGCAGATACTCGGGCCGAAGTGTGTTATCTTCCCGCAGACAGGCATCGGCGAACTCAGGAAGCGCAGTCCGCAACGACGCCAGAACCTCGCCGAGGTTCGTTCCCTCGACCACGATCGATTCCCGCCCCGCTCTCGAACGGGGGATGCCAAAAAATTCGACTCGCACGTGCATGATGTTTTCGTAATGAGTCCATGGTAACACTACCGCGGAATTATAAGCGGAAATGGAATGTCTGGCGGAAGTATCGCCAGAGCCATTGGCCGGCAGATCTTGTGTTGACGGAGAACCGAGCTTGCCCCCTCATGCCGGATTTGAGCAGGTCGGTGTCTTCTTCAAGCAGCACGGTTGCCTGGTACGCGGGACTGGCGAGGCGTTCTCTGCCATCTTTTTCGGCGACGGTGGCGAGCGGTCCACCCGATTTGTTCGAGAGTTCCGGTGGGACGTAGTGTTGTTCCTGGAGTGAAAATTTTTCGATTTTGCCTTTGTAGTTTTTGCCGGGAAGATGTTCGAATTGAATTTCGACTTCCTGCCCGACGGAGACGTCGTTTCGGTCTGCCTGATCGATGATGAGAATAGCGACTAGCCGGTCGCTGGGGGCAATGCTGGCGACGTGCGTTTTCGTTTCGAGAAAGGCACCGATGTTTCGTTTGTCGAGCGGAATTCCATGCCATTGTGTCAAGCGGTTTTGAGAGGCGTCGTGCTTGGGTTCGGGAGTTTTTACAGGTGCAACGACTCGACCGGTCGCGCGGGCGCGAATCTTCAAATCGGCGAGCATCTTCTCGGATTCCGCGATATCCCGATCGATGCTGGCGATTTTTTCCTTCGCAAGCTGTTCCTGTTCGAGGTCTTCGATGGCGTGAAATGTGAGGCGCTGTTTTTCGAGAACCGCTTTTTTATTTTGCAGGTTTTTATATTTCGCCTGCATGTCGAAATTCGCAAGAGAGAGCAAGGTGTCTCCCTGTTGAACTTCGTCTCCCGGTGCAATGTTCAGTTCGGTAATTCGTCCCGGAGTTGTGACGTAGACGTGCTTGACTTCATACGGTTCGATGAGGAATGCTGCATCGACCTTCATGGGAAGAGGTACCATCAGCCCTGCCGTGACGACGAGGACAAGGACGCTTAAAGAGACGGCGATTTTTGGTTTGCTCATCGGATCGACCCTCGGTTCTGTAATAATTTTGTAGATGTTCGTCCCCATGCTCAGCAGAATGCCACCCATCGAAAAGACGGCCATGGCGATTCCGATACTTTGTAATCCATACGGCTTCAAAACCGTATAAAGAAAAAGCGTGATGCCGAACAGAATGAACCAGCGGTAAATGGCGGCGGCGATGGCGAAAAGCACGAACCAGACGATACCGGTTTCGGGCATGAAAGCATCGGGTCGCGATTCGATTCCCAGGCAGTACCAGGCGAATTTGTCTCTGAGCATTTTGTCGGCTTTAGGACGGAGATTGGGAATCTCCAGAAAGTCGGCCATCATGTAGTAACCGTCGTAACGCATCAGCGGGTTGGCGTTAAAAATGACCGTGGTAACCGTGGTCACGAAAAAGACGTTCAAACACAAATGGTTGAACAGACCCGGTTCGGAAAACGCCCAGAGATAAATTGCGCACGCCGAGATGACAATTTCGATATACATTCCGGCGGCTCCGATCATAATCCGCTTCCATTTGTTTTTCAGCATCCAGGAATCGGTGACATCGCAGTACAGGCAAGGACTGAATACGAGAAGCATCACTCCCATCTCGTGACATTCTCCGCCGAAGTGCTTACAACTGATTCCGTGGCCGAATTCGTGAATGATTTTGGAAATACCCAGTGTCGCCCACATGTAAAGCAGATTCGGCCAACCGAAGAACTGCTGAAACTCGGGAAGTTTACTGCGAAAATAATCGAACTCGACAAGAAGCAACGTCAAAGAGGAAAGGACAAGCAAGATCACCCCGACGACAGCCCAGGGACGAAACAGCCACTTCACCCAGGGATAAAGCCATTGCAGCGTCCGCTCGGGATCCCATCCGGGTAGCCTGAGATAGAGGATGTTCTTGATGGCTTGCTTCCTCTTGTCGCTTTTATTTTTCAAATGCTGCTTGAGCATGGACGCCCCCTGACCGGGACGTTCGCTGTAGACCAGATTTTTCTGGTGCAGATCGGTGACGAGATTCTGGATGTCGGTCAGCGTGAAGTGCAGCGTGGGAAATTCTTCTTGCAGCAGATCTCTCAACTCTTCCAAATGGCGTTTTCCGTCGAGTTGATTGAGGACGAAGTATTGCTCGGGTTGCAGTCGATGATACTTAAGACCCACAGGGTCTTTGATGACCCATGATCCAATTCCTTTATACTCGATGCGTTTCACCACAAGGTCGTTCCGCTTGAGTAGCGGAATCGCCCGTTGTTTCGAGGGGACCATAGCCGCAGCGGTACTGCCAATACTCATGCTTCGGGTTCCGTGTTCGTCTTCGGTGAAGTGTGTGGAGATTAATCCTCAATTGCCGTGATCGCCGGTTATTTTCGGCGAGAAACTTTCGGACCTTTTTTCTCGGGATAGACCGTCAGTGTGGTTGATAATCCTGGGATTAAAGTATGATCGGAATTGTCGAATTCGGCTTTGAAGCTCATCGTGGGGGGCTTGGACGCACGCGATGCTTTCTCGTCGACGAAAATGACTGTCCCTCGGTATTTCTTCATGTTTCCGCGGTCCGCGCCAGTCTTCGGAGCATTCGGAAAAGTCGCAATCACCAATGCACCAGGCTTGACATGTACGGCATTGTAGAAAGGCAATCTCCCCTCGATTTTCACTCGTCTGGTGTCTTTGATTTGCATCACGGGTTCGCCCTGACGGACAGCTTCTCCCGGTTTTTTGAAGATTTTGGTGACGACACCGTCAATCCGAGCAGTGAAACGATAGGACGACAGTTTGGCTTTCGCCTGATTCCATTCTTCCCCGGCGACATTTTTATCGTCGTTCGCTTTCTTGACCGACAATTTACTTTTCTCGAAGTCGAGTTTCAATCGTGCAATATCGATAGCGGAAATCGAGCCGCCGTATTTTTGATTCGCAAGGTTCGCTTTTTCGAGTTCAATCTCTGCGACATCCCGGGATTTTTCTGCGAACAAAATTCCGGTCATGTTTTCAGCTTTGATCCTGGCGACTTTTTCTTCCGCGATTGCCAGATCCGCCCTTAAACCTGCCACAACTTGATCCGATTTCACAACATTGCCTTCCTCGGGAATAATAAAATCGATGGTCCCCACCGAATCGAATGCCAGAGTTCGTTCTTCGCCAGGATTGATATAGCATTCTGTTGAAACAAAATGCCGGTCGCTGCTGCTCTTGCTTTTTTGTGTCAACCAGACATCGCCAACTTCTGAACCTTTGAGATTAGAAAAGAAAACGGCACAACAAACGATTGTCGAAGCCACAAATTTCATTCGGTGCATGATTGAGCCTCCTGTTGTGATTGTAAGTCGGTCAAAATCGAGTGGCATAATTTATTGTCGGTGCTATCCTATATCGTAGGAATTCTCGTGGCAGGTCAGAAAAAAACCAACCCGTATAGTATGCTGAATAAATACGTCGTTGTCAGGATAGATGTGCTCTTTTGCAGGAATAATCTGACCGCGGGACGATCGGTCCTGCACCGAATATAACGATTACAATAATTGACAATGTCGTCCATAATTCTTCCACATTCCCTAAAAGTTGCACATTGATCGTTATTCGGGTTCGGAAATGTTATCATTGAGAACATCGAGACCTTAAAGTCAATTCCTACAGGAAATTCGACGATTTTGGGAACGATAGCCTCCTCACAACATGTCTTAGAGTTCCCACAAAAAATATAAGACGTTGGGAATCCCAAAAACGTTCGAAAAAAATAGAAATCACTCATTTTTCGAGCAAGAACTCACTCATTCTTCGAGCAAAAACAATGAGCACCACCACGGCCAGCAATCAGGAATTCGAGAAAGTTCGCGAGCGAGTTCTCAAAATTGCAAGAGAAATCGAAAAACTGTCCCAAAGCGATATGGCCCCTCAGATGTTTTTCCCCAAGTTTCTGCAAATGCTCGTGCAGGCTTTGGGTGCCCAGGCGGGGGCTGTCTGGCAATTTTCCGAAGGGGGTCAACTCTCTCTGAACACCGAGGTCAATCTCGCCGAAACCGGACTGCGAGATAATCCTCAGGCAGCACAAAAAAATCACAAATTTCTCTCCGAGGTGATTCAAACCGGTGAATCGGTGGTGTACGCACCCGACGACGAAAAAGCCGACGAACTTCCTACCAATCACCTCATCGTGCTTTCTCCTCTGCAAGTCGATAGCGATTCTGTCGGTGCGGTTCAAATTTTCCAGCGTCCCGATGCACCAGCAATCCCGCGCGGGTTACCTGCAATTTGTCGAACAGATGTGTGGTTACGCTTCCCGTTTTATGAAGCGGCTCAAACAAGGCCCCGAGAGTTCCAGCCCGCAGGAATTCTGGCAACATCTCGAACAGTTCACACTTCGATTGCAACGTGCCAAAGACATGAAGGAGTTTGTCACCACAGCCGCCAACGACGGTCGCTTACTCCTGGGTTCCGACCGATTAAGCATTGCCTACAAACGGGGAAAGAAGGTGAAGATCAATGCTATTAGCGGACAAGACGCAGTCAACCCGCGTGCCAATCTCGTTCGTAATATGGTCGAGGTCTCTTCCGAAGTCATCAAGCTGAGCGAACCGCTGATTTTCACTGGAAAAATCGACAAGCTTGCGCCACAAATGGAGAAACCCCTCGCCAATTATATCCAGGAAAGCGGCTCGCGGATGGTGATGTTCTTTCCGTTGAAGGAAACAGAACCGTTACTTAAACCAGACGACGAAACCATTCAGGAAAAAAAGAAAAAGAAACCACCCGAGACGATCGGTTGTCTGGTTGTCGAACAAACCTCGGTCAGCGAGCCACGTCCTCATCTGAAAGAACGTTCGGAGATTGTCGCCGATCATGTTGCCGCCGGGTTATTTCGTGCCCGGGAGATCGAACGTATTTCGTTTCTGGGTTTATGGAAGCTATTGGGGAAAACGCTCGAGTGGTTTCACGGCAGAAAACTGGCAAAAACGCTCGCCATCCTGGGGGGGATTGCAGTCGTCGTGCTTTCGCTGGTGTTCATTCCCGCCGACTACCGCGTGAAGGCTGACGGACGATTGATGCCGATCGTACAACAGGATGTTTTCGCCCCGATGGACGGCGAAGTCGAAAAAATTTACATGGAAAACACCCAGGATGGGAAACGAGTCACGAAGGGAACGCCGCTGATACTCTTAAAAAACGACGAACTGGAGCAACAGTTGCTGGATGCTCGTAACCAACTCAAAGTAAAAAACCAGCAAATCGATTCGCAGAGGTCGCTCTTGGAGGAGGCGAAGCAAAAAGGAAATATCACCGAAGAACGTAAACTGGAAGGACAAATCGAAGAAATCCGGACAGAAAAAGCAGGGTTCGCCCAACAGGTTGCCATGCTCGAAAAGAGGCAGAAAAATTTAGTTGTCAGAGCACCAATCGACGGTGTGGTGGTGACGTTTCAAATCGAGAAGCGTCTTCGAAACCGTCCGATTCAGCGAGGAGAATTATTGCTCTCGATTCTGGACGAAAAAGCGAAGTGGCATCTCGAACTGGAAGTGCCCGAGAAGCGAATGGGACACCTCCTCAAAGCTCAAAAGAATATCGAACAGAATCTCGATATCGAATTTATTCTCAGGACGTCGGTCGAACAAAAATTTCATGGTGTCGTTCAAAACATTGCCACACGACCGGTGCAAGTTGGCGAAGAGGGGAGTGTCGTGGAAGTTTTTGGCAGCGCCGACAAAAACGAAATTCCCAACCTTAGAATCGGTGCGGAAGTGAAAGCTAAAATTTACTGTGGCAAAAAAGCGATCGGCTATGTGTGGTTCGGCGACGTCATCGAAACCGTCGAGCGATTCTGGTTCTCGTTCATGTAGTTGATGCTGCAGAACTTTAGGGGGAGACCATGCTGTCCCTGACGAAAAAAGAACCGCGACCCCGAAGACTCACTCAGGCACTGGGTGTTCGTTTTGGCTTATGAAACAGTGCGAACAGACGGGTTTTCTCAAGCTCCCAAGCAACCCTGACAAAGAGGACTTTTCTCATGGCGGGGCTACCGCTCCGCCTTCCCACTTTAATTCCAGGGAGATCGTCAATTTTCTATCGAAAAGACAACTTGTCGGCCTGCGTGAGTCCAATTGCTTCTGGAACATTGTGGACTTTCGAGTAGAAATCAGGTAGCATGAAATCGTTCTTTTTCTATTGAAATTTTGCTTGATACGGGCCGCGAGTTTTATCGTCATCTTACACTTCGGGATTTCGGTTTAGAGATTCCTTCGGAAAAATCGCTCAGTTACTTGCTGGAAGAGATTGCGACAAATTCCATGATCGACCTCTTTCATTTCCCGTTTCGCGTCTCGATGTCGTATGAAGTTCCATAAAGGAAAATCTCACCGTCGAATCTCATCAGAAGATGCACTCTTTTCTCGTGTCGTTGCTGATTAACGGCATGGTTCTGCTTGTGTTGTGGCTTTATAAGTTGCCGATTCCTGGATTCGATCAGTTTCTGGCGCTCGAATCGATCGTCGATTTTCAAGAACGCGATCTCGACGAACTGACGATGAAACTCGACAATCAAAAAGAACCCGCTGAAACGCTGAATCTGGTAACCGGCAATACGTCTCGGCTGGTTGGCGGAAACGAAAAGCCGTTGAATGAACGGTTTTTTATTGCAGACCGAAAACCGAATGACGATTCGACCGAGATTTTCGATCCCGAAACATTGACGATCGAGGCGATGGATCGGCTTGAAGATGCGATCGGTCAGGAATCGGTCACAGGAGATGTGGGTGCTGTTGTCGACGGTTACGGTCCCGCGTTGGATCGTCTGACGCAGGAGCTGATTCGGTTAATGCGGCGCGAGAAACTGCTGGTCGTGTGGTTGTTTGACGAATCCAACAGCATGAAAGACGATCAGGAGAAAATCAAAACGAGAATCGGTCGGGTTTATCGCGAGTTGAAAGTCGTCAATAAAAATCCGCAGATACTGGAAGACCTCGATCTCGCCAAGACAACCGATTCCAACGGCGAGCATGACTTTCTTTCTCAAGCGATGCTGACCGCGATCACAAGTTTTGGCAAAGACTTTCACATTCATTCCAATAGGCCGACCTCGGATCTCGGCAAAATTCTTCCGGCAATAGACAGCATTCCGGTAGACCTCGAGGGTCGGGAATTAATGTGCCGGGCCTTGTCGATGGCAATCTCGAAGTATCAACCTGAAGCGAAACGCGATCACAGACGACTGGTGCTGGTGTTAGTAAGCGACGAATCGGGTGACGATGCCAAGCAGGGTGTGGAAACGGTGATCCGTAGTGCGAAACAGGCACGCGCCCCCATCTATATTCTGGGACGCGAGGCGGTCTTCGGTTCGCCCTACGCTTATGTTCAATGGAGCGATCCTCAAACGAGGTTCGTTCACTTTCTTCCCATCAACCGCGGACCCGAGAGTGCCTATCCGGAAGTTTTGATGTTCAACGGCTATCGTCGTCGCTCCGAAACGACGATGAGCGGATTCGGACCCTACGATCAAATACGACTGGTGCGCGAAACGGGGGGGATTTTTTTCCAATTACCCAACGACGAAGAAAACCTCGTGATCTTCAGAAAAAAACGATACCAACCGCAGGATCTTCGGGCTTACGTTCCCGATTTGAGTTCTCGAAGCCAATATGTCAGGGAACGAGACCGCAGTCATTTCCGCAAGGCGATTTACAACGTGGTGATGATGCTCGACCCTTCGCAAAAAAGTCATCGCTGGATGGAATTGCCTTCGCCGCAATGGAGTTAGGAATGGATGTCAACCGACCCCGGCAAATACGGCCCCCAGGTCTCCAAACGGATCAAGCTGGTTTTCAAAATCGTCAAAGAACTCGATAAAGCCATCCACATTCTCGACGACGTACGCAATTTGCGGGAAGAGGAAAAATCGGTTCGCTGGAGAGCGAATTACGATCTCATATTCGCCCAGTTGCATTGGTACAAGGTCAAACTTTTCAGTTATGCGATTCGCCTCGACAACATCGCTCGCAACGAACTCGAAAAGGCTGTAGGGAAAAACTCTCAATGGAATGCCTGGCATCTTGTGGAGTTTGGCTCGGGGTTTGTTGCGCCGGAGAAACATCAGGAAGTGCAGTTTCGCATCACAGAAGCTGAACTTAGGAAAATGTACGACGAGTCGCAATCTTTACTCAAATCCGTCATCGACAAACATCCCGAAACACCTTGGGCCGAAAAAGCGATTGGTGAGCTTCGTAGGCAACCCGGCTTGGAATTTCGACTGTTTCGCAAAAGGATACTCAGTGGTAACCGAAGAGGATCGGGGGGAAAAAATATCACCCCCGTTGCTCCGCCGAAGCTGTAACGAAACCAGCGAAAATGTTGCACAAATCGAGGTGATCTTAATTATTCTCGGCCGTTGCGTGTACTGAGGTTTTGCAACAGTTTGACGGATGTTGTGTTCGAATAAAATTTGACCGAACCGTCGGCGTGAAGGAACATCGCACCGGTTCGTTTGGCGTTTCCGAATCCCATTCGATCCTTGTTCAGTCCGTCTCGTACGGAACGCCAGTTATCGGGACTCCCCCATGCCGGGAAAATGTGTGCAATTTCTCCAACCACCAGCGTGTTTGAAAGTCCGTCTTTGATTTCACTGCGAGAGACTGCAACGTCCCGGTGAAAAATGCCGATGTTAATCCCCTTTGTAGAGTACATACTTCCGATTCCGGAGAAATGTGTGACGGCAAATTCCCCGTTGAGTTTTTCTCTGCTGGATCCCGCCGCGTAGAAATTGGGGATCTCCGTGCTCATCGCCTGTCGGTTTTTCGGATGATCGTAGGGGAGACTGAAATCGATTTTTCGGTAGACCTGTTGTTCTCGGTTTTCCATGTATGGTAACAGGGCGGTCATCCAACCGTGCATCGGAGTCCGGGGTTCGCCATCGATTTCGGCAAAAGTCCCCCCGATGGGAAAGCGACGATTTTTCGAGTGGTATCGGTCGAGTGCAATGCCGATCTGTTCGAGATGATTTTCGGTTTCGAACTGCCCTGTTTTATCGCGTAGCCGACTTCCCCACCATGAAAAAACCGTGGGACTCAGCAGCATCCCCAGAACTCCGCAAACGACGCCGTAACTTGCCAACCGTCCGCCCTTGCGTGGTCCCCGTGTTCGAGCCAGATCGTTCCACGCCTGCAGGCTTAGAATTAGCCCGACCAGCGCAATAAATGTCGCGGGAAATTTGAAAATAAAATGTTCCAACATGCCCAGGGGAGAGACGAGAATTGCCACGGTTCCCACGAGACTACCCACAATCGCCGTTCTCGGAGCAGGTTTCGGTTTGTACAAAGGAATCTCATGGCGAACCGGTTCGAACTTGGGAACGGATTCTTCCGCTTCCTCGTCGAGTTTGACAATCGACTCTTCGGTTTCGAGGCGATTCGGTTGATCATCGGGTGGTGCAGAAACCGTAGGAACAGGTTCGTCTTTCTCCTGAATCGTCGCTGTAAACTGCTCGGAAGAACGTTCCGTTTCAGCCTTCATCGTCTCCCAGAGACTTTTGTAGGGTGAGGAAGACGATTTCTCTTCGTTTTCGTTGCTCTGTGGTAATTTGTGAAGCGTTTCGTTCGATGCTGTTTTTCTCTCGCGAATCAGTTTCCATAAACCGTGTTTCGGTTGGGGATTGTCTTCTTCGAAAGACGAAATCCTTTCCGGGATTAAGACTGTTTCGCAATCCGGACAGACGACTTCTCGCAGCGAGGAATCGAAAGAAATCAGAGTAAAGCCACATTTGCAAACAAATCGACCATTCATAGACAACACACTCTGTGAAAAAGACTGACAACGATTCGCAAAGAAAACAACCCCAAATTCGGTTTTCTCGTAATCACGAGACGTCCGATGTTTTCCCGAAGTTCTTAACGGAGTTCTGAACGACGCTTATGAGGATTGTCAGATGGAATTCTTCGGTTACAATTTTCTGTGAGACGGTAGAATGGCGTTGGAAGATCGATTTTCTCACAATCTCATTCGGTGTCTCTTTTATAACATGGGTATCGATAGAATTGGATAGAAGATTGAAATGGGAACAGAACAATATGCAATTATGCTGTTGATTCTCTCGCTAGGCTTGATGATTGCAGAGTTATTCATTCCATCGGGAGGGATGATAATGGTGATGGCCTTGGTGAGCCTTGTCGGTTCGATTTTGTGCGCCTGGGATGCTTGGGGGGCAGAATCGGAGAGAACCTATTTTTGGATTTATATGGGATTTTTGGTTGTTCTCGTTCCGACGACAATAGGATCGTTTCTCTATGTCTTTCCCAAAACGAATTACGGTAAACGGATTCTTCTGGAAGCTCCCGACCGCGATGAAGTGACCGCATATACCGAGGAAACTCGAAGACTGGAAAGTCTGGTTGGAGAGACTGGCGAAACCTTGACTTTGTTAAATCCCGGTGGAATGGTGCTGGTCAACAACAGTCGAATGCACTGCGAGAGTGAAGGCGTTCTTGTCGAGGCGGGAACTGAAGTCGAGATAATTGGTGTGAAAAGCAACCGACTTGTGGTGAAGGCGACGAATGGACGCTCACGAGATCCCCTGGAGACAGTGTCACCACCTGAAATTCCCGAAAACGAACCCGATACCGGGGAACCTGCCGAGGACGGTTTCGATTTTCAGATTCCAAAATCCTAAAAGTGAGGAATTACCGCGATTTTTTTGGTCCGAAAGTAGATCATTTTCGTTCGGCATGAGAGAATAGGGATCGGTCGCATTGTAACCAGACACAGGAGCAACCAGACATAAGAATGGCACGTTTTCGCCGAACCGAGTCGGGAAGGAAAGAAAATCATGTTGACATACAGCTTGTTATCGGAAGACTTTCTGAGTAATCCCGCGATGCTCATCGGTGCGTTCGTGATTCTGATCGCCGCATTGATCTTCTTTGCGGTCTTTGCGCGCTATTTTGGTTTGTGGATTCAGTGTGTGATGACACGAGCAAGTATCTCTTTTCCCAATCTCGTGATGATGTCGATTCGGAAGGTAAACCCGACGATTATCGTCCGCAGTAAAATTATGGCAGTTCAAGCAGGAATTACGAGAGTTTATCCTATTACCACACGAGCACTCGAAGCTCATTATTTGGCTGGCGGAAGCGTTCCCAACGTGATCAAATCGCTGATTGCTGCGAACAAGGCCAATATCGATCTCGATTGGCAAACCGCCCAGGCGATCGACCTTGCCGGTCGAGACGTTCTCGATGCCGTTCGTACCAGTGTCTACCCCAAGGTGATCGACTGTCCGGATGATAAGAAGAAACCGGGTGGAACGCTCGATGCCGTTTCTGGGGACGGCATCCAATTGAAAGCCCGCGCCCGCGTGACGGTCAGGACGAACATTCAACAACTCATTGGCGGTGCGACGGAAGAGACGGTGATCGCGCGTGTCGGGCAGGGAATCGTTCAGGCGATCGGTTCGACATCGAGCTACAAAGAAGTTTTGGAAAACCCCGATCAGATTTCTCAAATTGTATTGAATCAAGGGCTGGAGGCTCAAACCGCGTATGAGATTGTGTCGATCGATATTGCAGACATTGATGTGGGCGAAAATATCGGTGCCAGATTGCAGGCCGATCAGGCGGAAGCCGATATGCGTGTCTTTCAAGCGAAAGCCGAGCAGCGTCGTGCGGCGGCTTTGGCTCGCGAACAGGAAGAAGTCGCTCATATTCAGGAAAGTCGTGCCGAGGTCGTTCTGGCCGAGGCTGAGGTTCCCAAAGCGATCTCTGAAGCGTTCCGTTCCCGTAAATTGGGCTTGCAGGATTACTACGAACTTAAGAATGTCCAGGCCGATACCCGAATGAGATCGGCTATCGCGGGAGATTCCGCTACCCAATCTGTCGCCCTCCAGGCCGCAGCGAACCAATAATCAATCAACCTCTCTTTCACTCGTTCATAGTCGAGAAACGGAACCCTACCCAATGATCGAACCTGTCCTGTTCAAATCCGGATTCGGCGGATCGATCGGAGTGATTATCTTCATCGTAATCAGTCTCATCAGTTGGGTGATCAATTACGCGAGCGAACAGAAAAAAAGGCAACAACGCCCACAAAGGTCGCGTCCACCACAACCGCCGCGGGTGCAGCAGCGCCGCGTTCCCCCCCAACAACAAAACCTGCAAAACGAGATCGATCTTTTTCTGCAAAAAACGGGGGGAAGACGTCGAGGAGCCGAACCTGTTATCGAGATCATTCCAGATGACGAGTTCGGAAATGCTCACCAACGTCGCAGGCTTTCTGAAGAACCGGAGCATTCATTTGCAAGTCACCTGGAAGATCATCACATCAACGAGAAACATTTAGGATCGGGAATTCAACAGCACGTCACCACACATGCAGGATCCGATGTTTTGGATTTCCTCGTCGACCAGGACATGGACGACAAGGTCGACGAAAACGTTCAATCCCATCTGGGTTCCTTCAGCGGAGATCGAGTTTCCGCTCATTCGTTGCGTCCCAGTACGGCAGAACAAATCTTTCAACTCTTCCAAACTCCGACCGGAGTACGACAGGCTGTGATTCTGCAGGAAGTTTTGAACCGGAGGAAATTCTCTTAGCCGATTTCGCTTCGGGAAATCCCGCGACGTTGGAAACCAGATGGGTCGTGAAAACGTCAAAATTTTATTATTAAGTGAAAAATTCGAGGCGCGCGGAACTTCCGCTTACACGCTCAGGCTCGCCAGGCATCTTCCCGAGCAGGGTTTCGATCTTTCCGTCATCACCCCGGACGCTTCGTGTGTCGATTCCGAAGTTAGAAAAAATCTTCGAATCGAGGAATTTCCCGACCTGGAGATTCCTCTTTGGAAGCGGCGTTTTCCAGCGGTTCTCTCGAAAAAATACCAACTCGAATCACCGGAATTGCTGCATATTCAGTCGAGAGGCGCACTCCATCTGGGGGCCAAACTTGCCCGTATTTTGGGGATTCCATTCATCCTCACCGTCCATGATGAAGTCCCTCCCTCTGCAAGATTAAAACTCGAGAAAGGAATCTGCCAAAGAGTGATTGCGGTGAGCGAACATGTTAAAAAAACGTTACTCGAACACCACGCCTCGATTCGCGATAATATCACGATGATTCACAGCGGTGTCGAGACCGTGACGAATGCGAAAAAAAAATCGGTACTTCCTCCCGGGCGAACCCCCGTCATTGGAACGGCGGGGCCGCTTGAAGTTGTCAAAGGTTTTCCCTTTTTACTCTCGGCAGCTCAAAAAATTCTCAGCGAAGATATTGAAGTGTTTTTCCTTGTTGCCGGTGCAGGCCCTGAAGAGTTCAACTTAAGAAGACTGGCAGACGACCTGGGAATTTCGAAAAGCGTGAGCTTTCTTTCGGGGCTACATGATTTCGGTCCATCGTTGGATGCCATCGATATTTTTTGTCTGACTTCCCTCCAACAGGGACTGGGAACCGTGATGCTGGATGCGATGTCGAGACAAATTCCCGTCATTGCCAGTCAAGTGGGTGGAGTTGCCGATATTCTCGAAGATAATAAATCGGGGCTTCTGGTACCCCCTGCAAACAGCGAAAAGCTGGCCGAACGCATTCTCGAACTCTTACGCAATCCCGTGCGTGCAAGAATGATCGGTCAGGAAGGCCATCGAGTTGTGTTAAACGAATTCGGCGTCGAGAAGATGATCGAGAGAACGGTGAATGTCTATCGTTCGGTTCTTGAAGAATCTCATCGACCTCAGATGCGCAACAACGAAAACTCGACCGTTTGAACGCACACTCGTCTTTTTCGGAAATTACAACATTGTCGATAGCTCATGCCACAATCATCACGCTGGGAACCGAGATCGTCTCCGGGGCAAAATTCGATACCAACAGCCAGTGGTTAAGCCAGCAGTTATCGCAGTTGGGTATCCTGGTCAGGCAGCATCTTTCGGTCGCGGACGATCTCGATCATATTGTGGGATCGATTCGCTCTGCGATGGAGAATTCCCGATACATCATCATCACCGGCGGTCTGGGATCGACGCAGGACGACCTCACCCGACAGGCTCTCGCCGACGCATTCGAGGTCGAGCAGGTTTTGCATCAGCCATCCCTTGAACAGATCGAATCCCGATTTGCGAGAATGTCTCGCAACATGCCCCCGCGAAATCGCCTTCAGGCGATGTTCCCTCGGGGGAGTCGGCCGATTCCAAACTCTCAGGGAACCGCGCCGGGAATTTTCATGGAATATGAAATTGGAGAGAACGATCTCAAAGGACAGATCTTCGCACTACCTGGCGTTCCGACCGAAATGAAATCGATGTTTCGAGACGATGTGTTCGAGCATCTCGAATCATCAGGAAATGTGATTCGTCAGTTGCGCATCCACTGCTTCGGAATGACCGAATCGCATACCGAAGAACTTTTGGAAGAGATCACACAACGGGGACACAATCCGGAAGTGGGTATCACCGCTCACGAAGCGACGATTACGTTACGCTTGCAGGCAGTAGGGGATTCGCAAGCAACGTGCGATAAGATGATCGCCAAAACCAGAGACTCGATCTACGAAAAACTCGGTCAGTCTATCTACGGCGAAGAGGACGTCGAATTGGAAGACGTCGTTCTCAGAATTCTCAGCGAATCGCACAAGACACTTTCGGTTTTGGAATTGGGAACGGGAGGATTACTCTCACAGAAATTTCACCAAAGCGGTTCGGGAGAAGATGTTTTTCTGGGTGGCACGGTCTTGCCCTGTTTCTCCCGTCGTGACCGACTCTCTTCGGGAGAGTCGTTCGAGGAACGAGTCGAACAGACTCGCCGTTCGTTCGGAAGCGATCTGACATTGGCCATTGACGGATGGGACCGCAACGTAGTTCGTCAAAGCGAGAAGGCAACAACTGTGAAAATTCTTTTGCGTTCCAGCAAAACGACGGAAGAATTTTCGGCTTCGTTAGTGGGGGTTCCACAATTGGAACGAATCCGTCTCGCCAAAATCGCGATGAATTTTCTACGGAAACATTTGAAATCGCGTGAAGAGTGAGCGATCCCGTTCGCAGAGAACGGTAACATCAGTGGGGGACGACATTGGGATAATTCTGTCTGGCTGGAGGCGACGATAGTGTATTGGGTGTTCGCTGCATCCCCCTCATTAGCTGTTGTTCTTGCAATTGACGTGGGATGGAACGTGGCGACGTAAACCCCGGCGGTCTGGATTCGGTTCGAGGCCCCGACACATTACTGGGAAACGGATCGTGTTGAGAAAACGATTGCAATTCCGCCTGCGGTTGCTGAGAGCCAAATTTTGGGTAGCGGAAATACTGCGGATTCATGCAACCACCAATGAGAGTGACGAACGCAAAAGAGGTTATGATGAACACCCCCGTGCTGAATATTTTCATAAAGATCGAATTCCCAAAGTGCCGTTGTGGAAGAGAGAATAGAGCCGCGAAGTATAACTAACCTCACAATTCGACGATAGAGCGATTGGAACTGTCGGCAAAACACCGTATCATGTCGATTCAGCGTCGTTATGCCCGCTCAATTTCGTCTGTTCGCGAGAAAAACCATGTCGAGTGAAAGCCTCCATTCTTCGTCTGCACCCGAACCGGTCGGACTTTATCCTCATGCACGCCGAGTTGGCGATTTTCTGTTTCTTTCGGGAATCGGGCCACGGAAAAAAGGAACCGACGTCATCCCGGGTGTCTCCCTCGACGAAGACGGCGAAGTCATCGACTACTGTATCGAGACGCAATGCCATAACGTTTTCGAAAATGTGAAAAGCGTACTCGAAGATGCAGGATCGAGTTGGAAGAATCTTGTCGATGTCACGGTGTTTCTCACCAATATCAAAAGGGATTTCGAAACTTACAACCGCGTTTATGCCGAGTACTTCAAAGAAAATCCACCGTGTCGCACGACGGTGGAAGTTAACCGACTCCCCACGCCGATCGCCATCGAACTGAAATGTTTGGCGATATTCGACGATTCGTCATTCCGAAATCGACCGACGTGATTGCCATCTCTTAGGCTTCACTTTTAGAAGTTTGGTTCTGCTGGCGTTGTTTTTTTTGTCTGTTTTTTTTCTGTCTTTTTTTAACGTGCGGTAAAAGAAAGAGGTACATGCCAGAAAACCACAGGCCAAAAACGATCACGCCGCTGGGGAGGAAAACCCACAATTTCGTCTTCTCGTCAAACCACGAACCGTCGTGAAGCGACTCGATCAAATCCGAACGTCGGTATTCGACCTGCAACACTCGGGCATCGTCGAGAGCGAGTTGAATTTCCCAACCGTTTTTAGCCCGAACTTTCACGATCCCTTTACTGGGGCGCACATCCAGGCGTTTGATATCGTCCCAACTTTCGATCTTGGCACCTTCGATCTTTTTTGCAGCTTCGAGGATTCGATCGAATCCAATCTGCAGCGACTCGACGTGGACTTTTTGCGTTTTGGGTTGAATCCAACCCCATTCCTTTTTGAGTTGAAGTAGAATTCCCGAGAGAATCACGATGAGAAAAGGGATTGCAATCAGGATCGATCCCCAGCGATGCAGTTTTCGGCTCCATTTATTCCAGTTGATGCTCATAGTCGATTCGATACTCTTATTTTGCTGTAGCGTTAGGATATTGTTCCATTTTAGTGGGAAACGATGATGGGAATCATCGCAAAACTTTGTTTCGTTAGAAAAGATCATCCACTGGAAGCCGATTTTTCCTGTTTCGCAGGGTTCCAGAGCAAAGCGTTGCCTTTTTGCGGGTTGGGTCTTTCTGGTACGATATTTCCGTTCGTGATTCAGCACAATACGGGTCTGTGAGATTCGGAGAAAAAAGATTGATCGATGCTTATGCGGAAAGATGGGCATTAGTCACCGGTGCGTCGTCCGGGATCGGCGCGGAGTTTGCCGAAAAACTCGCCGCCAGAGGGATGCACCTTGTTCTCACAGCTCGCCGTCAGCAGCGGATGGAAAAGCTCGCCGAAGACCTGCACACCAAACACGGTGCGAAAAGTGTGATTATCCCCGGAGATCTTGCCAGTCCGAAACATGTGCGAAAGATCGTGAAGGAGATCAATCGGCAGAATATCGAAATCGAACTTCTCGTCAACAATGCGGGGTTTGCGGTCGTTGCGGAAGTTGAAGCGACATCGCTGGATCGAGTGAAGGCAATGCTCGAATTGAATGTGAGAGCGGTGACCGAACTGACTTATCTCTTGCTCCCCGAAATGATGAAACGCGGTCACGGTGCAATCGTCAACGTCTCTTCGGTGGCGGGTTTTCAACCGGTCGCCTACATGGGTGCCTACGCCGCCAGCAAAGCCTACATCCTTCACTTTTCCGAGGCGTTATGGGCAGAGGCGATCGATCAAAATGTGACGGTGATGGCACTCTGTCCCGGTGTGACCGAAACCGAATTTTTTGAAGTGGCGGGTGTTTCGGGTTGGTTGAAAAAACAACAATCGCAAACTCCCGAACAAGTCGTCCGTTCTGCCCTGAAAGCTCTCGACAAACGAAAACCGTGTAAAATTCCCGGTTTCAAAAACAAGCTTCTCGCTTTCGTGACACGCTTCGTGACACGTAAAGCGACTGTCAACGGTTCGAGAAAGTATTTCCGGCCTCGACCGAAAAAAGAGAAATCGGAAAAACCAGAGAACAAAGAATGAGAGTAGTGCAAGTGAGTTTTTTTCTCGATCAGTATCACAACAGAGATCGAGCGGAATTGTTTGAGAACACGCTCGGTGCCGATGTTTGCCTTGCACAGCATGTGCCGATGGTCTTATTTCTTTTTCTTGACAGCATTCTTTTTCTTGATAGCGGCTGGCATGGTGACTTCGATTTTGAGTGGATAACTGGGGGCGATTTGTTTTCCCGATGTATTTCGCGTTTCGATTCTCACGTTTCGGAGAAGCCCAGTTCGGCTGTTTTTTGGGGAGCGAATCGAAAATGCAAACGAATCAGCACCTTCAGGCAACATGACCTGCGAGGCGGAAAACCCTTTGGGAAGCCCCACAAGTTTCAGTTGAATTACACCTGGGTATTTTTTTGCTCTTTGTAACGTACCCGTAATTGTACTCGTCTTTCCTGCCGGGATTTTCTGCGTTTTCTTTTCGACCGAAACTCTCGCGGCTTGTCTCACCGAAAGTTTGAACGGTTTCGAATAAACGACACTGTAAACCTTCGAGGAAAAGACATGAGGGACAATCTCCGCTTTGAGAACACAATCGATTTCTCTTTGGGCGATATCCAGCGGAACGACGATGTGCACTCTACCCTGCGATTGTGTCGTGGAATTCGTTTCGAAACGGCGAACCCGAACCAGCGGTTTGATTCCTTTCCTTGGATTTCGTGGAACGATTCGTCTCGGTTTTTCGCTGGAAACGAGCGAAAAACGAATCACGGAATTTGCAGAACGGGGCTTCCCTTTCAGTCGGTAAGTGAGTTCGACATCGTGTCCTTTCAGAACGGGATCGGATACTTTCAAATCTTCGATTTTGAGAGACGACGAAGACCCTTTGGCGACGGTAAGCATGTCTGCAAACCCGGGGACATCCTCACGTCGACTTCGGGTGGATAAAGAGAGCGTGCGTTGGATTTCAGGTTTGAGACCAGACGATTTTGCGACAATTCGAATGAAACTTAGGCCAGGAGCCTTCGACTTCGCTTTGCGGGTTAGCGTTAAAAACATCTGGCCCGATCGGTTGGCGGAGATTTCTGCCGGCGACAATTCCACCGAGGGATCTCCTTCGACAACCAGTCTTATTTTTCCCTGGTATCCCGTTCGTGTCATGTTGACGGGGATCACGGTCGATCCCTGCTCTGGCAGATTCAGCGTCGCTTGAGGCGTCGTTAAACGGAAATCGGACTGTGTGGAATTTGAGATTTTCAAACGATAGACAAACGAATCGCCACCTCGATCGTAAAGATCTCGGACGGTCAGAAGAATCTGTTTCGTACCAGCAGGAATTGCGAAGGGAAATTTCGGATCGCGCGAGCCGGGGCTGTCTTGTTTGACCGTTAAAAGTTTCTTTGCCGGAAGGGAATAGATGGCAACTTCAGCATCGAGGGAGGAATTCAACGCTCGACCCAGCAAGGCAAAGCTTAAGGTTTGACCTGGTGAGACGCTCAACAAATAGCGATCGATTTCTTCAGGACGTCGAATTTGACCATTCAGTGCGAGAGGGAGATTCGCGTTTTTTTGAAAAGTTGCGTCGATGACTTGTAGTTTCTTCGGTTGCGTTGGCTGTTCGAGCAGTTCCCTGACGAGACTGGTTTCGATGGGAGGCATCGGTCCGTCGAAACCGACATCTTTCCCTTCTGCTAAAAACGTACTCTCGCCACCGTTCCCTTTTTTGAAAGCCGTACCGGGTATAGTGTTCTCAACTCCGGTACCGATTCCTTCGAACTTGGAATTGGAAGCCGAACCAAGCGAGCGGGGAAACCAACTGTCGATCAGTTTGAGATCGCCGATCTTCAAGCGAAAAGGAGTTCCAGCGGCTGCACGATAAGTCAGGTGGTGGACTTCAACAAAGTATCGACCGTCTGTGGGAAGTGTCAGTTCTGCACGCGAATCTCCGGAAAGATCGACCCTTCCCCAGGCAATTGTCAACGGAGTCTCGCGCTCGGTTTTAATTTCCACGACGCTTTCGAGATTTTCACCCAGCCGTTTGGATTCCAGGTCGGCAACGATTCTCTGTCCTTTTTTGCCGACAAAGTGATAGCGCAGTCGTTGGTCGCCAGAAATGGTTCCGCAGATTGCCGCAGGGAGATGGTCGAGATTCGTTTCCAGTTTTCCAACTAGATTGAGATGCGGGAGTCGGTCAACCGCCATCGTGAATGCGTTGCTTAATCCGTTTTTGGTTTTCAGCCGCAGCGGATAGTACTGAGCGGCGACGTTTTTTTCTAATGCCAATTCGACAACAATCAGATTCGCATTCACCTGCTTCAACGAACTTTTCATTCCTTGAACGGGTAACACGATCTCAGCGGATTGATCGAGGTTGGTTCCTCGAATTGTGAGGTGGTTCGTTTTCCCGATCTGCAATCCGCGTGGGCTGATCGAGGTGATCGTCGGTTTCTGAGAGGGAAGTTGTTGGCGTTCCTGGACTGCGAGTTTTGGGGCGTCTGCACCGCCGACTTCCAGGAAAAGCCGTTTCACTTCCGCTGTCGTCAACGCGCGCGGGAACAAAAGAAACTCGTCGATCACGCCGCTGGTGAATTCCAGCTTGTCGGAGGTCGAGCCGATGGTGAGTGGGACGTTGTTCAACAGATTCCCGAGTTTGACGTCGGTGATCCAGGTGTCTTTTCCCACTTTGGTCGCGCGAATCATTTTTGCAGGGTTTTGCTGTTCTCCGTTTAAGTAAAAGCGAATCAGCACGTCGTCGCGGTCGGTATCGGTATCTTTTCCGGGAGCATCTCCCACCTGAAACACCGCAGTCAAATAACAAAGTCGTCGTGTCCCGACGACATTCTTCAGACTGAAATCGGGAAAGCGAAAACCGGTTCCGTCGTTCATGTAAGGACGAATGGAATTCGCAGAGCCGATATAGTTGATGCCGTAATTCGCCGTTTGGCGCGTTTTGTTGAGATCGTCGCGTTTGGCGACGATGTCGCGGGTGACTTTGTCGTTCGCCGGATGAAGATTGAGGAAGTAGAAGCTGATTGTCAAACCGTCAGGACGATCGCTGTCGAGACTGTCGGGAATGCGGACATACTGCCCACGTCTTGCATTCAGAAGAAGAGCGCGTCTTCCGCGTTGATTCCAAAACGGACTGGGAATGAGTCGCGGGTTGTTGACGCTTTTTCCGTTGTCATTCGAGAGACCCAACGTTGCGGCATCGCGGTAGGGGTTTTGTGGATCGTCGAAGTTGAGATCAATCACGGCTTGCGAGCGGAGACTTTGTGCCAACGATATGTGTTGGAAACAAGCCATCGCCAGAGTCGCTGCGAGAATTTCCGTAAGAATGAGCGATTTTCGGCTATGGCAGCTCATGTCCAGTACTCCCCTTTCTCAGCGTTCCGCGGCTCTCGAATAATCTCATCCTAGTATACCCTACATAAGAACCGGATTTTAGTCTGAGTTTGGAAATCAGGAAAAATACTGCTTTGACAGAAGCAAACCTCTTTCACTGCGTGCCGGATTTCGTTCGATACTTTATTCCAATTGGTACTATGGTCTGTTTATAAAATCATTCTCTCGCAAAAACATAAAGTTCGCCAAGAAAAAATGGCGTTCGAAAAAGATCTCGTTCGATTTTGGCGAGAGTTTTGATTTTGTTTGTCGTTCGTGTTCACAACGACTCGAACGATTCCCGACTCCCTGACGGTCGCGGCTCTGATTTTCCCATGCACAGCATGGTCTGCGGTTTTATTTCTTCTTCGCATCGAGCTGATTCAACAGTTCATCGACCGCTTTTTTGAGTTGCAGATCCAGGCCACAGGACATGCTTTCGGGGTCGTTGATTACGAGGATATCCGGTTCGAGTTGTGTGTTCTCCAGAAATTTTCCGTCCTTGCTGACCATGCCAACTTGAGGGATGCCGAAGACGATGCTGGGGTCGATCAGGTTTTCCCACCAGACGGCGGTCCCGGTTCCCGGCACCGGTGCGCCGACGAGTTTCCCCAGCTTCAATTCTTTGAATGCAAACGGAAACATGTGCGCGTCGGAATAATTACTTTCGCTTTGAATAACAACAACAGGTCGTGACCAGCGGAATTGCGGTTCCGAACCCAATTCGCCTCTCTTCTTGCCGCGTGGCACGAGTTGGATGTAGTCGTCGCCACCTAAGAAACTGACCAAATCGTCGTGCAACCACCCACCCCCGTTCCAGCGGGTATCGACGATCAGGGCTTCTTTGTCGGAGTTACGCCCCAGAACTTTGTCGAAGACGTGACGAAAACCGGCATCGCTCATGCTTCGAATATGAACGTAGCCGATGCGGCCTTTGGAAAACTTCTCGGTATTCTTCCGGCAAATTTCGATCCAGCGTTGGTAAAGCAGTCCTCTTGTCGCACCGCGGCTGACAGGCTTGATGACCTCCTGCCATTTCTCGCCGGAAGTCGTGTCGTGCAGTGCAAGCCGAATGCGTTTGCCGGATTTACGATTCAGAAGTTGGTAGGGATTTACATCGGGAGTCAGTTCGACACCGTCGATGTGCGTGATCACCGTTCCTTTTTCGATTTTGGATTTCGCACGATCCACCGGACCGCGCGTGAGGACTTCACCCACCTTCATGCCCTTACCCCGATATTTGAGATCGAACAGAATGCCCAACGCCGCCGTGCTGTCTCCGGCGGTGCTTCGAGGACGATAACGCGCGCCGGTATGCGAAGCGTTCAATTCTCCCAGAAGTTCGGAAAGCATTTCGGAGAAATCGTGGTTGTTGGTAATAGTTGGAAGAAAGCTGGCGTAGTTTTTCTTCAAAGCCAACCAATCGACGCCGTGTAAATCTTCGCGGTAGAACTTTTTCTTTACTTGCCGCCAGACATGCTCGAACATATATTTCCGTTCTGCAGGCAGATTGACGGTCATCTCGGCGTTGTAGGAGATCGGTTTCATCGACGCTTTTCCCCCTGCGGTTGATATGCCGACCTTGGCAAGCCGTCCACCGCCTCTGCCGATAAAAACGCTTTTCCCGTCTTTGGAAAACTCGACAGTACCGGGTTTTGAATCTTTCAGCGAGAGTAATTTGAAAGTGGAACTCTCTCGCATTTTGGAAGCCCAGAGATCCCAACGGTTCTCCTCTTGCGCGAAGTAGACCAACATTTCCCCATCGGGAGAAAGATCGAAAGAAGAAATCGGAGCGGAGTGCAGTGTGAGCCGTTTCAGGTGGTACTGCTTGTTTTTGAAGTCGATCTCGAGGGGCTTCGGGCCGGCTTTCTTTTTCTTTCCTTTATCGTCCGTTTTTTTCTCTTTGGGCTTTTTCTTCTTCGCTTCTTTTTCGTCCTGCTGAAGTTTCTCGAAGTCTTCTTTGCTGAGTGAAGTGCGGTCGAAATCTTTTTGGTTCAGGTAAAATGCGATCACGTCGCTGTCGCTTCCCCAACTTCCATGATTACGTCTTCCGTATCGATCCGAAGTGAAGAGCAACGCTTTGCTGTCCGAACTCCAGATCGGGTTCCCCTCCGTGTATCCGCTTGCCGAGATGTTGGTGATTTTCCCACTGGCGACATCCGCCACACCGATATCGGAAATCCATCTTTTGAAACCGTTAAAAGTAAACGACAGCCATTTGCTGTCCGGCGACCAGTCGAAGCTGATATCTCCGTCTTGATAAGAGTAATTCACACTGGCCGGAACGATCGTGCGAATTTTCTTCGAGGCGAGATCCAGGACGTTGATGTTGTCGCGATTGTGGATGTAGGCCAGTTTTTTTCCATTCGGCGACATTTGCGGCTGGAAAGATTCGTCGTCGGTAACGAGAACCGGTTCTTCGGTTACCAGTGTCGCGCGATAAAAGCGATCTTCATCTTTGCTGGCGATGGTCGATTGGTAGAGACTCTAGTAATTGTTGCGTTCGGAAGCGTAGAAGAGAGTGCGCCCGTCCGGTGCCCAGGTCAGAGAGCGTTCCTGCTGGGGTGTGTCTGTAATCCGTTTGGTTGTTCCATGTTTCGTGGAGACGACGAAGATTTCACCCCGAACGACGAAGGCGACTTCCTCTTCGTTGGGGGAAACCGCCATTTCGGTTGCACCGTTTTTTAAGGAAAGAACTTTGACCGGGTTTTGGCGATCTCCCATTTTCGCGTCGATGGCGACGCGGTGCGCAGCCGATTCGGGATTCTTCACCCAGATTTCTCCGTTGTAGCCGTAGCACATTGTGCCGTTGTCGGCGATGCTTAAAAACCGCACGGGATGCGTTTCATGAGTTGTCACCTGGGTCGTGTCTTCGGGGGACTGGGGATTCATCCGCCAGACGTTAAACGTGCCGGATTTCTCGCTGAGGTAGTAAATCGTCCTTCCGTCTTTGGTCCAAACCGGGTTGCGGTCTTCTCCTTTGAAGTTCGTCAGCTTGGTCTGTTTATCGGTCTTGGAATCCCAAATCCAGACATCGCGTGCAATTGAAGATGTGTGATGTTTTCGCCACGCACTTTCGTATCCTTTATGGTCGTGAAAGGCGAGATATCGTCCGTCGGGGGAAGGAACCGCATCCTGGGCGGGTGTGGTGAGAACCTGTAGGGGACGTCCGCCGTGGGTGGAAATCGAGTAAAGTTCGCCCAGCATTTGCCCGCCGATGAGTGCTTCGGGAGCATCCTGCCGATTGCTGGAGAAGAGGATACGTTTTCCGTCCCGCGTGTAAGATTCGGGAAGATCGGCGGAGGAATGGAACGTGAGCCTTTTCGATTTTCCACCTTCTGCGGAAATAGTGAAAACATCGTAGTTTCCGTGACGGTCGGAAGCGTACGCAATGGTTTTCGAATCGGGCGACCAGACAGGATGAAATTCGTAACCGTCATGGGATGTTAAAATTTTAGCTTCGCCACCGGTCGAAGAAACGATCCACAAATCGCCTGCGTACGAAAACGCAATCTTCGAACCGTCGGGCGATATTTTGGAATACCGCATCCAGGACGGACGATCCTGAGACGATGCGGGAACGACGAAAACGACGGCTAATACGAATGAAAGGAAATACGAATTTTTCATGAGCGGATCTTTCTCTGTGATTATCAAGAATAAGCCCCTGCGAAATGAAAGTTGTGAGCATGACCTGCCGACGGAAGATCGGATTGCAGCAATCCCTTTATCTACACGTTAATCAGAAAAACGATCGATACAATGAAACACGCAAGCAGAGTACGGTTTATCGTATGAAAACCGACGCTTGGATTCCATCAACATCCTGGAATTTGATATTCCGATACGCCAGAAAACAAGAAAATGACTGTAGGTCGGTCTGTGCCTGGGCTGTTCGGAATTGTTGTTTTATTATGAGATTGGTCTTTTCAGAATTGTCGGGTTTTGTTCCACGTTGCTTTTTGTTGAAGGATGAACGGGATCGCCAGTCCGAACAGTCACGAATACTTGTCGCCGATGAGGAAATTGGTGACGTTCTTTCACGACAGTCGAGATCGGTGGAAGGCGAAACATCACGAGGTCAAGAAAACTGTGACGGCTCTTCAGAATGAAATCCGCGCGGTCGAACGGGGTTGGCGCACATGCTCCGACCTGGATGCGGTCAAAGAGTGTGTTCTGAGTGAAAGTCGCATCGGCGGTTACCCTCGCCGCGCGGCGAGGGACTTCGTCGGTTGTCCAAACCTGTCGCCCGCACTCCTTCGGGATGCCGAATGCCGAATTCGTTGATGGCGTTCGTGAAGACGCAGTCGCAGGGTTTGAAGATTACGAACGTATTCCCGGGAGCAGCGAAGTTTTTAGAATCGCTGATCGGGAAAGGCAAACGGATGCACGGACAACACAGCCGCGGCGGATTCACACGCATGATTTTGGGGATGGCTGCTTCGGTCGTGAACCTCACGCAGGAAGGCATCTTCACCGATCTGAAAACGATTCGCGAAACCGACCTCTCGCAATGGTGCGAAAAAAATCTGGAAACCACCCTCACCGCCCAATGAAGAAAATTCCTAAACGGAACAAAACCCGGAGAATCCCACCACAGCAATCACCCCAAATTGCGTTCGGGGACGTAGGAATTGGATTAACGTGCAACCTCTATTTCGCAGTAATTGCCTGTCGCGTCAAGACTTATCTCAATTCCACAACTCACTCAGTTCACGGCGTAGCGCGGCACCTGTCATGACACACGGTGGATTCTGAGCGGAGAATCAGTATAACGTCAGCACATTCGTCAGGAACTTCCTACTGCCATACCTTGCTGAGGGTGTCGCGGAGACCCCGATCGTAGAAACCTCGTATTGAAAACACCGACAGACAAACTGTCAGAATCACCCAAGCGGATTACCCCAAAACTTTATCACAGTGCTTAGTGTCTTTTCGATTGACCGCGATTATTGGAAGACGGTTTGCCCGAGGGTTGTGTGGAGGTTTTTCGAAACGAGGGATCGTTTTGCTTTCCGCCTGAGAGCACATAGGCCATCAAGTCCAGAATTTGCTCGCGGGTGAGAGAATTCAATAACCCGGTTGGCATTCTTGAAACCTTCGAGATACCACGTTCGTCGATTTCGTCTTTGGAAATTGTCACCGTGGCGGGTTTGGAGGGATCGGGCTTGATCACCACCACTTTGTCGGTTTCCTTCACGATTGTGCCGTGATACGTCAACCCGCGATCTGTCACCACGAATCGTGCAGCGTGCTGGTCAGAAATGACCTTGGAAGGTTCGATGATATTTTCGAGCAGGTCTTTCGCAGAGTAACGGCTGCCAGCCGTGGTGAGGTCGGGACCAAGGTTTACGTCACCCACAAAATTGCCGAATTTGTGACAGCGGGCACAAGTCACCGCTTCGTAGGCAGCTTTGCCGATTTTGAAGTTTCGCCCTTTTTTCACTTTGCCGAGCAGGGGTACGAGTTCACTCATCTGCCAGTTGTAGGGTTGCCTTTGTAATTCTAAAACGTAGGAAGATTTTCGTGGGGGTGGTTCTTTCGCATTGATGACCGCCAGCAATGCTGCATCCTTTTTTTCGTCTTCGCCGATATTCTCCAACATTTCTTTACGAATGATTTCAACGTAAGGTCGGAAGCTGATTCCGCCGGAGTAACGAAAGTAACCGCCGGCATCGAAGGGACTGCCACCATTGAGACGAAAACGAGCCTTGTTGATCCAGTTGAAATAGGCGATGCGATCTTTTTTGGTCCAACCTTTTTTCATCAGGCGGAGCAGATTGATGTAGAACATCTCGTCTTCCTGAATGCGAGATTTCTCGACAAGTTTCATCGCTTTGGCGACGACCGCTTTCACATCGAGATAGACGAGCAATCTTGCCAATTCGTGATCGACGGCCATGTCGTCGTAAGGGAAGAGAGGATCGAGTTTCGCGGTCAGTTGCGATTTCTGTTCGTCGGTCGGTTTGCCCAGCCGGATAAAGACGAGTGCTATTGCACGCAGCGCTTCGGCGACTTGTTCTCTGGGAAGTCGCTTCAAGGGAATTCTCATGAAGGCGTCGAACGCCGTTTGTTGACTTTGCTTGTCTTCGGCTCTGGCGAGCGCAATCAACGCCATGATGGCAGCCTGGGGTTGATTTTCAGAAACCGCTTTTCCACGCCACCATTGGACCGGTTGGTTCTCGACGGCAAGTCGGGCGGCAAAACGGATCGAACGGTCCGGGCTGTTTAAGTAAGGCCAGATGTAAACAAGAGCGTTGCGGTCCTGTTTGGTGTGATAGTATTCGAGTTTGTGGCGAATTTTGCGTGAACGGGCAGCGAGACGATTTTCGGTTTTCGTATACGGAGCAGTCGATTTTTCGCCCGTGTAGGTGATGCGAAACAGTTTCGACTGTGTGCGGCGACCGCCGACGAGGAAGTACAACGCCCCGTCTTTGCCGATCACGCTATCGGTGAGCGGTAACGGTCTGCCGATGACGAAATTTTCGTAAGTGGCTTTATAGGTTGCGCCGGACGGTTCCAGGTGGACGGCCCGAATTCGACCGTAGGTCCAGTCGTTTAAGAACAAAGCCTGTTGATACTTCGCAGGGAACTTCGCACCGTAACCGAAGGTGACGCCTGTGGGACTTCCTTGCCCAATATCGACGACCGAGCCGAAACTGTCGGCGTAGTAAGCGGGCCATTTCGCCGCACCTCGTCTCCAGCCGAACTCCGCGCCCGAGATAACGTGGTTCAAACGGGTAGGACGATACCACGCCGTCCCGCTGTCGTATTCCATGTCGGAATCGTAGGCAAAAAGTTCGCCCTGATCGTTAAAGGCGATATCGTACGGATTGCGAAACCCGCCGCAGATTAACTCCCATTTCTTTCCCTTGGAATCTGTTCTGAGAATAAAACCGGCAAGAGGTATTCCATTTTTGTTGTGACCGCTGGCGGGAAGATGTTGCGGAAGAAGCCAGTCGTTTTTGTAGTTGCGTCGGGGTGAATTTTTTTCTACACCCTTGGGTAGAACGGAGAAGTTGCCCGCCACGATGTAAAGTTTATGATCCGGCCCTAAAATGACGGCGTGGGCGTGATGTTCGGAACCGACGCGAAGCTTTCTCAACAGGGTTACTTTTTCAAACTGGTCGTCACCGTCGAGATCCTGCAGGCGATAGAGTCCGGTACCTTGCGGCCCTTTTCCGACGACATATAGCGAATGAAAAGCAAAGAGCATTCCATGCGCCATGCCGAGGGGCGTCTTCAGTTTCTCGAACGTGGTAAGGACATTTCCTTTGCCGGGAATCACCCGGTAGAGACTGCCGTACTGGTCGGAGACGATGAGTCTTCCTTTGGGGTCGGTCGTCATGCTGACCCAGGAACCCTGCGCCGCCTTGGGAACGGTATAGATTAACTCGGCTTGAAACCCGGGAAGAAGTTTGAGGTTTTTCACGACGGTGACTTTCTGCGGTCCGGGGAGCACAAGCTCCTTTGTTGGTTTACCGCCGGTCGGTTGGAGTTTCCACGGCCCCATTCCATAAGGACCGAGTTCTTTCGCCGCTTTCCATCGGGAGTCGTCGAATTTCACGATCTTCCATCTCTGTTTTATCTGCAAGCTGACTTTCCAGGATGAGTCTGTGAGAACTTCGGTTGTCGTTCGATCTTTACGATAAATGACGAATCTCGCGAGGAATGCCGCTGCTCCGATGTCGTCATTGGTCGCATCGACGGCGACAGCGTTGTTGCCGTTTTTGAGATATTTGCTGACATTGACAAATTCCGCACTGTTCCAGTCGTTGTCCTGGGCGACTTTCTTTCCGTTGATGAACAGCACAAAACGGTTATCGCAAACGATGCTGACATAGGCTTTGTCGAAGTTTTTAAGAGAAACCGTTTTACGAAAGAATACTTTCCCCGCGGGAGCCTTCATTGCCGGATAAGCAGGCGACCAGATCTACTTCGCTTTGCCGAAGTTGATGGTGTGACTGGTAATTTCCTGTGCGGAAACAGCGGAAGAGAATGAGATCAGACCGGTGAGCAAACTGCAAAGCAGGATGTTTGACGAAAAGCAGTAAAAATGTCGTTTCATAGGAATGAGAATCCTCGTAGTCGTGCTTTAGAAAATAGAGATTGCGTTTATCCTAGCATGTCCCTTTGCAAATGCGATGTCCAGAGTGCAACCAATTTTTTGAAGCGACGGGTGGTCCGTCGAAGAAGCCTGGCTGTTTGCAGTCCACCGGACTGCTGGGAATCGCGTCAGAACTTCGCAAGCACCCCGGCTGTCAAAAAACAGCCGGGGTGCGGGTTTCCGGTCTGTTCCTTGCTCTCGCGATTTCAGATTGTCATATTATTGGAAGGATTTTGTAAACCATAAACACTGTCCATGAACGAATGGAGAAATTGTGATGACTTTCAGAAAAAATCTTTCAGGAATCTGCATTTTATTCATCCTAACTTTCGTCACCCAGGCCAGTGACCGGCGGATTCAATACCCAGAAACCAAAAGGGTCGATCATGTCGACGTCTATCATGGCGTGAAGGTTGCTGACCCGTATCGCTGGTTGGAAGACGATGTCCGCACTTCGCAAGCCGTTGCGGATTGGGTGAAAGCGGAGAACAAAGTCACTTTCGGTTATTTGAGGAATCTTCCCGGTCGCAAGAGGCTCACCAGTCGATTGACCGACCTCTGGAATTACGAAAAATTCTCCGCTCCGATCAAAGTGGCAGGTCGGTATTTCTTCAGCAAAAACAACGGCTTGCAGAATCAATATGTGCTCTACATGCAGGATTCTCTCGACGCGAAACCGGAAGTGTTAATCGATCCCAACACCTGGTCCCAAGACGGTACGATTGCAATGGCGGGCACGGCTTTCAGTGACGACGGAAAATATCTGGCCTATGGAATTCAGGATGGCGGTTCCGACTGGCGTACCTGGCGAGTGATGGAAATCGATACGAAAAAAATCCTCGACGACGAACTGAACTGGGTCAAGTTCAGCAATATCTCCTGGACCACAGACGGAAAAGGTTTTTTCTACACCCGTTACGACGCACCCCAAAAGGGTGCGAAGTTTCAATCGTTGAATATGAACCAAAAGTTGATGTACCACCGCGTAGGAACGCCTCAGAAAGAAGACGTGCTGGTTTATCGTCGTCCCGACCAACCCGCGTGGGGTTTCAATACCGATGTCAGCGAGGACGGTCGCTATCTGCTGATTACCGTCTGGAAAGGGACCGACGACAGATACCGCGTGATGTACAAAGACCTCACCGAGCCTTATGGAATGCCGATCGATCTGATCGACAACTTCGAGAAAGAATACACGTTTGTGGGCAACGACGGCCCGACGTTCTTCTTCAAGACCGATTGGAACGCACCGATGGGGCGCGTGATTGCCATCGACATTCGAAAACCCGCAAAAGAGAACTGGAAGGAAGTGATTCCCGAATCGAAAAACGTTCTGCGCGGTGTGGGGATTGTCGGAAATCTGTTCGTGGCGAATTATCTCAAAGACGCTCGGACTGGGGTGAAGATGTTCCAACTCGACGGACGCTTCGTCAGAGAGGTGCAGTTCGAGGGGATCGGTTCGGCGAGCGGATTCGGCGGCAAACAAACCGACACGGAAACGTTTTATTCGTTTTCCAGTTTTGCGACACCGCCCAGCATTTATCGTTACGACATGATTACCGGAACAAGCACGCTCTTCAAACGGGCGCAGGTGAAGTTCCATCCCGAAAATTACACCGTGAAGCAGATTTTCTATTCGAGCAAAGATGGTACCAAAGTCCCCATGTTTATCGCCCATAAAAAAGGTCTCAAACTTAACGGGAATAATCCCACTTTGCTTTACGGTTACGGGGGGTTCAACATTCCTCTCACTCCGAGGTTTAGTGTTGCGCGCATGGCATGGATGGAGATGGGTGGCATCTTCGCGATGCCGAATTTACGCGGCGGCGGCGAGTACGGCGAAAAATGGCATAAAGCGGGAACCAAACTCCAGAAGCAAAACGTCTTCGACGATTTTATCGCTGCGGCGGAATACCTGATTCGAGAGAAATATACCCGCAAAGAAAAACTGGCCATTCAAGGCGGGAGTAATGGCGGATTACTCATCGGTGCCTGTATGACACAACGTCCCGACTTGTACGGAGCCTGTTTGCCGGCGGTGGGTGTGATGGACATGCTCCGTTTTCAAAAATTCACCGCAGGCAGGTTCTGGGTGGACGACTACGGTTCTTCGGACAATCCCGAGGAATTTGAAGCACTTCGTGCTTATTCACCTTATCACAACATCAAAGTGGGAACGTCCTACCCTCCAACGCTGATTACAACTGCCGATACCGACGACCGTGTGGTTCCCGGCCATAGTTTCAAGTTTGCGGCTGCGATTCAAGCAGCTCAAAGCGGAAGTCACCCCGTGTTAATTCGCATCGAAACCCGTGCCGGCCACGGTTCGGGAAAGCCGACATCCAAACGGATCGAAGAAATCGTCGATTCGTATTCGTTTCTCATCAAAAATCTTAAGATGAAACTCGACGACGATAGTTAAGTTAAAATTTGATGAGTTTTGCAAAATAAACCGACGCCTCCAGCACCCGCTCTTTCTATAATGGAAGATCGGGTGTTTGTCATATTGTAGAAAAACCATGCCACAACCGCAGAAATCCACATCGTCACTCTGGATCTGGCCTTTCGAGCTGGAAGAGGAAATCGGTAAAGGGGGCATGGGTGTCGTCTATCGGGGAAGGTTCGTCAAGAACGATAAACGTGTTGCCGTCAAACTGCTACCTCCCGACGTGATCGACCCGGTGATACTTGCCCGTTTCGAACGGGAGGTGAAAGTTCTCAAAACGCTGCGTCACCCTAATATCGTCTATAGTTTCGGCGGTGTCTGCGAAGACAAACAACGCTTCTACGCGATGGAATTGATCGAAGGAGGCACGCTCGACGAACTGCTTAAAACGCGCGGTGGCAAGCTGCCCTGGGCCAGGGCGGTCGAGTACGGAATGCAAATGTGTGCGGCATTGGGTTACGCTCACGAAAGAGGCATCATTCACCGGGACGTTAAACCGGGGAATTTTCTCTTGACCAAAAAGGGAACGATCAAACTGAGCGATTTCGGGCTGGCCGCTTTGATGGCGGGAAAAGATCTGACCGACGACGGTCAGACGATGGGCACGTTCCGGTATATGGCTCCCGAACAAATTACTGGAAAGATCGAACCATCCCCACAAACGGACCTCTATTCGCTCGGTTGTGTCCTCTTTCGCATGATCGGCGGACAGACTCCGTTCCTCGCCAAAACGCCGGGCGAGATGTTGCATAAGCATGTGAAAGAACCGGCCCCCCTCTTATCGACGGTGATTCCCGGCTGTCCCGACTCGCTCGATGAGTTGATTGCCCAACTTCTGGAGAAAGATCCCAATCTTCGTCCTTCGAATGCCCAGGAAGTATTGCAACGTTTGAAGAAAATTCACACGAACGACATGCTTGTCGAGTTTCCTAAAAAGTCGAGAACGTTTGCTGTTCCCGTCCTTGACAATCCAGTCCTTGACAATCCAGATGAAGATCGCGTCTCAAAATCGGCAACCCGCCCGACGATCTCTGGAAATCCCAAATCGAAAACGATTTTCACGATCCTGTTTTGTGGAATTGTCATTTGGAACATCGCGCTTCATGTACGGTCGTCACGGCAACATCAGGCGATGGAGTACTGGAAAAAAGCCTTATTCGATGAGAGTAGTGGTATCAAAAATCATGCGGGGAGAACGCTAGGTGAGATGGCTCGGAATGACGACGAAGCTTTGGAAATACTCGGTGAAGGGTTGGAACATTCTGATAACACAGTCAGACTTGCGTCGATCGACGGATTATTTGCAACTGGTTCACGAGCTAAAATCTACGAAGAAACACTCAGAAAAATCCGGGCGCGCGACAAAGTGGCGGGTGTGAGGGCAAGTGCCGAAGACCTTGCACAAGAACTCGATAAGCTGGAAGCCCCATCAAGTTTCAGTTGGTGGTTACTCTCGATCCCCATTTTACTGGGACTGGGTCTTTTTTTCGGCTGGGGACAGATTAAAAAAATTAAGGAGACGATGTAGGATTTGTCCGGCTTTCAAAAGTCGACCCTACTGTCTTATTGTGAAAAACCGCTCAGAGAGACGCACGCAGAATGGGTGAAATAAAACAAACTTTTTCTCATTCCAAAGATCTACGGCTCGCTTGTCGTTCAGGTGAGTTTACGGGCCAGACTTCCGCAGCGATCAAGGGCTTCACCCAGGCAAATCTCGTGATTCTTCCCGAAGATTGGGCCAACGATTTTCTACTCTTCGCACAACGGAACCCCAAACCCTGCCCGCTGCTTGCTGTGACAAATCCTGGCGAATTCACCCCTAAAACACTTGCCGAAAACTCCGACCTGCGCACCGACCTTCCCCGTTACCGAATCTGGAAACAAGGAGAACTCATCGCCGAGCCGACCGAAATTTCCGATCACTGGCAGGACGATTTCGTTTCTTTCTTGATCGGTTGTTCCTTCACGTTCGAGTCGGCCATGTTGCGGGCGGGAATTCCCGTCCGGCACATCGAACTTGGTGTGAACGTTCCCATGTACCTCACCAATCTCCAATGCGAACCGGCGGGACGGTTTCGTGGACCGCAAGTCGTCTCGATGCGACCAATGACTCCTTCCCAGGCCATTCATGCCGTGCAAATCACATCGCGATTCCCCTCGGTTCACGGCGCGCCGATTCATTTGGGCTTACCCGCACAAATTGGAATTGTCGATCTGGGAACACCGGATTTTGGAGACCCCGTCCCGATGAAAGAAAACGAAATTCCGGTCTTCTGGGCATGTGGCGTCACTCCCCAGGCGGTGATCCAGAAATCGAAACCGCCGCTGGTGGTCACGCACAGCCCCGGAAGCATGTTCGTCACCGATCTCAAAGACGACGAACTGACCGTCGGATGATACCAAGGCTTCCCGCTGCGGGAGGGCGAAGCTCCTGCTGAGCCGGAATCTGGTTGACGCTGGCAGAAAGGTAGTAAAAGTAGATAGGGTTGATGTCGTGCTCATTCCATGTACAATCATCAATGTGCCATCGTCCCGGACGAAGCCTTCTTTTTACAAAGGCGTTCGAAGCCCAGACGATTTTCCAAGCGTGATGCACAATAACCCTCCTACTTCATTGCGCCTAGCATGCAACGCAAACAATAGTTATGTTATTGTGAAGACGCAACCGGAAAAAGAACTTTGCGAATGTCGCGGAAACGAACCGCAGTGTCCACTGTGTTACGGAACTGGAGTTGTAGACCGACCGTCGATGCCGATTGAGGGTAAGTGGCATCTCAACATTCATCGACCTGAAGGACAGCATTGGTGCGATTGCTTTCCCACCAGCCATGTGATCTGTGCAAACTGTCGCCGACGGATTGTCCGTCGCAAGATTTGGGATCATCTTCAGCGCGAGCACAACATAACAAAACGCTCAACCTGACCCGCCGGTTTGCTCTGGCATTCGTCGTTTCAATTCCGCATACTCGTTGTTGTGTTTTTCATCGCCTGCCTCTCACGCGGCAGGCAAGTTAGCTCAATCGTTATGTCGCAAGAACCCGCCCACCATGAATGACTGCGATATCCCCGCGATTGCTGCAGAATTGAATTCGCGTTCCGGCAACTACGCGATTGGCGGACTCCAAGAACTTCGCAAGACCATCAAGAACTTCTCGCGGCGACCGGGCAGAAACGTTTTCAGCGACCAAACGATCCATGATGATTGGGCGTTTCATCACGGTGGCCGCTCTGAATTGCAATTCAACATTGGCAAAGACGGTTCCGGCGGCACAATGCTCCGGCACGGAATAGCATTCTCGTTCGAGACCAGTCAAACGTTGCCGACAATTGACCCACTGAAGCCCAAAGTACGCCTATTCAACGACTTCATGCAGCTCTACCCCGACAAATACGCGGATATGCGTATGTGGCACTTTCAACAGGGAACCCGCAGCGACGAATATATGCCAAGTGCCATCCCGAAAGAACGCGCAAAGGAGGGCGTATTCGTTTTCCTCGGCAAACTATTTCCGATCGATCAATTGGATTACGATCTAATCCTCTCCGATTTCGACAGGTTATTGCTACTCTACCGTTACGTCGAAAGCAACGGGGCTTTGCACCCCATATCCGAATCCGATGCACTTCCATTTTCATTTACACCGGGCTGCACGAACAAACCGGGGCAAACAACTGCCCAACTGGCGCAAGACCCAATTGATGTGACGCTTAGGCACAACCTCATGCAAGTAACGCTCTACAACAGACTCGTTTCCAAATATGGAGCTGAAAACGTTGGCACTGAACTACGAAGCGGCGTCGGTACTCGTGTTGACGTCGTTGTGCGTCATTCGGGTTCATTTTGGTTTTACGAAATCAAAACCGCACATTCGCCACGTGCCTGCATTCGCGAAGCAATCGGACAATTGCTTGAATACTCGTACTGGCCAAAGGCCCAAGAAGCTGCAAAACTGATTATCGTCGGCGAAACGCCTCTCGATACCGAAGGCGAGGCATACCTTGCTCTTCTCAAAACCAGATTCTCGATTCCCATTGAATACGAACACGTAGCATTTCCCGCGATTGACGAAGCGACATAACAAGGCGTTCAACCTGACCCGGTGCTGCCGGGCGGGCTTTTTGGTAGAATCTGTTTCCTCTGCCCGGCAGTCCCGGGCAGGTTCGCTTGGTCGTAGGTAGTCGGGGTGACTTTTTTCGACGATTCGATTTCGCTACGATGTCGATTGTAGAAAACCTATTACAAACTTCCTGCGCGGCTTGCGAAATTTGCTTGAGGTTTGAAGCTTACCGCAACACTGTTCTATTTCGAGAAGCCTTGGGGAGAAATTTCAGATTCTGCAGGATCGATCCTCTCTGTGCGGCAAGCAGGACGTGAAACACAACGATCGATCTCGCCATTAGAAAGAAATACCAACAATGCACAACGGTCTGGGTTGCTCTGCGTGCGGAAAACCGCACAACATCGACGAATTGCAAAACCTCTGCACGGAATGTGGGAAACCGTTGGTCGCCGTTTACGATCTCCAGCGATTGAAGGAAAGTTTCACACCGAATGTCGTTCGCAACCGCACGATCCGCTCGATGTGGAAGTTTCACGAAGTGTTGCCGGTTGACGATCCTTCTCAGGCAATCTCGTTGGGGGAAGGTTTGACGCCGTGTCTTCGCTTGAAAAAACGGGGGCCGTTCGAGCCGTTTGCGAATTTGTTCGTCAAAGACGAAGCCTTCAACCCCACGGGAAGTTTCAAAGCGAGGGGGATGTCGGCGGCGATCACACGAGCCGTCAGCCTGGGTGCGAAAGTTGTGGCGTTACCTTCCGCCGGCAACGCCGCCGGTGCTGCCACTTATTATTCGGCGTATGCAGGGTTGAAGTGTCATCTCTTTATGCCCGAAGACACGCCAGTGGCCAATATCACCGAAAGTAACGTCGGTGGTGCGCAAGTCGTCTTGGTTAACGGGTTGATTGGCGACTGCGGAAAACTCGTCAAACGGGGTTGCGAACAATTTGGCTGGTTCGATCTTTCGACGTTGAAAGAGCCGTTTCGTATTGAAGGCAAAAAGACAATGGGTTACGAACTTGCGTTCGACATTGCCGACGCTTATGGAACCCCGCAACTGAAACTTCCCGATGTGATTCTCTATCCTACAGGTGGCGGGACGGGATTGATCGGCATGTGGAAAGCGTTCGACGAAATGGAACGACTCGGTTGGATCGGTAAAGAACGTCCGCGGATGGTCGTGGTCCAGGCCGAAAATTGTGCCCCCATTGTCAAGGCGTTCGAAGCGGGAACCGAGCACGCCGAAACGTTCCCCAACGCCAGTACGATCGCCTCCGGATTGCGCGTTCCCGCTGCAATTGGTGACTTTCTGATGACAAAAGTCTTGCGGGAAAGCGAAGGCACGGCCATTGCTCTCAGCGATGAAGAACTTTTGGAAGGCGTTTTCGAAATGGCTCGACATCAGGGAATCTTCGCCTGCCCGGAAGCGGGAGCGGTCTGGAAAGCCGCGCAGAAACTGCGCGACACCGGATGGATTCAATCCGATGAGAACGTGGTGCTGTTTAACACTGGTAGCGGTTTGAAATACGGACACCTCTTCCCGCCTGAAAATCTCACACGATTGGATCACACCGACCCGGACTGTCTGGCGAAGTTGTAAGCCTCTGTCTTTTTCTAATCGGAACCTCCAGCATGACAAAATCACCGCGAGCAATACTTCGACTCATCCTTCTCACCCTACTCGTCTGTCACTCGGTATGTCGTGCCGAAAAACCCAATATCGTCGTGATTCTTGCGGACGATTTGGGGTACGGAGATGTCGCCTGTTTTAATCCGAACTCGAAAATTCCCACACCCAACCTCGACAAACTTGCGCAGCAGGGAATGCGTTTTACCGATGCCCACAGCGCTTCGACAGTTTGTACGCCGTCTCGATACGGATTGCTCACAGGCCGCATGTGTTTTCGCACTGGAATGCGGGGAGTGTTCACGGGCGTTGACGGCCCGCTGATTCGCAAAGGCCAACCGACCATCGCAGCGATGCTCAAGCGGCAGGGCTATCGCACGGCGTGCATCGGAAAATGGCATGTGGGAATGACCTTTTTCAACAAAGAAGGCAAGCCGGTCAAACATCGAGGCGGGGGCTTGAAGAAAGTGAGGGAAGTCGATTTCTCCCGCAGCATTCGCAACGGCCCGACCGACCTGGGCTTCGATTACTTTTTCGGAACCGTCTGTTGTCCCACCACCGATTGGCTTTACGCCTACATTCGCAACGACCGGGTCGTGCAGGCACCGACGGAATTGGTCAAACCCAAAACCGCAAACTGGCTGAAGTATGGCTATTTCCGTACGGGGTTGAAATCACCCGATTTCGAATTCCGAAAAGTCGATCTCGTTTTTCTGGAAGAAAGCAAACGCTTTCTCAAAGAGCATCTCGCCAAGAATTCGCACAAGCCGTTCTTTCTTTATCACGCCACACAAACGGCACACTTACCCTCACTTCCCGACGAACGGTTTGTGGGGAAAACGAAGATTGGCCCACACGGCGATTTCGTTTTCGAGTTCGATTATGTCGTCGGCGAGTTGATGAAGACACTGGAAGAACTGGGTGTGGCGAAGAATACACTCGTCGTCGTCACCAGCGACAACGGGCCGGAAATTGTCACCGCAAACCTTCGAGAGAAATACGGTCACGACAGTGCCGGAGGTTGGCGGGGATTCAAACGCGATAACTGGGAAGGAGGTCATCGCATTCCGACGATCGTTCGCTGGCCGGGGACGATCGAAGCGTCTTCCGTCTCCCACCAGACGATCTGTTTGACGGATTGGTATGCGACGTTTGCGTCGATATTGCAGGTCGAGTTAAAACCGGTCGAGGCCCAGGACAGTACCAACATCCTGCCGGCTCTGCTGGGACAGGCGACGGCGAAACCCATTCGTGAATTCACGTTACATCAAACCATCTCGAACGCACTCGCCATCCGCAAAGGGCCTTGGAAATATCTGAATCACAAAGGCTCCGGGGGTAATCACTATCGGCGAACGCCGGTGATCAGGAAATACTACATCCCCGACACCAGCCCCAAAGCGAGGGGACAGCTTTATCATTTGAAAAACGACCCCGGCGAAACGCAAAACCTCGTCGAGAAATATCCCGAAGTCGCCGCCGAATTAAAGCGCCTGTTGGACGAATCGAAAAATAGCAGGTCCGCATCTTCAAAGAAATAGCGATCGCCGGTGTGTTTTACCGTTTTCTCTTTTTCCTTCTGCCTCTTTTTTTCTGCTTGAAACCGGGTTGTAGCACGGGTGGGTTTTTGGGAACCGAACCGGTATCGTCTGAGACGTGAAACTTTGCCTGGAGTCTTTTCACTTCTTTGGTGAGTCTCTTCACGGCGCCTGCATATTCTGGATTCGAGTACTCACTTTTCATTTCCCTGGGATCTTTTTGCAGATCGTACAATTCCCATTCGCCGAGGTTATAAAAGTGGATCAGCTTGTAACGTCTGGTTCGCACTCCATAATGTCTGCGGACCAAGTGAGAAGTACGGCGGTTTCCGTAAAACTCGTAATAGTGGTAGTAAAGACTTTTTCGCCATCCGGGGGTATATTTTCTTTCGACGTCTTG